>Ga0209633_10002924_pt1 | contig 16090 bp, 13 predicted proteins | sample Cruoilmetagenom1_FD_187290 | JGI IMG/M metagenome (GOLD analysis project Ga0209633, IMG submission 187290) | Oil polluted marine microbial communities from Coal Oil Point, Santa Barbara, California, USA - Sample 1 (SPAdes) (version 2) | ecosystem: Environmental > Aquatic > Marine > Oil seeps ... | reverse complement strand
GCTCGATGGGCGGCTTCTGCATCCAATCATCCAGGGGGAAAAGGCCGGTTGGGACGAAGCGCTCGATCTCGTTGCGGAACGCTTCGATCGGGCTATTGCGAAGTACGGCCCCGACTCCGTGGCGTTCTATGTCTCGGGCCAGTTGTTGACCGAGGACTATTACGTCGCAAACAAGTTGATGAAGGGCTTTATAGGCTCGGCCAACATCGACACCAACTCGCGGCTTTGCATGGCCTCGTCGGTCGCGGGCCACAAGCGTGCATTTGGCTCCGACACCGTCCCCGGCTGTTATGAAGATCTCGAACTGGCTGATCTGGTCGTGCTTGTCGGCTCGAACTTGGCATGGTGCCACCCGGTCCTTTTCCAGCGGCTTTCGGCGGCCCGGGAACAACGCGGGACAAAGGTCGTTGTCATCGACCCCCGTCGTACGGCGACGTGCGAGATCGCGGATTTGCATTTGCCGCTCGCGCCCGGCTCCGACGTTGCGCTTTTTAACGGGCTGCTGCGCGAGATCGCGGAAAAGAAAGCGGTTGATCACGATTATGTCGAAGCCCACACGACGGGTATGGCGAGCGCGCTAACGGCGGCAAAACCGTGGAACAACCTGAATGTCTCGCGCGAGACCGGGCTTGCGGAATCCCTCATCGAAAAATTCTACAGGCTGTTCGTCAAAACCCAGAAAGTCGTCACCGTTTACAGCCAGGGCGTCAACCAGTCGACGGTCGGCACCGACAAGGTGAATGCGATCGTCAATTGCCATCTTGCGACCGGGCGAATCGGGCGCCCCGGCACGGGACCTTTCTCAGTGACCGGTCAGCCGAATGCCATGGGTGGTCGCGAGGTCGGTGGCCTCGCCAACCAACTCGCCTGCCATATGGAGTTGGAGAACGCTTGGCACCGCGAGATTGTACAAGAGTTCTGGGGCTCAACACGGATCGCTCGCAAACCCGGCCTCAAGGCGGTCGACCTCTTCGAGGCGGTCGGCGACGGGCGGATCAAAGCGCTCTGGATAATGGGAACCAATCCCGTCGACAGCCTGCCCGATGCCGATGCGGCGCGCGCGGCGCTCGATGCATGCCCGTTTGTTGTCGTATCGGATGTCGAACGCCGGACAGACACTACCGCCCATGCCCACGTGCTGCTGCCGTCCGCGGCCTGGGGTGAGAAAGACGGAACGGTCACGAACTCCGAGCGGCGCATCTCGCGTCAGCGGCGCTTCCTTCCGGGTTCCGGTGAAGCGAAGCCTGATTGGTGGCAGTTCGTCCAAGTTGCGCGCCGTATGGGATATTCCGACGCATTTCCCTTTGAGCGCCCTTCGGAGATCCTCGCCGAGCATGCCCGGTTGTCGGGGCTCGACAGCAACGGTCCACGCGATTTCGATATATCGGCCTATGCGGATATTACGCGCGAAGCGTATGACAGCCTCGAGCCGTTCCAATGGCCCTTCAAGAAGGGCCAGGCAACGGCAGAGACACGGTTCTTCGCCGAAGGCGGTTTCTTCACACAGGATCGCCGCGCCCGTTTCGTGGCGACACCCTACCGGGCGTTAACCGCCACAACTTCCAGCGAATTTCCCTTTGTCCTGAATACCGGCCGCATCCGCGACCAATGGCACACCATGACACGCACGGGCAAGGCGGCACGGCTCACGCAACACTTCACCGAGCCGTTCGTTGAAATCCATCCGGAAGATGCCGCGACCACGGGCGTCAAGAACGCACAGCTTGCCGTCATACGAAGCGCGTTAGGGTCGATCACGGTGCGTACCCTGGTGAGCGATAGCCAGCGGCCCGGCTCCGTCTTCGTGCCCATTCACTGGACCGACCAGCAGGCCAGCTCGGCACGCGTTGACCGACTGGTTCCGGCGAGGACAGACCCCGTTTCAGGGCAACCGGAATCAAAATTAACCCCGGTCGCCGTAACCCCCTTCGATCCAGCGTGGCATGGCTTCGCCGTTGCGAGGGAACAACCGCATCACATTCCCACCGATTACTGGGCGGTGGCGCCGACCAAGACAGGTTGGCGGATCGAGCTTGCGAGCACCGCGTCGCCCAACGACTGGGCGCATTTCGCCAAGAATCTTCTACTCTCCGATGACCACGCAAATCTAGACGTTCTCGCCTACCACGACGCAACCTCCGGCCAACACAGGGTTGCGTTGTTCGAGGACGATCGATTGCTCGGCGCCATGTTCGTCAACGCTTCACCGGTCGAGGTTTCGCGCAGTTGGGTGTCCGAACAGCTCTCCTTACACCTGAATGATCGGGCCGCTCAACAAAGTGTGCTTGCCGGGCGGGTCGGCAAGACCGTCGAGTACAGGGGGGAAGTGCTCTGCGCTTGTTTCGAAATCAGTATCAATCAGATTGTTGAAGCGGCGTCCGGTGCAAACGTCACGGTCGATCACATCGGTAAGATGCTCGGCGCCGGCACAAATTGCGGCTCCTGCCGGCCGGAGATCAAGAAGATCATTGATGACAATGACATCCAAAGGGCATTGACACGTTAACGACTGACTAGTCGCAGAGCTCGCGATAGCGTCATCAGATGCAACCGCTCTCCTATCGCCGTCATCGCTTTCCGCCCCTGATCATCCAGCACGCAATCTGGCTCCACCTACGATTTACGCTCAGCTATCGGGACGTCGAGGAACTGCTGGCAGAACGAGGGATCGATGCCTCCAACGAGACGATCCGGCGGTGGGTTTTGAAGTTCGGACGCCTCTACGCCCAGCGGCTTCGACGGTCAAGGCCGAAACCCGACGACAGGTGGCACTTGGATGAGATGTTCATTTCGATCCGCGGCAAACGGATGTATCTGTGGCGTGCCGTGGATAGCGAAGGTGAAGTTCTGGATTTCTTGATCCAGTCAAGGCGCGATAAAGCTGCGGCGTTGAAGCTGATGCGCACGCTTCTGAAGACACAGGGCTTCGCGCCGCGAGTTGTCGTCACGGACAAACTTCGATCCTATGCCGCGGCGTTCAGGGAACTTGGACTGTCAGCGCGGCACGAGCAGGGATTGAGAAAGAACAATCGAGCCGAGAACTCTCATCAGCCAGTCCGACGACGAGAGCGAAAAATGCAGAGATTCAAATCAGCCGGCTCGGCCCAACGTTTTCTCTCCATCCATGCCGCCGTCTACAACTACTTCAACATCCAACGTCACCTGATTTCCCGAAAAATACTCCGCACCTTGCGGGCCGAAGTAATGTCGAACTGGCACTGCGCTGCCGCAATCTGATCCATATTTCTTCGTGGAGTTGCTCGTGCCGCCCTGCACAAGTTAACGTGTCAACGTCCCACCCGCGCCCAAATCCAAGAGAGCCTCAGGTTGCTTCGAGGTTTGCACGAATTTGCCTCAACAGTTTCTTGATGGTTTCGATATCTTCTCCTCGGACACCTTGGGTCGCAACGGAATGAACGTCTTCCCAACAGGCGGCGATTTTCGGCTCTAGCGCTCGCGCGGCGTCGGTCAAAAAGACCAGAACCTCACGCCGATCGTTGCTGCTGCGGACACGGCGAACCAGCCCAATTCGCTCCATGTTGTCGAGGGCGGATGTCGTGCTTGCGCCCATACGCCTGGCGCCTTTGCTGAGTTCGCGTTGCGTGATGCCGTCGCCTTGCCATAGAACGCGAAGATACTGCCAATGGGCAATATTGAGTCCGCGCCGCTTGAGACCTGAGTGCAGAGCATCAACGAAAACGCGCGACGTGTCGCGCAAGAGAAAGCCAACACTCTCCTCCACCGGAGGAAGCTTGCGGTCTTGTCCCTCGGTTTGCGCGGCGGCTTTTTCGCTCGCTGAACGTGCTCTTGATTTGTCCAGCCCTTTTGCCCTTCGATTCGACAAGAAGTCACTCCCTGAAAAATCATCGAATGCGGCTGAAACCAGAAAACACAGCCTGCTCGAACCGAAGCGGTATCACGCCAACGCTAAGCGACAAAGTTCGAGCGAATTGGATCGTTCCGCTGTATTAACACGACCGTTCGCAACAGAAAAACGACCTCCTCAGCGCGCCAACTCGCCCGGCTGATGCGCCCGCACCTCCACTGTCATGCGGCCAACCTTGTCACACTGCGCTTCGATAATGTCCCCGGGATGGACCGGGCCGACGCCTTCGGGCGTTCCCGTCATGACAATATCGCCCGGATAGAGTGTGTAGAAGCTGGCGGCGTTCTCAATGATCGAGCGGATGTCGAAAGCAAGCTCGCTGGTGTTTGAACGCTGCCGCACCTCGCCATTCACCCCAAGTGAAAAACCAATCGAGTCAGGGTCGGATATTTCATCGGTGGTGGTCAGCCAAGGACCAAGTACAGCATAACCGTCAATTGATTTCCGCGAACTCGGCAACTCGGGGCCGCGTAAACTCATATCCAGGCCAATGCAATAGCCCGCAACATGCTCCAATGCGCGCTCTGCGGGGATATCCGTTCCCTTGCGCCCGATCACGATCGCGAATTCCATCTCGTGATCATTCCGGCGGTCGAGGAAGCGAAGTGGCACGCCTTCCGATGGGCCCACCAATGCCGTGTTCGCCTTCAGGAGCATTCGGATGGTATCGGGATCGGTTTCGACCTTGTGGCCATGCGCAATTCCGGGGTCACTCATGGCCTCTTCGGCGTGGGCCTTATAGATACGACCGATCCCGATTATCTTTCCTGGATTGGCGACGGGACTCAGCAGGCGGACTTCGGAAACGAGAATGGAAGGTGCCGCTTTCGCCTCCGCCTCCAGCCTGGATCTGAGCTCGGGTAGGGCCGCGATAAAAGGGTCGCCGAACGGCAATGGCCAGCGCAGGGAAGGCAAGTCTTCCGTGACACTGGTGACATCCCTTACCGTGTCGCCCTCGATCACGCCTACCCGATTGTCGTCAAAGCGGCAGATCTTCACTGGTTCCTCCGGCTATCGTCCTTCACTCCACCGCAAATCGATGAACGTATCGATTATATAGCAATTTATTAGATTTCAAATCGATAGACGCATACCTATTTCTTATGGCAATCTAAGTCTGAAAATCGGGGTTGCCGACTTTCCGTCAGCAGGAGATTGTCGATGTCTACAATGGAGCTTGCGAACCCGCAGACTGCGCGCCAATCCAAACCAGATCTTATGTTGCGAGGCGTTCACCACCTCGCTCTCAACACCGATGACATGGCCAAAACCCTGGATTTTTATGTTCGGGTGCTGGGGATGAATTTGGTGCATGGATTGGTCACGAAACCCGGGGCGAGCGAGCGTGCGAAATCCCGTGGCAATCCCCCGTTCGATGAAATCCGGCATTATTTCTTCGACATGGGAGGGGACAGCCTTTTGGCTTTTTTCGAACTTCCCAAAGATACGCCCCGCGCCGACCGGAATTCCCTTTCGACAATGCAACACGTGGCGTTCACCGCAACGCCCGGGCAATACGATGCATTCCTGCAGCGTATCCAGGATCACGGCATTGAAATCGTTGCCGGCCCGTTCATCTCGGTACCGCCGGCCACTTGGTCATTTTACTTTTATGATCCCAACGGAATCCGGCTCGAGATTTGCACCGACAAGTCTGATGGCGATTCATCGAATATCGATGTGGTCGAATCCTGCATGATGACGCGGGAAGAGATGCGCGGAGAGCTGGAGACGCTGTCCAACGATGCGGACTGGATCAAGACAATGCTCGATTCAATGCCTGCCAGAGAGCCTGGCCCGAATTGAATGTAACTATTTCAGATACATAAAAGGCTCCGCCTTGGTGCTCATCCTGAGGCGCGGAGGCCGGCAGGCCGGAGCATCGAAGGATGGAAGAAGCATTGGCGCGGCCCTTCGCGGCTCGCTGATGCTCACACCTCAGGGTGAGCCTATCGTGCATCCCTCTGACGCCAAATTGGCAGTCACATAAACCGTTGAAAACATTCATTTCATCTCAGGCCAGACCCTAAGGTCTCGGAAAAGCGGCTTCACGGCCTGGCAGCGCCGGTGGGGGTTGCCGTCGCAATCATGCGGGTCGGCCGGGGTCGCTTGGCCAGACTCTCAGGTTTCTGCACCGGGCGGCGCGCAATGCACAGAGCCGATCGTTATTGCCGGGAAACACCGCGTGGTTCCCAGCGTTACCGTGGGTGGATCGGCGCTACACCAAATTGCTCAAGCAGATTCACCGGGTCGATGTATCGACCCGGATGCGCGCAGTGTGGTGGGTCGCCTCTCCCGACCAGCGGGCCGCCTGGCTGGTCGAGCAAGGAGGCAGGATCACCCCATCAGGCGGCTTTTACGCTCTTGGTAAAAAATGGAATCACTTGCTCAGCGAACAGCCGCAGCGAGCCTTCAACCAGCTCCCGCGGCATCGTATAGGGGAGGCCGTTGAGAGAAACGTAGTCGAACCCGCCGACCTGATCGTAGTATCTTTCGATCTGATCACGGATTTCCTGAGGCGTCCCAGCCCATACCGAGCCGCTCTCGATCTGATGTTCATAGGTTTCCGATTTCAAATGATCGAGGATTTTTTCGTAGCCCGGATAGTCCTTGTTTGACTTGCCGGTTCCCCACCCTTCGGTGACGGTCGCTGCCGCCACCAACGCCCTGAGATGAGCCATTACCGGACCCTGAAAAAGCTTCCGGGCACGATCGCCATCCTCATCGCAGAACATTCGGAACGAGATCATGACGCGGCCCTCGCCCGGGTGGCCGGCCTCGCGCCAAGCATCGCGGTAGAGTTTCAAAAGATTGGTCATGCGAGCGCCGCTCAACGGATTGGCCATAATCCCATAGCCTTTACGTCCGGCCTCTGAAAATGATTGCGGCGTCGAAAGAACGGCGAGCCAGATTGGCGGACGCGGCTTTTGCGTCGGCCTTGGGAGGGAGGTCACATTCTCAAACTGGACAAAATCTCCTTTATAGCTCACGTCCTCGGCCTCCAGCAGACGCCGGACGACCTCGACACCCTCGTCAAACCGAGCCCGGCTCTCATCAATGCTGATACCGAAACGGGTAAACTCGTGAGGTAGAAAGGCGCGCGCGAAAGCAACGTCCATACGCCCTTTGGAGATCGCATCCAGCATGCCGATCTCACCGGCCATCTTGAGCGGATGACTGAACACCGGCAGCAACGCACCCGGGATCATACGTGCCTTCTTTGTTCGCTGCGAGGCTGCCGCAAGATAGATCAGCGGGTTGGGGCTATACCCCCCATAGGCCTCGAAATAGTGCTCGACGATGCGTACGAACTCGAAACCGAACTGATCTACCAGATCAACAATCTTTAGGTAGTCCTCGAACAGAAGGTCTGCCGGCCGCTCTTCTGGAGATACGTCAGGAAAGAAATGGAGCCCGAATTTCATGGTGATGGAACCCTCTTCAACAAACGCGACATTCAACCCACGCGATTTATTTGACGGCATATTATTCGCTATCTAATTAATTGGTCAACCCGTAAATGCGCTGCGCGCCGCGCCGCCGCCCGCGTCCGGTCACAGTGTATATTCCCAGTGCACGGGCATGGCGCCAGGAACCGGCGATCTGAAGCTTGGGATCTCGCCGCCACCCAACGATCCCAGATACACCGTTCTGCAGTCCGGCCCGCCGAACGCGATGCTCGAGATATTCTTGAGAACCTTTCCAGCCTGTCTTTGAATGTCCTCTCGCACCAGAGCTCCCGCGGCTATGTCTTCTTCTATCTTGTCCGTGTGGGCGGGGTCGGAGTCCTCAAGAACGATCGTGGGAGATCCATCAGGGCTGACGCGAATCAATCGATTGGTGACCACACTTGTCACCCATAAACAGCCCTCTGCGTCAAAGGCGAATCCATCCGGGAAAGTACCGTGGCCAAACGTTGCGAACACCTCCGGCTCACCCAGATCCCCATTTGGCTGAATAGCGAACCGGGTAATTTGCCGCTTCATCGTTTCGACCAAATATAAAAATGAGCCGTGAGCGTCGACCCGGAGTTCGTTAGCGAATGCGATCCCGTCCGCCACTATGCGCGCCTTGCCGCCTTCAATCAGCACCACGTAGCCATCGGCCACACCCGGACGGAATGCATTCTGCAATGTCTTTTGCCTTGTCGTCACAGTGACCCAAGTTCTGTTCTGGTTATCCGTGTAGACGAAATTCGTTCCGGCCAGAACTTCGCCATCCGCCTCGCGAAGAAATGGCGACAGATTGCCATCCAAATCCAGCCGCCACACACCGCCGCCGGGGCCCATGTTTGCGATCAGAAATGTGCGGTCGGGCAATATGGCAATGCCGTTGGGAATCCACGGATCGCCGTCAACCTGTTCAAATGAACCAATAGTTTCCTGTCGCCCGTCGGGCCTGATCCGCACAATGCCGCTGCCCATATGACAAGCGAAGACGTCGCCGCTGCGCAAGCATAAGACACACTCCGGCCGCTTCAGATCGACGCCGATCATGGTCAAAGTCGCGGGATCAATTTTCATTCATCTCTCCGAAACTGGCTCAGACGCCCTGCCGGGTTGCAAAGTTCATGGCGTGCAAGCGTTGCTGGCGCTGATAGCTTTCCGGGGACATGTCCGCATCGAGGTCCCTCAACGCCCCGAAACAATCCTGTGCCTCTGGGCGGATCGGTCGCACAAGACGGTCATTTTCAACGTCCAACCACGACGGCAATCTTCCGCCACTCCAATATCCAAGCGATCGGAGAAGCGCATGGACCACGTCCCTGACGCCGTTCACGCGGCACCAAGCCACTTCTGCAACGAATCCAAATTCTTCAAGAGATCCGCGCCCCGTCCTTCCACCACGATCTCACCTTGTTGCAGGATGTAGACGCGATGGGCAAACTCCAGAGCTCGGCGTGCGTTCTGCTCGACCAGAAGCATGGTAGTGCCCTGCAGCTGAAATGTCCGAAGCAGGCGAAATGCTTCGTCGACCAACGCTGGCGCGAGGCCGAGCGATGGTTCGTCAATCAGCAATAACTGGGGCGGGCTGATCAGCACGCGCGACAAGGCCAACATCTGCTGCTCTCCGCCAGACAGATTGCCAGCCTTTTGATCCCGACGTTCACGCAGCTGCGCAAATTGTGAGTAGACGCGCTCCAAGGCTCGCTCAAACGGCTCCGAGTTGTTTGTACCCTCGTGTGAGAGACGCAGGTTTTCCCATACCGTCAGGCCTCCGATGGTGCCACGACCTTCGGGAACGTGCAGCATCCCCTCCTTTGCCAGGACGTGGGGAGGACGCCTGCCTATGGATTTTCCTTCGATCGTAATTTCGCCGGACTGACGGCGCACGAGATTTGAAATGGCGCGCAGCAATGTGCTTTTCCCCGCCCCGTTTGCACCAATGACCGCAACGGCCTCACCCTCATTGATCGACAACGAGCATCCTCGAACAGCCTTGATCGGACCGTATGAGACGTAGACGTCGTCGACATTCAATACCTGCTTAGACATCTTCGTTCCTCGGAGCGCCCAGATACGCTTCTACGACCTCCGGGTTCTCGAAGACTTCCGTTGCAGTACCCTCGGCGATTTTTCGGCCATAATTCATAGCCACCACGCGGTCCGACAGACGACGGATCATGCCGGTATCGTGCTCGATCACAAGGATGGTCTCGACCAGCCCTTTGGTCTGAACGATGTCGGCGATCAATTTTTCGGTTTCGCTCTCGTTCATTCCTGCCGCCGGCTCGTCCAGAAGGAGTAGCTTGGGCTTCGTCATCAGGGCGCGGCAAATCTCCAGCCGTCTGGCCTCACCGTATGACAATGCGCCGGCCGACAGATTGGCCTTCTCCTCAAGTCTGAAATCCGACAATAGCTCCCGAGCCGCATTGGAATAATCTCGCCTTTTTTGCCGGCTAAGATTGTTCGAGAACAGACGACGCTTTTCTTCTGAGGCCGCGACCAGAACGTTTTCGAAAACGGTCATCCGTTTGAATAGTCGAATGTTTTGAAACGTGCGGGCGATTCCAAGCCGGGAAATCTTGTATCGCGGCAGAGCGACGATGTTACGTCCCGCAAACTGAATCGATCCAGAGTTGGCTTTGTAGAACCCGGTGATCAGATTGATCAGAACCGTCTTGCCTGCCCCATTTGGACCGACAATTCCGACTATCTGGTCCGGCGGGATAATCAAAGAAAAGCTGTCCAGCGCCAGCACGCCGCCGAAGCTCTTACTCAGAATCGAAATATCCAGAAGCGCCCCGCCACTGCCGTCCCCCTGGCGCGCGCCTCTATCCGACGACACCTCTGATCGCCTCAACATCAACAATCACTCCAACTCACAATTCGCATCCCCGATGCGATACGAGCACAATAAAATATCCCGGCTAGGCGGACCCGTCCTCAACAAGGAGGGGTCCGCCGATGCCGGGGTACTATTTGCGATCGTCGCAGCGGCACGTCACTTGATGAAGTGCCAGACTTTGTTCTTCGTATCTATGCGCATTGCACGCGCCCGGATGTAGGCATCGCCCGTGTCGCGGATCCGGTATTTGTTCAGCCCGACATAGGTCTTCGTCGCGTTGATGCCGTTCTTGATCTTCTCGCGAGCCTCTTGGATATCTGTGGCGCCTGAGATTTTGGCCTTCCGCATGATTTTCGCGAGTAACATCACGGCGTCATAGGCGACCGTGTTGTTGGAAATGTTTGCCGGTTGTTGCAAGGCGCTGTCCTTGGCGGCGATGGCCAAGTATCGCTTTGCGAAGCTGCCATACAATTTGGCATCCCCGGAGCTCAGTTTGTTGGTCGAATAGCCCATCGTGTGCCAATTTCGGCCCGCATCGCCGGCAGCATGCGGAAAATTGCCGGGCCAGATTATGCCGTTGCCCAGCACCGGCATGGACACGCCTTGCGCCTGCATTGATTTAGACAGCAACAGCGCCGTGGGAATGAAACCGGCATACAGAACGGCATCCGGCTTAAGGCCCTTGATCTTGATAGCCACCGGAGAGAGATCCGTCGCCCTCGTCGAGAATGATATTGTGTCGAGGACCTTGATGCCGTGTTTGGCCGCCTGCTTCCCGTACATTTCCGCGGCGGCTTTGCTGGATGCCTCGCGAACGTCGCCCACGATTACGATACTCTTTATCTTCGGATACGACTTGAAAAATTCACCCACCGCTTCGGGAACAATGGTGTCCTCGACGGCAACCAGGCGAATGCTCCAGGGCCGTACCGTAATCCCCGGCTTTGCGGCGTTCACACCGATCGTGGGCACCTTCATGCGCTTGGACATCGGGCTCACTGTTTCCCATTGGGTTCCCGACATCGGTCCGATGACGGCAAACACACCCTGTCTGGCAAGCGAGCGATAGAGGCGAACCGCCTGGGCCGGGCTAAGCTGATCGTCCTGGGTCAGGACGACGATCTTGCTGCCGTTAATCCCGCCGCTGTCGTTGACGTCCTTGACCGCCATATCAATGGCAAGCTTCTGGGTGCGCCCATAGACGGCGGCGAAGCCAGACATCGCCGCCAGATGGCCGATTTTGATGAGGGGCTTTTGCTCGGCCAGCGCAGGACGCAGGCCGAGCAAAAAAGTTGCCGCCAGCGCCACACCGATCATCTTAGTTAGCAACAGCACTCTTAGAGCGTTCATGTCACATCTCCCTTAGGTTGTCTTCGATGCCTCATTTCATGCTGATTGATTGGAGGCCGTTTCCCGAGGCGAATTCGGCAAACGAACAGTAACAATACGAAATGTCAGAAGGCCCATTGGGCGGAACAACAACAATAAAACAATCACCACGCCATATGCAGTGGGACGCCACTCGGAAAGAACCCGCACGTATTCGGGCACCAGAGTCAATATCGCGGCGCCGAGAACAGCGCCCCACATATTGTTAACGCCACCCAAGATTACGTAGAGCACAACAAATATCGATATCAGTATGTCAAAAATTTCAGGGCGCACGAACGCCATGTAGTGCCCATACAGACCACCGGCGATTGCCGCCACGCCCGCCCCCGCCGAAAAGCAGGCAACCGATACCTTCGCCGCGTTGATGCCCAGCGATTCAGCGACCGCCTCGTCCTCGCGAATCGCGTCCAGCACCCTTTGCCAAGGCGAAACCGACAGCACGCACAGCGCGGCCCCTACAATCACCACCGCGACGCCAACGTGCCAAACCGTGGCGCCAAGCATACCGCCGAATCCAAGAACGCCGCCTACATATTCAAATTGCTCCAAGCCGACGCGAACAACGAACGTCACGCCAACGGTCAACAGAATCAGGTAGAGGCCACGTGTGCGAAGCGCTGGATATCCGATCGCGGCCCCAATAAATGCTGTTCCGAATGCAGCCACGACCAAGGCAGGCTCCAGTGCCCAGCCAAATTTTACGGTGAGCACGCCGGCGATATAGCAGCCGATCGCCATGAAGGCTCCCTGTGCAAACGACAGCGATCCACTCAGCAGGACGATATAGGCGCTCCAGGCCAGCAGAATATTGATGCCGGTGAAGAATAGATGGTCGATCATGCGCGGCCTTCGCGCGTTCTGGTCCTGAACAAGCCCTCTGGGCGTACCAGCAGGAACAAGATCATGGCGAACCAGACCGCCACATCGCTGAGCACGCCCATTCCGAACTGGAATGCCAGCGCCTCCAGAACGCCGAGCAACAAACCGACGATGACGGCGCCGCGCATGTCACCGATGCCGCCAATCGCCATGATGGCAAGCGCTTTGAGGCCAAAGACCAAGCCAACCTCGGTGCTCGCAAACCCGCTTCTGAAGCTCAGGAAGGTCCCTGCGATGGCCGCTAGGCTAGAAGAAACCACAAACGTCTTTTGCGTTACCCGTCGCCCGTTGATGCCATAGAGAGAGGCAAAAACTGGCGCCTCCGCGATGGCTCTGATGCTGCGCCCCAATTGCGTATGCAAGATCAGGAAATGAAGACCGGCCATCAAGGCGAGTGTGGACAGCAGTATAATTACCTGAAGGTAACTTACGGTGATCCCGGCAACATCAATCCCACCGGAAGAAATACTCGCGGGCAGAGAAAACCCGACCGGATCGGTCCCCCAAATCTTTTGCGTAACGTCAATCAGGATAAGCCCCACGGCAAGCGAGCTCAGCGCCGCTGTTATGTGCCCGTCCGGACCGGTAAATCGCCGGAACGACACCCATTCAACAAACAATCCGAGAATGCCGCCGACAACCGCAGCGGCCGGCAATGCGACCCAAAATGGTACCCCCGTCGACACGACGACGAACCCGACAAATCCACCAAACATGAACACTTCGGGGTGAGCAAAATTGAGCTTGTCCAGGACGCCTAATACAAGAGTGAAGCCGACGGCCACCATCGCATACATGCTGCCGACGACCAGCCCGTTGATAATTTGTCCGGCAAGCATCGGGTCCATAGCTGCATGTACACCCAGTGAAGGAGCCGAGTTGTGCTATGGGGCCACGGCCAGCCCCGTCACATGCGATGCTATGCGACGCTGACTTCCGCGGTTTGCTTTGGCGCGCTGGTTCGCTGCAGATGAGGCATGACTTCTCGACCAAACATCTCGATGTTTTTCCTGGTGAGATCTTTCGGCAAAGTGCCGAATTGAAGCATTGGAAGGATGTTTTCGAAACCGAGCTGTTTTTGCCGTTCCTCAAGTATCTGCCGCACGGTCTCCGGACTTCCGCATGCAAACATGCCGTTCTCTATCAGGAAATCGATCGTCTTCTCTTCCGACAGGTGTTTCTTGTTCGACGACACGCTCTTCATCGAAGCAGGCGTCAGATAGCCCGGCGGAAAGAGCATTTCGAATGGCAGATTGAGGAATTTGTTGAAGAAAGCCTCAATATGCTCCTTCGCTTCCCGATAGGCGATTTCGTCTGTCTCAGCGACATAAGACAAGACCGCCCAGCCGAGTTGGTCTGGTTTCGAGGTGTAGCCATACTCCTCTTCGGCAATTTCTCGGTACATATCCATATACCGCTTCGCAACGCCGATGGGACTATAAGTATGCAGGTAGGTGTATTTCCGATCCGGGTGCGCGGCCCATAAAATCGTTTCGCGGCTTCCCTGAGAGGGGCACCAGATCGGCGGGTGCGGTTTCTGCACCGGGCGCGGCCACACATTCACGTAGCGAAAGTGATAGTGCGAGCCTTCAAACTCGAATGGCCCGGGCTTCGTCCACGACTGCACCACCAGGTCATGGGCCTCCTGAAAACGGGCATGGGAATAAGCCGGGTTGGCGCCGCTCGAATAATATTCGGCGCCGACACCGCGTACCATTCCGGTAATAATGCGCCCCTTCGTAAGATGATCCAGCATGGCGTGCTCTTCGGCCAATGTCAGCGGATTGTCCCGCAAGCCGAATGCGCTCCCCAAAATCGCGATCTTGGCCTGCTCGGTGCGCCGTGACAGGGCTGCCGCGATAACCACGGGCGACGGCATCAGCCCATAGGCGTTCTGATGGTGCTCGTTGACACACACCCCATCGAAGCCCAGCTGGTCTCCCAATTCGAGCTCATCAAGGTAACGGTGATAAAGCTCCATTCCTTTCGTTTCATCGAAATAGGAATTTGGCAGAACCACCCAGCAGGAATTGTATTTGTCGGTGTAGTCGAGATCGAGATAGGAATACGGCATCAAGTGGAACAGAAAAACTTTCATGACCTCGCTCCATCAATGAAATCGACCAAGGCCCCCACGAACGCGCCTTCTTTCTCCAAATGGGGCAGGTGCCCGCATTCCTCGATTACGGTGAGGCTGGCGTTCGGAAGCAATTCTTGAAATGCCGTCGCATAACCAAGGGGGATGACGCAATCTTCGCGTCCCCAAATGAGAGACGTCGGCACGCGCACGCGCTGGAGCCAATTTCGCAATCTCGGATTGTAGAGATAGGGCTGCCAACTTACCTTGGCTGACGTTGTCCGGTTCTTGTATGCGACGGCCTGCTCGGCCTCGTTCTGCGCCTGAAGGCGTCCCACCAGCACGTCGGCCATCGCCTTGTCGTGAAACAGGGAATACGCAAATTGATCCGGGGGAAGAATGAAAATATCGGCCTTGGGCAGGCCCCGCACATGAATCCCGGCAGGCGCTGAGAGCGAAAGCGTGGCAATTCGCTCCGTGCTTCGAATGGCCATCTCGAGGGCAATCCACCCCCCTATTGAACTGCCCACGATATGGGCCTTGTCGACGCCCAGATCTTCGATCAACTCAAGATAAAAATATGCCAGGTCGTCAATGCCCCTGAGCCAGGCGGGATCGTCACTTTCTCCAAAGCCGGGATGATTGAAAGCGATGACCTCGAAATTTTGGGACAGGCTTTCCATGAACGGCAGCCAATCACCGCCGCCACCGGCACCGTGAAGATAGACAAGAGGCTCCCCGGACCCGGCGCGAAAACCGGATACGGCGCAATCGCCGACTTGCCGCTTGATTGGTTGCGGGGCTGTCACCGTAAAAATCCCTCCCTAAATCGATCATTTGGCATTCGATCGATTGATATCTAATCTTTTTGTTGCGGACACCTATACGAATAATATTTGGCACCGTCAAACAAAACCTTCTGCGATATCCGGGGTTAAGCGCCGCCACCGTGGTGTTGTCGCGGCCACGCTGTGGCCGGGGCAATCCATGGCGGTTAGGCGCTTCTGATGAGCAAAATCAGTTACCGCCGCCATCGATTTCCACCAGGGATTATCCGACGCGCTATCTGGCCGGCGTTCATGGATATCAAGACCAATGCACTTGCAGGCTGTTGAAAAGCTTTTTCGATCTTGCGTTCGCGCAACATTGATTCGCGAACGGCTCGGTATCGAACCTTTTCGCCCACCTCGGCGATCGAGCGAATTCTATTGTTTCGTACCGTTCGTTGCAGAACCACTTTTTCAACAGCCTGCTAGGTCGTGTACCCGTAAAGGGGATTCCCGAGGCGGTTCTGTCACGGGAACCTAAAAATCAGGAGGAACGTGTTGTGCGTGATCGCCCGTCACGTAGCTACTACCGCGGTGTTCCATTGATCAGTGGCCTCGGCTCTGAAGGCCCGCAGGGTGCGGCGGGAGATGAGATGGCGCTGCAGGTTGAAGGTGTTGTAGACGGCGGCATGGGCGGAGAGGAAGCGTTGAGCGGATCCCGGTGACTTGAACCGTTGAAGCTTTCGCTCTCGCCGCCGAACCGGCAGGCGTGAGTTTTCCGCTCAATTGTTCTTTCTCAGC
>Ga0209633_10002922_pt1 | contig 16103 bp, 12 predicted proteins | sample Cruoilmetagenom1_FD_187290 | JGI IMG/M metagenome (GOLD analysis project Ga0209633, IMG submission 187290) | Oil polluted marine microbial communities from Coal Oil Point, Santa Barbara, California, USA - Sample 1 (SPAdes) (version 2) | ecosystem: Environmental > Aquatic > Marine > Oil seeps ... | reverse complement strand
GTCACCGGCACGTCGACGAAGCGGAACCCCCCGGTACACAGGTCGTCAATCTCGGAACTCGAGGCGAGGACCATCAGCATCCCGGTCCTCTGTTGAAAGATCAGCTCCACGGCGTCCCTCAGCGTCGAACCGGGGGCGAACCGACGAAGCACATCGAGTGGTGGTGGAGCGTTCGGTGTCATCCACACAGCAGGCTAGTCCAACAGGCCACCGGTCGGAGCCAATCAAGGCACACCGCTGCTTTCCACGGGAACTGAGCGCAACCCCGAACGAGTGCCGTCAGCCTGAGGATGGAGCCCCAACTCTCTGAGAATCTCGTCGAGGTTTCGACGATCGGCAGCTTCAACGACACGATTGATTCCGAGTCGACGGCTCTCAGATCGGCGCCGATCTGCCTGATCGACCTGTCGTACCTCGCCTGTCAACCCGACCTCACCCCACGCTGCAACAGATCCGAGCGGCACTCCGGTGGCAGCCGAGGCGATGGCAAGGGCGGTGGGCAGATCAGCGGCGGGCTCGCTAATCGAGAGACCGCCCATCACCGAAACGTAAACCTCTCGCTCGCCCATGGCCATCCTGCCATGTCGCTCGATTGCAGCGAGGATCTGATGAACCCGCGACACCGGCAAACCCTTCACGCTGCGTCGGGGCTGAGCAGAACGCGTTGGTACCGTGAGAGCCTGGATCTCCACGATCAGGGAGCGCCGTCCATCAAGCGCCGGGAACAAGACGGTTCCGGCCGACGTGCCATCACGACCGTTCGAGAGCACGGCGCTCGGATCGCTCATCGGCTCAAGGCCCCGATCCGTCATCTCGAACACACCGATCTCGTTGACCGAGCCGAAGCGATTCTTCATCCCCCGCAGGAACCGCAGGTTCCGGTGTGGGTCACCGTCAAGCGACAGCACGACATCGACCATGTGTTCAAGACTCTTCGGGCCGGCGATCCCGCCGTCTTTCGTGATGTGCCCGATGAGGAGCACCGCCACGTCCGACTCTTTCGCCGCAGCGATCAATCTGGCTGCCGAATCACGAAGTGCCGTCATGCTCCCGGTGCCGCTCTCCCCCGAAACACCGTTCACAGTTTGGATCGAGTCGATCACGACCAGTGGATATTCGCCGGACCTGATGATTTCGGAGAGGTACCCAGCATCGGATTCCGTGGTGATCAGAAGGTCGTCCGACATGGATCCAATTCGCTGCGCCCTCAAACCCACCTGAGGGCGCGACTCTTCCCCTGTGGCAACAAGCACCCTGATGCCTGCCTCAGCGAGTGCCGATCCGATCTCCAACACGAGAGTGGACTTCCCAACGCCCGGCGCACCGCCGAGCAGTGCCACCGAACCCGAGACGACACCACCCCCCATCACACGATCGAACTCGCCGATTCCTGTGCGAAGACGGTTGACCGGATCGCCAACGATGCTCGCTACCGGTGTCGGAGTGCCGACCCTGCGGTCGTCAACGTCGGACTCGAGGAGCGTGCCCGAACCACGGCATTGTGGGCAGAACCCCATCCAGCGACTGGTGCGGTATGAGCAGGTGGTGCATCGGAAGTTGGCCATGACCGACACCGTAGGAAACGGATGTGACAGAAAGGGCTTGCTCGCTCGCCGTACTCGGTACTCAGTAGTCAGTACCCGATACTCAGTGCCAAGCGAGAGTTCACCACACGGGCGATAGACGACGAGCGCACGACGTGATCGGTCCGCTGTTTGCTGTTTCCGTCAGGTTCGCTGGCGACGGATTGCCCAGTAGACGATCATCCCAATGACGGCAACGAGGAACAACGCTCCGATAACATTCCAGAAGCTCCACGGCTCAGCTACACGAACCAACGCAATACACAGCATTCGTGCCACAATACCTGGACACGCCCCCTTTGGAAGACTGCAACGGATGGACCAGGACAAACCTGACTTCGACGATCTTTTCGAACCCTTCGAACTCGGAGAGACTCCCCCAGAGCCGGAGACGACGCGCCGTCGGCCGCCGCCACCACAGCCACCTCCAGAAGATCCGGCGACATCGGCCCACACGCACTCGGTCAAACCTGATGTGCCGACCGTTCCGTGCCCGTCATGCGGATCGCAGAATCCGGACTTCAATCGTCACTGCGAACAGTGTGGGGCGCGACTGAGCCAGGATCCGCTCCCCGTGGCTCCGGCTCCAACTCTTCGAACATCTCCCGGTGGACGCGCCCTCGGCGTGCTCGGTGCTGTGGTTCTCCTCGTGGCACTCGCAGCGCTGATCTTCAACGTCTTCCGTGGAGGAGACGAAGTGGCGGAGAGTTCCACAACCACTTCATCGGCAACAACAATCCCTGTTGCGGCAGTCGAGTTGTTCCCCGCCTCGGTTGATGCGAGCTCGTTCCTCAACGGACACGACCCGGAGCACTTGATCGATGGCGATTCGGACACCGACTGGAACGACGACAGTTCCAGGGGTGTTGATGCTTGGCTCCGATTCTCGTTCTCCCAGCCGGTGCGAATCACCGAGATCGAACTGCAGAACCTTCTGGATGACGATCGGTTCAAGAAGAACTACAAGATCCAGGGATACCTGATCACGACGGATGACCTGACGATCGAGATCTCCGGACGACTCTCCAATACGAACGACCCACAGCGAGTGCCGATCGCGAGTATCGGAACAACCGAGCTCACGATCGCGGTCAAGAGCACCTATCCGGCAGAGCCTGCCGGCGATCGCCCACCGTTCAACGAATTGGCACTGCAGTCAGTCAGATTCTTCGGCAGTGATGGCTGAGCGCAAGCGCTCAGCCATCACTGCGTATTGAGTATCAAGTACTGAGTACTGAGTAGGTCAGTGAACCGAGCCTGGCAGTCGATATCCCCCAGCGTCATCGCCTCTCATCAGTGCGGTCGACCAAGGCGATTCCGAACGTAAATGACCGTGGGGCCACGCCTATCAGCATGACCCCACGGTACTCGATACTCAGTACTCAGTACTTCCTCAGACCGCTTCGCCCTTTCGGTATCTCAGGCCATCTGCTGCCGGCATTCTCAAACGCTGGGTGGCGAGTGACAGGACCAGCAAGGTCACGATGTACGGCAATGCAGCGATCACCTGTATCGCCACCGTGTCGGTTATCAGATACCAGCCGAGGAAGAACGCCGCAGCGACACCTTGAACGATCGCTGCAGTCGTCTTCTTCTTGGAAATCGACCATGCCGTGAGGAGTGCCAGTGCGATCGCTGCGACAAGAAGCAGCGCGTGCACGGCCGTCCCCTGACGAAGGCTCAACGCGTCGGCGTATCCAAACACCGACGCACCCGCAGCGACTCCGAACGGGTACCAGTTTCCGAAGATGAGCGAAGCCAGGCCGATGTAGCCTCGACCTGCTGTCATGCCTTCGCGATAGATCCCCGCCTGGACGACGACGAGGTACGCACCACCGAGACCGGCGAGTCCGCCGGAGATGACGACGCCGTAATACTTCATCTTCAGGACCGAGACGCCGAGCGATTCAGCGGCATACGGGTTCTCACCGCATGAACGCAGGCGCAGCCCCCATGCCGTGCGCCACAGCACCCACCACGTAAGGGGGACGATGAGGAGGGCGACCAGGGTCAGCCACGACATTCGCGTCGTGAAACCAGCGAGGAGGCCCGCCACATCCGATATGAAGAAGATCGCTTGATCTTCGATCCAGTTGAAGGCATCGGAGAGTAGAGGAACATCGAACGTGCCTATCGGTGACTGAATCCTCGGCGACTGAGTGGCTCCGCCGCCCGACTCTGGGCTGTAGGTGACAACCGACAGGTAGCGCATCGAACCGGCAGCCAGGATGTTGATGGCGACACCAGACACGATGTGGTCAACAGCGAACGTGACGGTGGCAATCGCGTGGATCAGACCGAATATCGCTCCACCCAGGATCCCGAAAAGCACGCCATACCATGGACCGAACGACCACCCGGCCCAGGCACCGAACCACGTACCGGCGATCATCATTCCTTCAAGACCGATATTGACGACGCCGGAACGCTCAGAGAACAGTCCACCGAGACCGGCGAGCATGATTGGAATCGCAAGACGAATTGCAGCCGCCCACGTTCCCGACGAAGTCAATTCAGTTGTACCGCTGATCGCCTGAACGATCGACAGCAACAGCAAGGCGGCCAGTGCGAGTGCGGTGTACCGGAGGGCACGAGACTCGAGCAGTGACGGCTTCGCGTTTCCGTCGGGTTCGTATTCAGCGGTATCTGAGAGTTCGGTGTTCGAATTGTCGAGACGGCCGGTCATGCTGCCACCTCCTCTGCTGCGTCAACTGTTCGGGTTGCCGCCGCTGCGGCCTTGATCTCTCGCTTCTCGATCATCCGGTTCACAACTTCATACGCGATGACTACGGCAAGGACGACGACGCCCTGCATGATCTGGACAACCTCTTTCGGCGTGTCCTCCAAGTCGAGGATCAACGCCGAACGCTCCATGAATCCAAAGAGCAATGCTCCGAGCGCCATGCCCACCGCACTGTTCCGTCCGAGGAGCGCAACCGCGATGCCCGTGAAGCCGAGGTTCCTCGGGAAGTCCTGTGTGTAGGAGTGCAGACTGCCGAACATCGTCGACAACCCGACCAAACCTGCCACACCACCGGAGATGAGCATCGTCACGAGGACCATCTTCTTCGGCGCAACACCGGCCATCCGGGCCGCCCCGGGATTCATGCCGGACGCCCGCAGCTCGAAACCGAATCTCGTGCGCTTGACGAGCATGTAGTAGAAGATGCCGACACCAACGGCGACGAACAGGAATCCGTGGAGAGAGATTCCACGTGGTTCCGAGAAACCGAAGGTTGTGAAGATCCAGTTCAAGTCGGGGATCTGCCCGGACTCAGGGAAGACCGGCGTTCGGAGATTGAGCGAGGTCGGGTCGTCCCGGAACCAGTTCAGCAGGAAGAACGCGATCACGCTGAACGCGATGAAGTTCAGCATGATCGTTGAGATCACCTCGTGTACGCCGCGGGTGATCTTCAGGAAGCCGGCGATACCGGACCACAGGGCTCCGACGAAGACAGCCACGAGAATGATGATCGTGACATGGAGCGGAGACCACAGACCGATATTGCCCCCGACCCAACCGGCGAACAGAGCTGCGAGCAGGTACTGCCCTTCGACACCGATGTTGAACAGTCCCATCTGGAAGCCGATCGCCACGGCAACGGCCGCGATGTACAGCGGGATCGCTCGGTTGATCATCGAAGCAATCGACGTGGAGGTCGTCCCGAAACTCCACATGGAGCTGAACGCATCGAGCGGGTTCCGGCCGACGATCCAGAGCGCTATCGACGCAACGATCAGAGCGAATATGAGTGCAGCCGCCGGTGCCAACAGGGAGAGGAGCATTTTCTTGATGTTCACGATGCTGCCTCCGCACCCACGCCGGTCATGTACGATCCCAACTCCTCCGGAGTGACCGTGTGCGGATCCAAATCCGCGACGATCCGCCCGCTAAAGATGACGAGCAGTCGATCCGAGAGCCCGATCAGCTCCTCGAGGTCGGCGCTGATCAGCAGCACTGCGAGCCCTTCCTTCCTGGCATCACGCAGCTCGTCCCAGACCGCTGCTTGCGCCCCAACGTCGATCCCTCGAGTCGGGTGTGCTGCGATGAGCACATTGGGCTCCGCGATCATTTCCTTGCCGACAATCAACTTCTGCTGGTTGCCTCCTGAGAGAGCGATCGCTGCAACGTCGGGACCTGGTGTCTTGACACCAAACCGGTCGATGATCTCAACCGTGCGTTCCCGCGAGCCCTTCCTGTCGATCCAAGGACCTTTGCTGAAGGGCTTCACCGTCTGATGCCCGAGCATGGCGTTTTCCCAGAGCGGTGACTGGAGAAGGAGCCCCTGCCGGTGCCGGTCGGCTGGGATGATTCCGATCCCATCCTCACGGCGGCGCTTCGTCGACCAATCAACGATGTCCTCATTCTTGAAGTGCACACTGCCACTCGATACAGCCTGGATCCCCATGATCGCGTCGATCAGTTCGGCCTGGCCATTGCCCTCCACACCGGCGATACCGACGATCTCTCCCCTGCGGATATCGAACGTGACATCATCCAGGAGCTTCCGGTCGTCGTCCGAAAGCGCTTCAAGCCCGCGGACTGACAGTTCGACGACATCGGTGACCGTCGATTCAGTCGTTTCGGGTGTTGGAAGCTCCGACCCAACCATCAACTCTGCGAGTTGCTTGGCGTCAACGTCGGCCGGATCGACCGTCGCGACGGTGCGTCCTCCGCGCATCACGGTGATACCGTCGGCGATCTCCAATACCTCATCGAGGTGGTGAGAGATGAAGATGACGGTCTCCCCCTCCCCCTTCAATTCCCGAAGGCTGGCGAACAGCTCATCTACTTCTTGGGGTACGAGGACAGCCGTCGGCTCATCGAGAATCAGGATCTTGGCGCCGCGGAAGAGGACCTTGACGATCTCCGTTCGTTGCCGGGCGCCAACCGTGAGCGACTCGACGAGAGCATCCGGTTCGATGTCCATGCCGTACCTCGCGCCGATCTCATTGATCTGGTCTCGCCCGCTCTTGAAATCTAGCTCAAGACCCTTCTTCGGTTCGGAGCCCAGGACGATATTCTCGAGCACTGTGAGGTTGTCGGCGAGCATGAAGTGCTGGTGCACCATGCCGATCCCCTCATCGATGGCCTCTTTCGGTGACTTGAAGTGCATCTCGTTGCCGCGAACACGCACCGTTCCCTCATCGGGGGCCTGCATCCCGTAGATGATCTTCATCAGCGTGGACTTGCCTGCACCGTTCTCTCCGACGATGGCGTGGATCTCTCCCGAACGAACGGCGAGGTTGACGTCTTCGTTGGCTATGACACCGGGGAACGTCTTCGTGATGCCCGTCAGCTCGACAGCTAGCGATTGATCTGCCACCGGTGTTCTCCTCGTCTCCGAGATCATGCTCTCAACGCAACGGGCCCGAGGCTAGCGCCTCGGGCCCGTGCATATCCAATTGTCCGGAAGGATCAGCCAACTGTGTCAGGAACGACAACGTCGCCGGCAACGATCTTCACGCGAAGTTCTTCAATCTGGTCAGCGATGCCATCGATGAATCCGCCGGACGTGGAGTAGCCCACACCATCGGCAGAGAGGTCGAAGACGTTGACACCGGACTGCTGTCCGTCCTGAACGAAGTTCGTGATCGTCTTGTAGACGGCCACGTCGACACGCTTGAGCATGGAGGTCAAGATGTAATCTTTGACCTCATCGCCCGCGGTGTTGTACTGGTCGGAGTCGACGCCGATCGCCCACACCTTCGAACCACCGGTCTCGGAGACTTCCTTAGCCGCCTCGAAGAGGCCACCACCGGAACCGCCGGCCGCGTGGTACACGACGTCCGCGCCCTGCTCGTACATGGCGAGCCCGGCTTCCTTGCCCTTGGCAGGATCGCCGAAGCCGGAGAAGTCCGGCGGCTCGGTGAGATACTGCACCAGAACCTCGATGTCCGGGTTGATCTGTTCGGCACCGAACTTGTAGCCGGCCTCGAACTTGTTGATGAGCGAGATGTTGACACCACCGATGAACCCGATCGTGCCCGTCTCTGATGTCAGAGCAGCCGCGGCGCCGACGAGGGCGGAACCCTCATGCTCGGCGAACACGAGCGACGCGACGTTTGGCTCTTCAACGACAGAGTCGATAAGACCGAAGGTCGCCTCGGGGAAGTCCGGAGCGGTCGCTGTGACGCTGTCTGCGAATGCGAAGCCGATCGCGAAGACGAGATCGAATCCGCTCTCAGCGAGCAGGCGAAGGTTCTCTTCACGGTTCTCGCCACCAGCGGTCGGCTCGAGCTCTTGGGTCTCGATGCCGTAGTCGGTAACGGCACGGTCGAGACCGGCAGCAGCGGAGTCGTTGAACGACTGGTCGCCACGTCCACCGATGTCATAGGCCATGCCGACCTTGATGCCTTCGCCGGCCATCGAGCCGGCAGTGGTTGTCGTCTCTTCTGTGGCAGCCGTGGTGGTCGTCTCGTCGCCACCGGCAGCCGTTGTCGTCGTGTCATCGCTGTCGCTGCTGCATGCCGCAACGATGAGCGCAAATGCGAGGAGCAGTACGAACAGTGCTCCGCGCTTCTTCAATCCGTTCATGGATCGAACCCTTTCTGTTGGTTGAAACCATCGCGCACCTACCCACGGGCGCGACCCCTGAGAGTCTAGGGCTTTCTGAGGTATGAGGTACGAGCAGACGGCAGGCAGCAGCGAGACCGCGCCTTCACCGGATACGGAAAACGGACTGCCGGCGGCGAAGCCGCCTCACCGCTCGTTGTCTGCCAGCTCTACCGGAGGCTGGTCCGGAGTCTCGATCGACACGAACGAGAGAGAGTCCTCGTCCTCTTCGTCGATGTCGACAAGAACCGTCGATCCGGCCGGGAAGTCGCGCTGGAGCACCCGCTCCGAGAGTGGATCCTCGAGGAGACGCTGGATGGCTCGACGAAGCGGACGTGCACCGAGCTGCGGGTCATATCCCTTCTCGGCGAGACGAACCTTGGCAGCATCGGAGAGCGCCAGATCGATCGCCTGCGACTCGAGTTGAGTACGCACACGAGCGACGAGGAGGTCGACGATCGTCTTGACCTCATCCATCGTCAGCTCGTGGAAGACGATCACCTCGTCGATCCGGTTCAAGAACTCGGGACGGAAGTGCTTCTTGAGCGAATCGACGACCTTCTCACGCATCTTGTCGTAGTTGACGTCCGCATCGGCGACTGCGAATCCGATGGCCGTCTTGCGCAACTCGGCTGTTCCGAGGTTCGACGTCATGATGATGACGGTGTTCTTGAAATCGACGGTACGTCCCTGCGAGTCTGTGAGACGACCGTCTTCGAGGATCTGGAGCAGGATATTGAAGACGTCGGCGTGGGCCTTTTCGATCTCGTCGAAGAGCACCACGGAAAACGGCTTCCGACGCACGGCCTCGGTCAGCTGACCGCCTTCGTCGTATCCGACATACCCGGGGGGTGAGCCGACGAGACGGCTCACGGCGTGCTTCTCCATGTACTCGGACATGTCGATCTGAATCAACGCTTCCTCGTCGCCGAACAAGAATTCGGTGAGCGCCTTCGCGGACTCGGTCTTACCTACGCCGGAGGGCCCAAGGAAGATGAACGATCCGGCGGGCCGTTTCGGGTCTTTGAGACCCGCCCGTGTCCGGCGAATCGCTTTCGACACGGCCTCGATCGCGTCGTGCTGCCCGATGATTCGCTTGTGGAGTTCGTCCTCCATCCGCAGCAACCGCTCCGTCTCCTCTTCGGTGAGTCGGTGCACGGGGATACCCGTCCACTGAGCGAGTACTTCTGCGATCTGCTCATCGTCGATGATCGCCGAGTAGTCCTCGCCGACGGAGGCCCCCTGAACTTCGAGCTCTGATCGTTCGTCCAAGAGCGTGCGCTCCTGATCACGAAGCTTCACTGCCCGCTCATACTGCTGTGCGTAGACGGCATCACGCTTGTCGCCTCGCAGCTTCGCGAGCTGCTCGTCGATATCCCGGACATCGCCCGGGAGGTCCTTGCGCTTCAGGCGCATGCGACTGCCGGCCTCGTCGATGAGGTCGATCGCCTTGTCCGGCAAGAAGCGGTCGGCGATGTAACGATCGGCGAGATTCGCCGCATTCACAAGAGCCTGGTCGGTGAATTGCACACGATGGTGGTCTTCGTACGAGTCCCGGAGCCCCTCGAGAATCTTGATCGTGTCTGCGATCGTCGGTTCCTCGACTTTGACTGGTTGAAAACGTCGTTCGAGAGCGGAGTCCTTCTCGAGATACTTCCGATACTCCTCGAGCGTTGTCGCTCCGATCGTCTGAAGTTCGCCGCGCGCGAGCATCGGTTTGAGAATGCTCGCTGCGTCGATTGCACCTTCAGCGGCGCCGGCACCAACGAGCGTGTGGATCTCATCGATGAAGAGGATGATGTCGCCCCTGGTCCGAATCTCCTTCAGGACCTTCTTCAGACGTTCCTCGAAGTCACCCCGGTAGCGTGAGCCGGCGACGAGCGCTCCCAGGTCAAGCGTGTAGAGATACTTGTCGGTGAGCGTGTCGGGCACATTGCCATCGACAATCCGCTGAGCGAGCCCTTCGACGATGGCCGTCTTGCCAACTCCTGGCTCGCCGACGAGGACCGGGTTGTTCTTCGTTCTCCTGGAAAGCACCTGCATGACACGTTCGATCTCTGTCGATCGCCCGATCACCGGATCGAGTTTGCGCTCCCGCGCGAGTTGCGTCATGTTGCGGCCGAATTGGTCCAACACCGTCGAGCCACTGCTCGATGTGCCCGATTCGGTCCGTCTGCTCCCACCCGGATGGCCGGATGGCGCCGCTTCCTCGCCCTCAACCCCCGAGAGGAGCTGTATGACGGTCTGGCGTACCTTGGGTAGATCCGCTCCGAGTTGTTGGAGGACCTGCGCTGCGACACCTTCGCCTTCGCGAATCAGGCCGAGAAGGATGTGCTCGGTTCCGATGTAGTTGTGACCGAGTTGAAGGGCTTCGCGAAGCGAGAGTTCGAGAACCTTCTTTGCCCGCGGCGTGAACGGGATGTGCCCGCTTGGTGCCTGCGAGCCCTGGCCGATGATTTCGACGACCTGGCTGCGGACAGACTCGAGGCTGATTCCCATGCTTTCGAGGGCGCGGGCAGCGACGCCCTCACCTTCGTGGATGAGGCCGAGGAGGATGTGTTCGGTGCCGATGTAGTTGTGGTTGAGGAGCCGCGCCTCTTCCTGTGCAAGGACGACGACTCTCCGAGCCCTGTCAGTAAACCGTTCAAACAAGGTAATACCTCATGATCTGACGATGGCGCCGAGTTCCCCTGGCGCCTCGCCGAGTATAGGACGGGGTGCCCAATAGACCCGGGATGTTTGTGGGACGATTCTGGCTCATACTTCGGTGAACGCCGGGGCTACCATTCCGATTCCCGAAGGCCTGGAGACCAGTGGATCGCCCAATCCTGAACGACCTCGTACCCGTTCCCCGAGTGTGGGAACGCATGGCTGCCGTCGAACGGCGGCTGCTCGAGGTGACCGAATCTGATGACGTCTTCCTCACCGACATCGCCCAACATCTCCTGCGCGCCGGGGGGAAACGATATCGACCACTCCTCGCTCAAGTGGCCGGAGAGCTCGGTCCCAGCGACAGTGCGGGCCCGATCGAGGCCGGAGTGTCGGTCGAGCTGGTGCATGTCGGATCGCTCTATCACGATGACGTGATCGACGAAGCCGACTCCCGCCGCGGCAAGGTCTCGGTCAATGAGAACTGGTCGAACACGATTGCGATCCTCGCAGGAGATTTCCTCCTCGCTCGGGCTTCTGAAGTGGCAGCCCCGCTCGGCGAAGAGGCCGTGTCCTTGGTCGCCCGCACCTACGCTCGTCTGTGCGAAGGACAGGTCGCAGAGTTGAGGTTCTCCGCCGGACTCGACCACGGACCCGACGGGTACTTCACGGTGATCGGCGGCAAGACAGCTTCCCTGATTCGCACGTCCGCTCGTCTCGGAGCGATTACGGCGGGCGCCACCCCGGGTGATGTGGAGGCAATCTCAGCCTGGGCCTGGGAGATGGGTCTCGTCTTCCAGATGACGGACGACGTTCTCGACCTGATTGCCGACGAAGCATTCCTCGGTAAACCGTCCGGCTCCGATATCGGCGAAGGTGTCTACACACTTCCGGTGTTGTACGCGGCCGACGGCCCCAACGGATCAGAGATCCGTGCCTTGCTCGCCGACGGAGCACCGACCAATCGCACCGTCATCGACCGGATCATCGAACTCACCGTATCCGGCGGCTACGTAGACCGCGTCACCGAAGAAGCGATAGACCACATGCGACGAGCGGAAGAAGCATCCGATCGGATCGCGAGCGATGAGTTGACCCCAATTCTTCGCAACCTCGATGCGTATCTGCTGGACCGGGTTGCGATTGCCCGGGCTTCGGTAGCCAAGTAGCCGAGTACTTCAGTACCCAGTACTCACTACTCAGTACCGGCGGCGGAGCCGCCCTCCGGCCTCATCGTTGGGAACAGGATCACTTCCCTGATGTGCCTCCGATTGGTGAGGAGCATCACGAAACGGTCGACGCCGATCCCGAGGCCTCCTGTGGGCGGCAATCCGTACTCGAGGGCACGGATGTAGTCCTCGTCGATCGGATGAGCCTCGTCATCACCTGCTGCTCGCGCAGCGGCCTGCGCTTCGAACCGCTCGCGCTGGTCGAACGGGTCGTTCAGCTCCGAAAATGCGTTCGCGTACTCCGAGCCGGCGATGACCAACTCGAACCGTTCGGTAAGGCGGGGATCGTCGCGGTGGATTCGCGAGAGAGGTGAGACTTCCTTGGGGTAGTCCGTCACGAATGTCGGCTCCCAGATTGTCGACTCTGCGGCAGCCTCGTAGATTTCGAAGATCAAACGACCCGCCTCCCACGATGGATCGGCCTCGACCCCGTAGCGACCCGCGAGCGTGCGCAAGCGCTCGATGGGCGTATCGAGGGATATGTCTTCGTCGACAACCTCGGCGACCAGGTCGACGAGTCGCACCCGACGGAACGGTGGTGTGAGATCGAGCATGCGCTCCTGGTAGGTGAGCGTGGCGGTCCCAACGGCTGCTTCGGCAACGGCGGCGAGGATCTCTTCGATCAATTCCATGATGTCGCCGTAGTCGGCGAAGGCCTGATACGCCTCGAGCATCGTGAATTCGGGGTTGTGGGTGGCGTCGACGCCTTCGTTCCTGAAGATCCTGCCGATCTCGAAGACGCGTTCGATGCCTCCGACGACCAGTCGTTTCAGGAACAGCTCGGTCGCGATACGGAGCGAGAGGTCGAGATCGAGCGCGTTGTGGTGCGTTGCGAATGGCCGTGCTGTCGCCCCGGTTGCCTGAGCGAGGAGCACCGGGGTCTCGACCTCGATGAACCCGCGTTCCTCGAACTGGTGTCGCAACTCTGAGATCACTTTGGCTCGGGTCAGAGCCGTCTTGCGTGACTCCTCGTTCACCATCAAGTCGACGTACCGCTGCCGCGACCTCGCTTCGACGTCCTTCAGCCCATGCCACTTGTCGGGAAGCGGGCGCAGCGCTTTGGACAGCAGCACGAATGACGAGATACGAACGCTGAGTTCGCCCTTCTTCGTAACCATGACCTCTCCGGTCGCACCGATCCAATCCCCGGAGTCGAGTTCGAGGAATCTCGCGAATTCTTCATCGCCCAGAATCGCCTTGCTAACGAAGAGTTGGAGCCGGCCGGAGACGTCCTGGAGTACGCCGAAGGCGAGCCTGCCCATATCCCGCACGTTCATGAGCCGACCAGCGACCGTGACATCGACGCCGGTCTCGGACCCGGGATCGAGATCCTCGAACCGCTGGTGAAGATCACCAGCTAGATCGCTGCGGTCGAATCGATACGGGTAGCTACCCGTTCGGATGGCTTCCCGGTGCTTCGCGATCCGAGCAGCAACCAGCGAATCGCTCTGGGTGATTGGGTCGCTCTGCGTGTCGTCCGTCATTGGTCTTCCTGATTCCGGTCGAAGATGATGCGCAACCCTTCAAGCGTCAGGTACTCGTCGACGGTCTCGACGTTGCTGCAGTGGGGCACGATGGTAGGGGCAAGACCGCCGGTCGCCACCACGGTGGCGCCGACACCGACCTCATCAACGAGGCGTCCGATGATCCCGTCGACAAGACCGGCATGTCCGTAGAGGGCTCCGCTCTGAATCGCCTCGACGGTTCCCTTGCCGATAGGAGACCTCGGTGCAACGAACTCCACCCGCCGGAGTGCCGCGGTTCCTGATATCAAGGCTCCCGTAGAGATCTCGAGGCCCGGGGCGATGACGCCGCCGATGTAGGCACCGTCGTCGCCCACGACATCAAAGTTCGTGGAAGTTCCGAAATCGACGACGATCGTCGGACTCCCGTACCGCTCTCGGGCGGCGACGGCATTGACGACACGGTCGGCCCCGACCTCTCTGGGGTTATCGATGAGGATCGACATCCCCGTCCGAACTCCGGGGCCGACCACCAGAATCGGGCCGTGAGACAGTGCCGGTGCGACACATCGCATCGTCGCCGTCACCGAAGGCACGACGCTCGAAACGGCAACACCACCGATATCGCTTGGCGTGAACCCGTCGAGAGCAAGGACACCGAGGAGTTCCCACCGCATTTCGTCACTGGTCTGCTCCTTCGTCGAGAACCGCCAGTGACCGACGAGTTCATCCTTCCGAAACAGTCCAACAGCGATCTGGGTATTACCCACGTCGATAGCGAGCAGCATCAGTCCTCCCGGTAGAGCATCGATGGTTCGTCGAGACGGATGCCGACGTCGGGAATCCAACCGCCGTTGATCCGATCGAAATGTACGTTGTCGAGCAGACGTGTTCTCCCGACCCTCGCGGCGACGGCGAGAAATGCCGGCCGGTTGAGGTCGTCAAGGAACGATGCCGTGTCCTGATCCACAAAGGCGGCATAGTCGAGATCGATGCCCGGCTCGTCGTTCACGGGCTTGGCAGCGATCCGCTCAAGCACCCGTCCGGACCGCTCGCCTGCCAGGACCGCATCGGCGACGGCGACGATCCCCCGGCTGAGCGATCGAGCGGCAGCGCGTTCGGCCGGATCGAGATAGATGTTGCGGGAGGACAGCGCAAGACCGTCCGATTCCCGCACGATCGGAGCTCCGACGATCGTTGTCGGGAGCGACAGGTCTGTCGTCATGCGTCGGACGGTGACGAGTTGCTGAGCATCCTTCCTCCCGAAGTACGCACGATCGGGAGCGATACCGCCGAAGAGCTTCGCAACAACGGTTGCTACTCCGTCGAAGTGCCCCGGTCTCATCCCTCCTTCCATCCCGTCCGTGACAGAAGCGACCGAAACGGTCGTGAGCGGCTCGTCCGGATACATCTCCGACAGGTGCGGTGCGAACAGCACATCTGCACCGGCCGCCTCGACCATCTCGGTGTCGCGCTCGAGGTCTCGGGGATACGACTCGAGGTCCTCGCTTGGTGCGAATTGAAGTGGGTTGACGAAGAGGCTGACGGTGACCGTGTCACACTCACGCCGGGCCGCCTCGACAAGGCTGAGGTGCCCTTCATGGAGGTACCCCATCGTCGGCACGAGACCGACACAGCCCGAACCCAGGGCCCTGGTATCCACGAACGTGTCGACCGTTCTCATTCGTCGCCTTCCCTATTGAATGAGTCGACGACGACCGTCGTTGCAGCCACCATCGACTCGAACGCCTCAGCGAGATCCGGAGCAGTTTCTCGTACCGCCTCAATCTGCGCTGCCACCGTTGTTGCATCGCCGCGGGCGATCGGTCCGGTGAGCGACGTTTCCGGACCGGACTCGAAGGCGTTGGCGACGATCGCCTCGGCAAGCGGTCGCGCGGCGTCGAAGGGCACATTCTTCGCTTCGAAAAGCCGCTCGGCGACGGCAAGGGCTGCAATCGGGAAGTTGGCGGCGGCAGCGGCAGCAGCGTGATACGCCGCGCGGCCGTCATCTCGGAGGTCGAAGGCGTGGAGACCGATAGTTCCGGCAAGCTCGTAGAGCGTTGACCTCAGTGGTTCATCTGCGGTCACAGCTACCCAGGCGCCGGCAAGTCTGCGGGCTCCCAGATCGGGTGTCGGCAAGGTCTGGAGCGGATGGAAGGATCCGATAGCGACCCCGTGATCGTCGAATGCGCGCAGAGCCGAGATCGGGGTCGCCCCGGATAGGTGGATTGCACTCGCTGCAGCGTTCCTCGCGATGGGTGCGATCTCGCCGGCAACCGCTTCAATGGCACCGTCGGTGACCGCTATGACGACCAGATCGACCGGCGGTACCGGCTCGCCGATCGAAAGAGGGACGGCGTCGAAACGCCGAGCGACGATGCTCGCTTGCTCGATGTCACGGGCGGCGACGGCAGCCACGTCGTGACCGGCACCGTTCGCTGCGATGGCGATGGATTGGCCCGCACGTCCGGGCCCGACAAGGGCGATTCGCATATGGCTCCGATCCTCCCGGTATCGGTCCGGCCCAGGTGAGGGGCTGTGTGTTTGTGAAAGGTAGTCGGTTGTCGGTGAAGACTCTGCCTGCTCTACTGCTCTACTGCTCTACTGCTCTACTCAGCTACTC
>Ga0209633_10002921_pt1 | contig 16104 bp, 16 predicted proteins | sample Cruoilmetagenom1_FD_187290 | JGI IMG/M metagenome (GOLD analysis project Ga0209633, IMG submission 187290) | Oil polluted marine microbial communities from Coal Oil Point, Santa Barbara, California, USA - Sample 1 (SPAdes) (version 2) | ecosystem: Environmental > Aquatic > Marine > Oil seeps ... | reverse complement strand
CGTTAAATGTTGGTTTATATCCTAAAATATCAATTTTTTCAGGATAATCATATTCAATAAGTTTATTTTGAATATCTGTTGGTATATCTATTAAAACTGGACCTTTTCGACCTGTATTTGCAATGTGAAAAGCTTCTTTAAAAATTTTTCCTATTTCTTTTTCGTTTTTTACTAAAAAATTATATTTTGTAAAAGGTTCTGTAGCACCGATAATATCAGCTTCTTGAAAAGAGTCGTAGCCAATAATATCAGTATTGACTTGTCCAGTTATTATAACAACTGGAATTGAGTCCATATAGGCATTTGCTATACCAGTTATTAAATTAGTCGCTCCAGGGCCACTTGTTGCAATACATACTCCGACCGTATTTGTATTTAATGCATAACCACTTGCTGCATGGATTGCTGCTTGTTCATGACGAACTAAGATATGATTAATGCTTGAACTTCTTAAACTATTATAAAGCGGCAGGACGGCACCACCAGGGTATCCGAAAATTGTTTTTACATTTTCTGCTTCAAGAAATTTAACTATTGATTCTGCTACTTTCATCTTTTCACCTCATTAATTTTATTTTATCCATAAGAATACAGAAAAAAAGAAGAATTGTCAATAAAAAAGAAAAAAATAAAAACAGTTGACAGAATATTTAAAAAACAGTAATATAGGATTTAAATATTTATATTGAAATTGATGGAGAGCATAGATTAATTTATTTGTAGAGAGTTGATGGTTGGTGAAAATCAATAATGAATTTTTTTATTTCTCGCTCCTGAATGTGGATTTTGAAATTAGTAGAAATTCATGGGTAGTTCCATTATAGACTTTAAGTGATCATAGATAAATAAGGTGGTACCGCGGATTAATATTCGTCCTTTAACAAGGGCGTTTTTTGTTTTTTGAAAAGAATTTATAGGAGGGAAAGAATGGATAGAAGAATAAAGTTTTTTGATACAACATTAAGAGATGGTGAGCAATCGCCAGGATGCTCAATGAATTTGAAAGAAAAAGTTAAAATGGCTAAAAGATTAGAAAAATTAAATGTAGATGTAATTGAAGCTGGATTTGCAATTTCATCTGATGGTGATTTTGAATCTATTAAGGCTATTGCTGAAGCTGTCGAAAAACCTATAGTTGCTTCTCTTGCAAGGGCATTAGAAAAAGATATTGACAGAGCTTATGATGCAGTAAAGAATGCTAAGCATCCACGTATTCACACTTTTCTAGCGACTTCAGAGATACACAGAAAATATAAATTGAAAATGACAAAAGAAGAAGTTCTTAAAAGAACATATGAAATGGTGAAGTATGCAAAAGAAAAATGCGAAGATATTGAATTTTCGGCTGAAGATGCGACAAGAACTGAAAAAGAATTTTTAGTTGAAGTTTTTAATAAAGCGATTGAAGGTGGAGCTAATGTTATAAATATACCTGATACAGTTGGTTATACTACACCTGATGAATTTTACAAACTTGTTAAGTATGTGAAAAATAATATTGTTAAAGATGTGGAAATATCTGTTCATTGCCATAATGATTTAGGTTTAGCTGTGGCAAATTCAATTTCAGCAATTAAAGCTGGAGCAACCCAAGTTGAATGTACTATAAATGGAATTGGTGAAAGAGCGGGAAATGCAGCTTTAGAAGAAATTGTAATGATATTAGATACTAGAAAAAATTATTTTAATTATTCAAATCAAATTAATACAGAAGAAATAATGAAAGCATCTAAGAAACTTATTTCAATTACTGGGATTGATGTTCAACCTAATAAAGCAATTGTTGGTAAAAATGCTTTTTCTCATGAAGCTGGAATACATCAACATGGAGTATTAGAAAATAAAAGTACATATGAAATTATGACTCCTGAAAAAATTGGTTTAAAAGAGAACAATATGGTACTTGGTAAACATTCTGGAAAACATGCTTTTGAGGAGAAAGTTATTAAGTTAGGATATAATTTGAATAATAAGGAAATATTAAAAGCTTTTAAAATTTTCAAGGATATAGCTGATAAGAAAAAAGAAGTATATAATTCAGATATTGAAGCAATAATAAGAGATGATATATACGAAATGGTAGATAAAGTTTCTTTAGAAAGATATGTTGTTAATTGTGGAAATACTATAAATCCAACTGTTACAATTAAAGTTGCTTATGATGATGAAATCTTTGAAGAGGTTGCAAGTGGAGATGGTGTAGTTGATGCAGCATTTAATGCAATAGAAAAAATATTTAAAATTGATTTTATTTTAAAAGATTATAAAATAAAGTCTGTTTCAAAAGGTAAAGATGCATTAGGTGAGGCACGAGTACAAATAAATTACAATGGGAAAATTATTAATGGTAAAGGATTATCTACAGATGTTATTGAGGCAAGTATAAAAGCATATATAAATGTAGTGAATAAAGTTTTAGTATAAATCGCTTGAAAAACAGTTTGAAAATTTAAAAAATGGGTATAAATCCTTAATAAGTGATTGAAAGGAGATACTAATGAAAAAAGTTATATCCATTGTATTAATAACTTTATTAATTGCAAGTTTTGTAGTAGGTTGTGGAAGTGATAACAAAGAGGAAGAAGTTGGTAAAGTTGATGTAGATGCTAGCAGTGGTGAAATAACAATGAAAGACGGAGATAATGAATCTGTTGTAACAACTAACCTTGATAAAAGTGTTGATTTACCAGAGGGATATCCAGAAGATATTGTTCCAATATATGCTGATTCATTTTTGCTTGCTGCTTCAAAGAATTCAGATGAATCTTATATGGTTGTTGGTCTTACAAATGATGGTTTTGATAAAGTTGCAGAGTTTTACGATAATATTTTAAAAGATGCAGAGATTATTATGAATTATTCTGATGCAGATGGATATAATAATATGGGCGAGTATAAAGGTTATACTTATACAATATTAGCAAATGATGAAACCGATGGAGATTTAGATTATAAAACGGCTATAAATATAATATTAGTCCCTGGAAGCACTAAGACGATTTTCCCAGCTGTTGATGAAAATAATGATGAAGAAAAATCTGATTCTAATACTGAAACGAATGGTGGTAACAATTCAAGTGAAATAGTTATTCCTGATGGAAAAGAAATACCAGAAAATTATCCTGAAGACATTTTACCTTTTGAAAATGGTGAAGAAACTGAACTTGCTAGAGTAATGGACCAGAATGGGCAGAAAATGCTTGGATATATGTCTACAAGTGAAATTGAAGATGTTCATGTTTATTATGAAGACTTATTGAAAGATAGTTTAACTTATTTAGTTTTAAATGATTCTGAAAATGATAAAGAAATAGTAGCTGTTGTCGGCAATTATCAGTTTAGGATATTACTTCATAGGAATGATGAATCAACAGGTGAAGATTTAAAATTTAAAACATTGATTCAGATTATATATTAAAAACATATTTCAAATGATATCGTTTTCACATAAAAAGCAATTGACTTCCAAATATTTTAATTATATTATTAATATACAATTGGAAGGGGATACTTAGATGCAGAAGTGCAAAATATGTGGTTCGGAGTGTTTAAATCACTTACATAATGAAAAAAGTAATGCTAATTATTATTTTTGTGAGGTATGTGAATTTATTTTCCAAGATGATAATGAAATAGTATCTTTGGAAAAAGAAAAAGAAATTTATGATTTGCATAATAATAGTTTCGAATCTGAAGGTTATGTAAGTATGTTTGAAAATTTTATTGATAAAGCAATCAATCCTTTTATTAAAAGAAAAGGTATGGCATTAGATTATGGATGTGGTCCAGGTCCAGTGCTAGCTAAAATACTTGAAAACCAGAAATGGGATGTTAAAAAATATGATCCTATTTATGACAATAATAATGAATATTTAAATTATAAATACGATTTAATAACATCGACTGAAGTTTTTGAGCATTTTGCGAATCCTCTTAAAGAGTTAGAGAAAATTTCAAAATTATTAAATAAAAATGGTGTTTTGGCGATTATGACTATATTAAGGCCTAAAGCAATGGATGAATTTAAAGAATGGTGGTACATTAGAGATGTAACACATATTAGTTTTTATTCACAAAAAACGTTATATTTAATGGGAAAGATTTTTGGATTAAAAATGATATATAATGATAATAAAAGATTAATTACATTTAGAAAATTATAAAGCCTCCCCCCGAGGCTTTTTTTGTTGTTAAGGAAAGTGCATTGATGATATAATTGGAATAGAAATGTAATGGTGATGGAGGAGTGCTATGCCGAAAAAATTAGGAATAATTGCAACAGATGATAAGATGAAAAAAGCTATAGAAAAATTATATCCCTACGAGACTCAATCAGGGAAGTTTATTATTGAAATTTTAGATCAAGAACAAATAGATGAGCAAGGAAAATGGCTTGAGGCTAAAGGTGCGAGTGTAATTATTGGGCGAAGTGGAACTTATGATAGAAGTATTGAAAATGTGTCTGTTCCTCTTCTTAGATTAAGGGTTACTGCTGCAGATATTTTTAATGCACTAAAAAAAGCATTAAAATTTAAGAAAAAAATTAAAGTTATTATTTGGGAAGGTATATTTTTTGATAAATTATGGCTTGAAATGATTTCTGTTGAAGTAGAAATTTACAATTTTAAAAATGGAGAAGATATTAAAAAAATGTATTTTGAAGCGATAAGTACTGACTCTGATTGCGCTATAGTTGGGGGTGGTGTTGTTTGTTCTCTTGCTAGACAAGATGGTATATCTTCTGTATTTTTAAATGCATCTGATGAATCTATCACAGAAATTATTAATCATGCAGAGGAAGTTTTAGGTCATCTTAAAAATGCACAATATCAACATGACCTATTGTCTAAAATGTTAAATAATGTACAAGATGCAGTTGTAGCAATTGATGAGAATGGAAAAGTTCAATTGTTTAATGAACGAGCTCAAAATATATTGAAAGTTGGGTCGGCTCGTATTATAAACAAAAAATTATCAAATGTATTACCAGATTTTAGTTTTTTAAAAGATAATTTAATTAATAAAATTGAAGAAAAAGAAAAACTTATACGCATTAGATCTTTAGTACTAAATTATAGCACATCATTAATTTGGGAAGATAATAAAATAAAAGGAATGCTATTAATTTTTCAAGACACTACTAGACTTCAAAGGCTTGAACAAAAAATCAGACGTGAGCTTAATAAAAAAGGATTAGTAGCAAGGTATAATTTTAAAGATATGATTTATGAAGATGAATCCATGGATATAGTAATAAAAAGAGCTAAAATGATTGGGAAAAGAGACTCTTCGGTTGTGATTTATGGAGAAAGTGGTACTGGAAAAGAATTAATGGCTCAAAGTATTCACAATATTAGTGATAGAAATAAAGCTCCTTTTGTTGCAATTAATTGTGCTGCTTTATCTGAATCTCTTTTGGAAAGTGAACTTTTTGGATATGAAGAAGGTGCATTTACTGGAGCTAGAAAAGGTGGAAAACCTGGGTTATTTGAATTAGCTCATGGTGGAACAATTTTTTTAGATGAAATTAATTCAATTTCATTAGGATTACAAAGTAAACTTCTTAGAGTTGTTGAAGAAAAAGAGGTTATGAGATTAGGTTCGGATTATCTTATTCCATTAAATGTTAGAATTATTTGTGCTGCAAATGAAGATTTAAAAGCGATGCTACAGAAAAAAACTTTTCGTGGAGATTTATTTTATAGATTAAGTAGTTTTGAAATTATGATTCCCCCGCTTAGAGAAAGGCGGTCAGATATTGAGCCGTTATTTAATTTTTTTCTTAAAACTTTTCAATTAGATGAAAAAATTATATGGCCTAGTAAAAAAGATATTGAAAAATTAATGTCACATGATTGGATAGGAAATGTTAGAGAACTTAAAAATGTAGCAGAAAGATATATATTATTTAATGAGATTAATTTATTGAAATCAAATGATATTGAATCTATAAAAGCAGGTAATGATACAATAGATTTAAAAGAAATTCACAATTTAATTGATGAACGAATAATTGCCCAACTAATAAAAAGTGGTCTTTCAAAAAATGAAATTGCTAAAAAATTAGGCATTAGTAGAGCAACTTTGTGGAATAAAAATAAAAAGAATGTTTAAAATTTAAAACACAATGTCAAATTTAATAAACAAGTATTGTAAAAGAAATGTAAAGAAACGAGCTTTAAGCTCGTTTTTTGTTTTGGCATATAACTTGCTTTATATATAGAAAAATAAGGAGGAAATAATGAAAAAGGGAGATTTTATTTGGGGTGGTATATTTTTAATGTTTTGTATTGGGTTAATTATTCCTAGCACAAGAGAAGCTTTTATAACTTTTACGAGTGATCATAAGTTAATTGGTGGATTTTTAAAGTTTTCGGTTTTAGCGTCTATGGGTGATTTATTAGCTAGGCGAGTAGGAAGTGGAGAATGGACTTTTCCAAGTTATTTTATTATGCGTGCATTAGTTTGGGGTGTACTTGGCGTATTAATTACTATAATATTTACGATTTACCCTAATGGTGTAATTAAAGCTCAAGCTATCCATATGTTACCTTTTGATGGTGTTAAATTTTGGTTTGCTTTCTTAACGGCTGCATTAATGAATGCGACTTTTGCACCAACATTTATGTATACACATCGTATTTCAGATACTTATTTAGATATGAAATCTGAAGGAGTTAAGGATATTACACTTACAAAAGTTGTTAAGCGTATCGATACAGCAGGATTTGTTACATTTGTTGTTATGAAAACGATTCCGTTTTTCTGGATTCCAGCTCATACATTAACATTCTTATTACCTAGTGAATATCGTATTTTAGCAGCTGCATTATTATCTATTGCACTTGGTCTGATTTTAACAATTTCAAAGAAAAAACAGTCAAAAATTGCTTAATTGAGGAGGTTTTATTATGAAGAGAATATTAGCTATTAATCCAGGATCTACTTCTACAAAAGTAGCTCTATATGCAGATAAACAAGTAATGATTGAAGAAACATTAGATCATCCTGTAAGTGAAATTCAAAAGTTTGAACATGTACAAGATCAATTTGAATTTAGAAAGAATGTAATTACTGATTTATTAAAAGAAAATGGAATATCATTTGAATCATTAGATGCTGTAGTTGGTAGAGGTGGTTTATTGCCTCCTGTTAAATCGGGTGCTTATAAAGTAAACGATGTAATGGTTGACCGATTAATAAATAATCCTGTAATAGAACACGCTTCTAATCTTGGAGCTTTAATAGCTTATGAAATTGCTGAAGAAGTTGGTATTCCTGCATATATTTATGATGCAGTTGCTGTTGATGAGTTAATAGATGTTGCTAGAATATCAGGTATGCCTGAAATTTCTAGAACAAGTCTTTTACATGCACTTAATGCAAGAGCTATGGCTCATAAAGTAGCTGAAAAATATGGTAAAAACTATAATGAAATGAATATGATAGTTGCGTACCTTGGTGGTGGAATTATAGTTAGCGCCCATCAAAAAGGTCAAATGATTGATTTAAATTCTGAGGATGAAGGTCCTTTTTCACCAGAACGTTCCGGAAGAGTACCATGTAGTAAATTAATAGATCTATGCTATAGTGGAAAATATGATAAAAAAACTATGAAAAAAATGCTTCGAGGTAAAGGTGGGCTTTCAGCTTATCTTGGAACTGTTGATGTTCGTGAAGTTGAAAAAATGATTAAAGATGGTGATAAGGAAGCTTTATTAGTTCATGAAGCTATGGCTTATCAAGTTGCAAAAGCAATTGGAGAACTTGCTACAGTTTTAAAAGGTGATATTGATGCTATTGTTTTGACAGGTGGTATTTCATATTCAAAAATGATTACTAATTGGATTTCTGAACGTGTATCATTTATGGCGCCGGTTGAAGTTATGGCAGGAGAAAATGAATTGGAATCATTAGTGTTTGGTACTTTAAGAGTATTAAATGGTGAAGAAGAAGCTAGAATATATTCGGAAGAAAACTAAGAAGGAGGAAATGATATGAAGAAAGTTCTTATAAGAGAAGAAAGATGTAAACAATGTGGCATTTGTGTAGATGCTTGTCCTAAAAGTGCTATATCATTTAGTAGTAAGATAAATTTAAATGGATATCAACCTGTAGTTATTGATGATGATTTATGTATTGGTTGTGGAATTTGCTATACAATGTGCCCTGATTGGGTATTTGAAATTTTAGGAGATAGGGGGTAGTATATGGAAGATATGATTAAAGGTAATCACGCATTTGCAGAAGCTGCAATTAGAGCAGGAGCAACATTTTATGCTGGCTATCCAATTACGCCATCTTCAGAGATTATGGAATATCTCTCTGTAAGAATGCCAGAAATAGGCGGAGTATTTATTCAAGCAGAAAGTGAAGGAGCGTCAATGAATATTTTAACTGGTGCATCTGCATCAGGTGTTAGATGTTTTACTGCATCTTCAAGTGTTGGTATGACATTAAAGCAAGAAGGAATTTCTCATATGGCAGATTCATATTTACCGTTTTTAGCAATTAATGTAGTTAGATATGGTACTGGTTTAGGAACTCTTGATACTGGTCAATCTGATTATTTAAGAGATACAAGAGGTGGCGGAAGTGGAGATTATAGAACGTTTGTATTATCACCATATAGTCTTCAAGAAGCGGTTGAATTAATTGCTCATGGATTTGATTTAGGTGATAAATACGGTATGGGTACTATTTTGCATACTGAAGCTGCATTAGGTCAAATGATGGAACCATGTACTTTTCCAGAAATGAAGAAAGTTGAAAGAAGACATGGGTCTATAGATGGTACATATAGCTTTGAAAGAATATCGCCACTTTATAGAGATAGACGTAAAGAAGCAATAGAAGAAAAAGCAAAATATGATAGTATTAAAGAAAATGAACAAATGTGGGCAGAAGAATTTTTAGAAGATGCTGAATATGTAATAGTTGCTTATGGATTGGCTGGAAGATCTGCAACAGGTGCTGTTAAACAACTTAGAAATGAAGGTTATAAAGTAGGATTAATTAGACCAATTACACTTTGGCCATATCCTGAAAAAGCTTTTGTTAAAGTAAATAAGAATGTTAAAGGTTTTATTTCTGTAGAAGAAAATGCTACTGGACAAATGGTTGAAGATATTGCATTAACATTAAAGAGATCGGATCAAAGTTCAAAACCTGTTTATATGTTTGCTGACGCATTTGGTGTTCCAACAATGAAGAAAATAAAAGCTGATTTCATCAAAGTTAAAAATGGTGAAATAAAGGAGGTATATTAAAATGGCAATAGCAAAAAAAGTACCTGAAATGCTTGGAAAGCAAATTTCTTTTTGTCCTGGTTGCGGTCATGGAGTTGTAGTAAGACTTTTAGCTGAGTGTGTTGAAGAGCTTGGAATGGAAAAAAATGTTATTTTCAATGTTGGAGTAGGTTGTTATTCTTTAGCAACGCCATCTATAGAAGCTGATAAATTTGATACTCTTCATGGTAGAGCTTCAGCGGTTGCAACAGGATTCAAAAGATGTAATCCTGATACTCTTGTAATTTCTTATCAAGGAGATGGAGATGCATATAGTATTGGAATAGGCGAGAGTTTTAGTGCTGCTTATAGAAATGAAAATATTACTGTAATTACTGTTAATAATACTAATTATGGGATGACTGGTGGACAAATGAGTGCTACTACTATGCCAGGACAAAAAACAACAACATCACCTAATGGAAGAGATTGTAATACAACAGGAATGCCAATTAAATTTCCTGAAATGGTAGCTGCTTCTTTTCCTAACGCTGCATATGTAGCAAGAGGTTCAGTAACAACTCCAAAATATGTTAATCAATTGAAGAAGTATATTATGAACGCATTTAAAGCACAATTAAATAATGAAGGATATTCATTAATAGAGGTTTTATCGCCATGTCCAACAAACTGGAAAATGACTCCGCTTCAAGCTCTTGAAAGAGTTAATAATGAACTTGTGGATTATTATCCTTTAGGTGAATTTAAAACAAGGAAGGTGAAATAATATGAAAGAAATTTTATTTGCTGGATTAGGTGGACAAGGTATCCTTACTTCGGGTCTTGTTATATCACAGATTGCTGTATCTAAAGATTTAAATGCAACATGGATTCCTCAATATGGTGCTGCAATGAGAGGTGGTACTGCAAATTGTACAGTGAAATTTGGAAATGATATGGTTTATAATCCTGCACAGGAAGAACCGGATATTCTTTTAGCAATGAACAATCCATCTTTTCAAAAATTTGTTGGTATAGTTGCACCTGGTGGAACTGTAGTAATAGATAGTGGTCTTGTTACTTGTGACACTGATGTACGTGATGATATTACTGTAATAGGTGTACCAAGTTCGGAAATGGCAATTGAAATGGGACATGCTAAAGGCGCTAATATTATTATGGTTGGTGTTATTGCAAAAGTTTCTGGGGATATTACTGAAGAAGATGGAATTAGTGGAATGAATGAAATGTTTAGAAAAAAAGGTAAAAGTAAATTTGAAGAGATGAATACTAAAGCATTTAAATTAGGTTATAATTTCAAAAAATCATAAAATCATGTATAATGGTTTTAATAAAAGAATTCATGTATTGGAGGAATTAATATGATATCTAAAAAAATGAAAGCATCTCTTGCGAGTAGTTCGGTTATTCGAGAAATGTTTGAAGAAGGTAATAGACTAGCTAAAATTCATGGCCCTGAAAATGTTTTTGATTTTAGTATAGGAAATCCAAATGTAAAACCGCCTGAAAGAGTTAAGACGGCTATAAAAGAAATTCTTGATGAAGAGGATGCAAATTTTGTTCATGGTTATATGAGTAATTCTGGTTATCCAGATGTACGTGAAGCAATTGCACAAGATCTAAATAAAAAACATGGTTTAAATCTTTCATTTAAAAATATAGCAATGTCTGTTGGAGCAGGTGGCGGTTTAATTGTTGTTTTTAAAACAATCTTAGATCCAGGTGATGAAGTAATTACATTTGCACCATATTTCGGACCATATAGAGCTTATATTGATGATTGTCAGAGTAAACTTGTAATTGCAGAATCTCATAAAGGAACTTTTGAACCAAATTTAGTTACACTTGAGGCAGCAATTACTCCAAAAACAAAAGCGCTAATTATAAATAATCCAAATAACCCTACAGGAGTTGTATATAAAGAAGATATAATTAAAGGAATAGCTGAACTTCTTACAAAAAAATCAGAAGAATATGGACATACTATTTATGTCGTTTCTGATGATCCTTATAGAGAAATAGTTTATGATAATATTGAAGTTCCGTATATGCTTAATTACTATACAAGTACTTTTGCTGTTTACTCATATAGTAAATCACTTTCATTACCAGGAGAAAGGATTGGATATATTGCTTTTTCACCAGAAATAGAAGAAGCAGAAGAAATAGAGCAATGTTTAAGTAATGCAACAAGAAATATGGGCTTTACTAATGCACCATCTTTATTCCAAAGAGTAATTACTAAATGTTTAGATGAAACAGTTGAAGTTGATGTTTATAAAAAAAATAGAGATTTATTATATAATCACTTATTAAGTTTAGGATTTGAAAGTGCTAAACCAGAAGGTGCATTTTACTTATTTGCAAAATCATTAATAGAAGATGATAAAGAATTTGTTAAAATAGCAAAGAAATATAATCTTCTTCTTGTACCAGGCTCAACATTTGGTTGTCCAGGTTATTTTAGAGCATCATATTGTATTTCGTATGATAAAATTGAAAGATCGTTACAAGCTTGGACTAAGCTTGCAAATGAACTAAATAAATAGAAGTAATGTGAATGGACTCTTTAAATGGATAATTAATCATTTTGGGAGTCTATTTATTTTTAATTGAACTGTTTTTTGACAGTTACTTTATTTTGTGCTAATATTATCTTGTAAGAAAACAAATGAAAATTCTTCAGGGTCGGGTTAATTTCCCAACCGGCGGTTATAGTCCGCGAGCTAACGCTGAACTGGTGTAATTCCAGTACCGACAGTAAAGTCTGGATGAGAGAAGATTATATATCCTTTTATTTTACCCTGAAGTTATTGACTTCAGTTTTTTAATTTAAGGAGGAATTTTTATGAATGATTCAAAAAAGTTATTATCAGTAAAAAATATGGCAAAGATTTCAATTTTATCAGTAATTGCATTTATTTTAATGCAGATAGAATTACCTTTACCAATATTTCCAAGTTTTTTAAAGATTGATTTGAGTGATCTTCCAGCACTTATCGGTGGGTTTGCACTTGGACCTGCAGTAGGAATTTTAATTGAGCTATTTAAAAATTTAATGCATTTGACAAGAACTAGCACATCTGGTGTTGGAGAATTAGCAAATTTTTTAGTAGGAATTGCATTAGTTGTTCCAGCAAGTGTGATATATTTTAAAAATAAAACTAAAAAAAATGCGATTATAGGATTATTAGTAGGCACAATTATGATGGGTATAGTTGGCGGACTTTTTAATTATTTTATATTATTGCCATTTTATGCTAATGTAATGAAATTTCCAATGGATGCGATTGTTAATATGGGAACAATAGTAAATAAGAATATTGTTGATATAAAAACTTTAGTATTCTATGCAATAATTCCATTTAACATTTTCAAAAGTATTATTATATCAGTGTTTACTCTGTTAGTTTATAAAAGAATTTCAAAACTTTTGTAGAAAAACAATTTTTATTATATGATTTATTGTTTTAGAATTTCACAAAAAAAAATAGAGTTTAAAAAGAATTAAAAATTTATTATAATAAATTTGACTTCACTATATACCTGTGTTATTATGAGTGAGTAAGAGTTAGTTAATATTTTGGAGGTAAGGAAAAATGAAAAAAGGTACAGTAAAATGGTTTAATGCAGAAAAAGGTTTTGGTTTTATTACAGTTGAAGGCGAAGAAGACGTATTCGTACATTTCTCAGCTATCAATTCTGACGGATTCAAAACTTTAGAAGAAGGCGAAGAAGTTCAGTTCGAAGTTGTTGAAGGCGCTAAAGGTCCTCAAGCTGAGAACGTATCAAAAGTAAATAACTAAGCTATAAATTTATAATTTTTATTATATATTTTAAGTAACATGGGAATTATTCAAAGTTTATTAACTGAAAGTAGTTTCAAGTTAGCTGAGTAGTTGGTTATAATAATTTGTTTAAAACGAGCATTATTTAAAATAATGCTTTTTTTATTGCAAAAAAAACATGCATTGCTAATATTAAGGGTGATATTATGATTTATAGTGAAGTAATTATTATAGGAGCAGGTCCGGCTGGTTTAATGGCAGCAAATATTATTGATAAAGATTTTATTTTATTAGAGAAAAATAGTGAAGTAGGAAAAAAAATATTGATCTCCGGTAGTGGACAATGTAATTATACTAATGCTTGTAAAATTAGAGAATTTAATGAAAAATTTGGTAATAAAAAAAGATTTGTTCAATATGGATTAAGTAAATTTTCTAATGAAGATGCAATTGATTTTTTTGAAAATAAAAATTTAATGAGTTATATCAGAGAAGATGGGAAAGTATTTCCGTCTACTTTAAATGCTGAAGATATTATTAAGGCACTTACAAAAGAAATAAAAAATAATATTAAATATGATTCAGAAGTATTAAATATTGAAAGAAAAGAAGAACATTATTTTATTAAAACAAAAAAAGAAATATATAAAGCAAAATTTCTCATTATATCAACTGGCGGAAGAACATATCCTAAAACTGGAAGTACAGGTGATGGTTATGAATTTGCAAAAGATTTAGGTATAAATATTGTGAAATTAAAAAATGGTTTGTGTGGTTTAAATATTTATGAGGATTTTAGTGAATTTTCAGGTATTTCTTTTAAAAATATTTCTGGTGAAATATATAGAAATGATAAAAAAATCATTGAATTAGATGGTGATTTGCTTTTTACACATATTGGATTAAGTGGACCAGCAATTATTAATAATTCAAGATATATCAATGAAGAAGATATAATAAGAATAAATTTTTCTGGTATGAAAAAAGAAGAATTTGAACATAAATTTATAGAAAAAATAACGGAGCAATCAAAAAAAACAGTTATTAATAATATTAAAGAATTTAATATTCCTGATAGAATTATTTTTAAATTATTAGAGAATATTGAGTTAAATATAATTAGTGCTGAGTTAAATAAAAAAAACAGAAATTTAATAATAAAAAACATTACTGAAAAAATATTTACTGTTAAAAAAGTTGGAACATTACATAATTCTATGGTAACTGTGGGCGGAGTAGATTTAAAAGAAATAAATAAAAAAAGTATGGAATGTAAAAATAAAGAAAATTTGTTTTTCATTGGGGAAATTTTGGATGTTGATGGTGATACAGGTGGCTATAATATTCAATGGGCTTTCACAAGTGCAAATTTAGCAGCTTTGAAAATAAATGAAAAGTAATATATTTTGCTATTGGGGGTAAATATGAAAAAAGGATATTTTGCAGTTGCAATTGCAGTCATACCATGGGGATTTAGTTTTTTAAATACTAAAATAGCTATTCAAGCTCTTGGTGCAATGACACTTTGTTTTTCAAGATTTTTAATTGCGTTAGCTATTATTTCAATAGTAGCATTGATAACTAAAAAAGATTTGAGAATAAAGAGCAAAGATATAAAATATTTTTTACTTGCAGGTGGAGTAGGAATTACTGTCTATTATTATTTTGAAAATAATGGAGTCAAATATATTGATCCATCAGCAGCATCTTTAATAATAGCATCAATGCCGATTGCTACAATATTTGCTGAAGCAATATTTGATGGCAGAAAATTAGATAAAAAAATGATTCTTGGAGGATTAATTTCATTAGTTGGTGTAGGCATTATTATTGGTGGAGATCTTAATTTTAGCAGTCTATTTGTTGGAGATGCATTAAAAGGGTATTTAATGATGTTTGGAGCAATAATATCATGGGTAGTATATGCATTAGCAACTAAAGTACTTTTTAAAAAATATTCTCAATTTGCAATTGTTTTTTATCAGTTTTTATTTGGAGTTATTTTAGCTTTCCCATTTATATTTATTGAAAAAAATTCTTTTGAATTAGTTAATAATGTAATAGTTTTTAATGTATTAATGCTTGGAATATTTTCTTCTGCAATTGGATTCTTTGCATATAATTATTCTATGAAAGCATTAGGAGTTTCTAAATCATCACTATTTGTAAATTTCATTCCTCTTGTAACAATAATTGCTAGCTATTTTTATTATGGAACATTCATAGGTTTAAACCAGGTTATTGGTGGTATTTTCATTATAATTTCTGTTTTAATTAATAGAGAAGATGAAGAAGTTGAGTATATTAATAGTCATAGAAATGTAGGAGAATAAATGAATAAAAAGGACATTGCAGGGGACTATTATTTAGGTGAATATAATTGCGCACAATCAGTAGTATTAGCTTTTGAAAATGAAGTTGAAATTTCTAGGGATAATTTAGAAAAAATTTCGCTTGGTTTTGGTGGTGGAATTGGTGGACTTCAAAAAACATGTGGTGCTATTAGCGGTGGTGTAATTGTAATAGGAATGTTAAAAAAAAGAAATTCAAATGATTTAGTAAAAAAATTAATAAATGAATTTGAAAGTAAAAATAAATTTTCCAATTGTATTCAATTAATAGATATTGATTTTAATGAAGAAAAATCTAATGTGAGTGAAGAAAGATTAAATATAAAAAAGATGAAATGCTATAATTATGTGAGAGATGTTGTTGAAATAATAGAAAATTTAATAAATAAATAATGCCAAATGTTTTTACATTTGGTTTTTTACTTTAATGATTTATTTCATTGCCGATATTATTTATGGAGGGACTTTATGAAAATTACATCTTTTTTAAATACTTTAAAATTAAATGAAGCAAGAACTCAAAATGTTGAAATCAATTCTGATAAGAAAGAATCTGACTTTGATTCTCTTTCTATGGAAAAAACAAGCGAGAATTTAAAAATATATAAAACATTAAAAGATAATAATATAGAGCCAACAAAGGAAATGATTGAAGAAATAAAAATCGGATTTGATAAATTAGATGGAACTTTTAATCAAAAAATTGAGAGTCTTGAC
>Ga0209633_10002920_pt1 | contig 16106 bp, 16 predicted proteins | sample Cruoilmetagenom1_FD_187290 | JGI IMG/M metagenome (GOLD analysis project Ga0209633, IMG submission 187290) | Oil polluted marine microbial communities from Coal Oil Point, Santa Barbara, California, USA - Sample 1 (SPAdes) (version 2) | ecosystem: Environmental > Aquatic > Marine > Oil seeps ... | reverse complement strand
CCATCGTGTGCTGCAACAGGCCTACGGTGCAACAATCGGTGACCTCGGTGGCATCCGATCGGTGATCGATCGCGCGAATGCCTCGGACGACCCGCTGGCAACACTTCTCGAGACGCTGTCGACGGTCCCGGGGTTCGGCGAAGACCCGCTTGCTAAGAAGGCGAACCTGCTTGCCCTGATCCTCACGAATCGTCCAGAACACTTCCTCCATCTCGATGATCGGGCCTCGATCGCGCCCATCGCCGACTACCACAACATCAGAACGCTGCTGCGCACCGGATGCGTCCAGGTCGTCGATCCGGATCTGCGTCGAACGCTCGAGGATCGAGCCTGGACCGATGCCGTCGGTGAGGCGTCGGTTCGATCAGCGGCATACGACGCTATCAACGCCCTCTGCGATGCATCTGGTCTCAGCGTGGGGGCGGTCGACGGATTCCTCTTCACGCTCGGCCGAAGCCTCTGTCTCGAGACCGAGGAACCGAGATGTGGAGAGTGTCCGGTGGCGGAAGCATGTTCCCGTAGCACCCTGCTCTTCCAGCCCATCTTCCGGACGACGGCCTACTGATCCCACCGTCGCCGGAGCGATCATCGCCCCTTCTGTGGGCCCACTGCGCCGCCGGCGGGGACTGCAACCCTGGGTACGCGTTTGGGTGGGATAATCGTGGGATGACTGATGCATTTGGCACCGCGCGCGAAGCCTTCGAGGTGTGGCGCTCCGATTTCCCGGACGATCCGTACTCGACCGATCACCACCTCGACCACGTCAACAGCCGCTACCTGTCGGAGGAACGTCTTGCCGGAGTGCGCGAAATGGGCAGCGCATTCGGACGAACCGTTGCCGAGGATCTCGGTCCGCTCGTCGAGTCATACCAGCGACACGACCCGGAATTAGTCAAGTTCGACGGCATCGGAAACCGGACCGAGGAGATTCGCTTCGATCCGGCCTATCACGAAGCGGGAGCGCTCGTGTGGGCTACGGGTCTTTTGCGCGATGCCGGGACACCCGGCCTGTCGTTCGAACAGGCGACATCCTTCTACCTCGCATCCCTCGAGGGGGAGATGGGCCACATGTGCGCGGCAACGTGCACCACAGGGATGATCAGAGTGCTCAGGCGCTCGGCTTCCGCGAGCGTTCGCGATCAGTACATGCCGGCCCTCACGGCGGTCGACTACGGCGACGCGCTCAGGGGGTCCCAGTTCCTCACGGAAGTCCAGGGTGGATCCGACGTCGGATCGGTTGCGTCACCGGCGATCGAGCGCGGCGACGGCAGTTGGCACGTGTCGGGAGAGAAGTGGTTCTGCTCTATCGCCGACGCCGACGCCTTCCTCGTCCTGGCGCGACCCGAGGGGGCTGTCTCCGGGACCAAGGGTCTCGGATGCTTCATCATCCCGCGCCTCATCGATGGAGCACCAAACGGCTTCTCGATCCGTCGCCTCAAGGACAAGCTCGGAACGATGTCCATGGCCTCGGCCGAGATCGATTTTGAGAATGCTGTCGCCTATCCCATCGGCAACGTCGATGACGGCTTCAAGATCATGGTCACAGCGATGCTGAACACCAGTCGCTGGATGAACGCCATTGGCGATGTCGGCATCATGCGCCGCGCCTATCTCGAGGCATCCGCATACACGCGTCATCGCGAAGCCTTCGGACGGCGAATCGCAGAGTTCCCATTGGTCAGGCGGCAGATCGCCCAGATCAAGGCAGAGTGGATGGCGGCGCTGCACTCGACCTGGGCACTCACATCGCTCGACGAGCAGGTCGACCTCGGCACTGCGAGCGACGTGGACGCGGCCTTCCACCGCTACCTGGTCAATGCCAACAAGTTGACGTGTTCACTGGCAGCGACGCAGACCGTCAGAGAAGCGGTTGAGATCCTCGGAGGCAACGGTGCCATCGAGACGTTCTCGGTCTTGCCGAGGCTGCTCCGTGACGCGGTGGTCTACGAGCAATGGGAAGGAACGCACAACACTCTCACCGCTCAGGTGCTGAGGGATCTCGGACGCCTCGACATCACAGGCACCGTCATCGACCGAACAGTCATCCTCCTGGAGAGCATTACGGAACCCGCGCTGGCAACGATCGCATCTCGCGCCCTTGCCGGATTCGACGAACTCGCCGCCGAAACTCGACGCTCAGTACAGGACGCCAGACATGGAGCGATGCACTTCCGATCGACACTCGAACGCCTCGTCCGCGGTCACCAGATCGCGCTGCTCCTCGACGGTGCACAGCATCAGGGACCGCTCGCCACGGAGCTCGCCGCTGCCGCTTCGTTCCTGGTCGGGAAGTACCTCGATCGCGCCTATCGACCAGAGCATGACCCCGCGTTCGACCAAACGGTCATGGAACTACTGGGCACCGACCTCGACTGAGACAACAAAAGAGCGCCCCCAGGAGATCGGGGACGCTCTGCTGATCTGCTGCAATGCAGTCGACTGGACTAGGACTCCTCAGCTTCTTCGGCCGCTTCCTCGATCGCTTCCTCGACGAGTTGCTCTTCAACAACCTCTTCGACGGCTTCATCGATGATGTCTTCAGCTTCGACGAGACCGATCTCCCCATCCTCGACACCCTTGACTGCCGAGACGACGGCGTCCTGGATCTGAGCGACCTGGTCTTCGGACATCCGGTTGCCGAGCTTCTGGTCGAGATACGCCCGAATTTCCAACTCGGACATTGCGGCGAACTTCTGCTTCTGGTTGACGACGAGTGCCACCATCGCTCCGATTCCGGCAGCGAGCAGGACGAGGATCAGTGTCTTGAGTGAGAACAGTCTGCGCATGAGACCTCCAGGTCGATGAACCCCATAGCTTAACGAGCTACGCAGCCATCAAGTCAGGCGAATCAGCTCTTCTCCCGGCTCTTCTTCCGACGACGAGACATCCAACGCCAGATCCAACCGAGGATGACTCCGAGAGCGAGGAACATCACGGCTAAGAGCCACAAAGGGAAAGCGAACGAGAGGAAAAGGAACTCGACCTCTACCTCTTCGAGATTCTGGAAGATGAAGATCACAAGGCCGACCAGAATCACCGCCGAGACGATCATCCCGATCCCGATCTTGTCGTTGCTCTTGTTGACGTTGGCGGGTTTCCCGTCGGTCATGATTCCTCCCGTATGACGTGCGAACGAGCGTACCAGCACCCGGATTCCCGGAAATCCCGATGAATTGCACGCGTGTGATTTAGAGTCTGCCCACCGTGGAGATATTGGGAATCATCGTTGCCTGGCTGTTGATCGGCCTCTTGGTGACCGGCTCGGCCGCCCTCTTCTGGGTGTCTCAGCGCTGAACTGCCATCCGAGACGCGAAACAGCCGGGATCAAAGACCCCGGCTGTTCATTGAGCGCTCCGAGCAGAACCCGGAGCATTGTTTCACTTAACTATCGGTGTCTCCACACGATGCGACCCTTTGTCGGGTCATAAGCCGAGACTTCGACCTCGACCTTGTCGCCCGCGATGATTCGAATCCCTCGTCCGCGCCGCATCTTTCCAGATGCGCGCGCAACGATTTCGAGACCCGAGTCGAGTCGCACCTTGAACTCAGCGTTCCGGAGCGTCTCGACGATCACGCCTTGCGTGCGGAAGGTGTCGTCGCCTCGTGCCATAACCGGTCGCTACCGACGGGGACGAGCCTCGTTGACAGTGAGGGCCCGGCCTTCGTGCTCGAAACCGTTGAGTTCTTCGATCGCCTTCGCGCCTTCGGCGCCGTCAGGCATCTCGACGAAACCGAAACCGCGGGAGCGGCCGGAATCACGGTCGTTGATAATTGCGGCCGAGTCAACGGCCCCGTACTCGCCGAAAAGCTGCTCGAGGTCAGCGTTCGTAGCGCGGAACGAAAGGTTCCCTACGAAGATGTTCATTTCTTGTGCCTCCAATGGGCGTCGATTCGCGGACCACTGTGGTCCGCACACGGGCGGGCTCTGTCGACCTGCCTCGAACCAACAAGTGCCACGGCGGCAGCGGACATCCCTCTGTGCACGGGAACCATAGCCCTCTCTGGGCCAACTCGGCTACTCGTTTTCACCATGGCCGTTCAGTATGCGACGATCTCGGCCATCCCCTGCTGCTCTCCCATGTCGGTCGAGTCGAAACGCCGGCCCGCAACGGCGTTCGCACCGCGGCGTCGAGCGTGTTCAACCATCCGCTCGACGGCAACCCAGCGCTCCTCTTCGAACGTCTCGGTAAACCGGGTCAAGTCACTCTTGCGCAGTGCTTTCGTCGAACCGGTGAACCCTGGGAACGTCGTACGAAGTACGTCGTACGTACGAGTGACGTAGTACGACCCGGAGGTCCCGTTAACCGCTGTTTGCGTCGCGTATCGGTTACTCCGCACGAGTACTTCGCGAGCACCTCGAACAGCGAGAGCCCCCTCCCTCGGTTCGGAGTCGTACTACGTCATACGTAGAACGTACTACTGCCTGTTGTCTCCCCGGATCTCGCCGACTCCGCTCATCTCCGAAGTAACGCGAGTTCTCCTCCGCATCCATTTGGAGTCAAGGCCGTCGCTTCGCTCCGCCAGACGGCTCCTTCAGGGTCTCCGAAGTCTTCAGACGCGCCCGGCGAGCTTGCGCTCGGCCATTCCATTGAGGATCTCGAGAACAACTCGATTCGCGAGGTACGCCGTGATCTCACCCGGACCGTCGTACGGGGGGGATACCTCGACGATGTCCGCCCCCACGACGTTGAGGTCCTTCGCCAGGCGTCGGACCGTATCGAGGAGTTGCCGAGAAGTGAGCCCTCCCGGTTCCGGTGTCCCGGTCCCTGGCGCCATTCCGGGATCAACGACGTCGATATCGATCGACAGGAACACGGCATCGGCGCCGTCGGCAGCGTGGACGACGGCCTCGTCAACAACCGTGTTGAGTCCCCGGTCGCCGATCTCGGTCATCGTATATGAACGCATGCCCTGGTCCTTCATCCACGCGAATACCTCTGGTCCAGGCCAGTATCCGCGCAGGCCGATCTGCACGAAGCGGTTGCCGGGAACCGCTCCCGATTCGATGAGCCGACGCATCGGGGTGCCATGACCATGGAGATGCCCGAAGTGGGTCTCCCCGGTGTCGGCGTGGGCATCGAAGTGGATGAGAGCAACATTGCCGAATCCATGGACCCGGGCGACCCCGGTCGCATCGGGGAACGTCACCGTGTGATCACCGCCGAGAATGATGGGGACTGCACCGGTGCGGACGATGGACTCGACGGAGTCGGCGATCACGTCGATGGACTCCTCGACGTATCCGGGGATCAGCGGGAGATCCCCGACGTCAACCACGGAGAGCACGTCAAGGGCGTTGATTCCGGTTGGCACGTGTGGGCGCCACCCATCCGTACCCAGATAGTCCGCTTCGCGGATCGCCTTCGGTGCGAATCGGGCGCCCGGACGGTTCGTGGTGCCCCAATCGAACGGCGCCCCCACGATGACAACTCCCGCATCCCCGAGGTTCTTGAGTGCCCTGGTAGGCACCCCGGCGAATGAAGGCCAGGACGAGAAGACGTGGTGCTTCGAGGAATCGAGGGATTCATCAGTCATGCGGGCGATTGTAGTGACGCACCCAGGTCGGGGTCCGGGACGCCGGTAGGGTCGAGCCAATGCCGACCGAATCGCCGACACGGAACGACCAGAAGACCATCTTCGGGTGGGCAATGTACGACTGGGCGAACTCGGCGTACATCACGGCCGGCAGCCTCGTTTTCGCGATCTACTTCGGGGACACGATCTTCCCCGAAGCGGGCCTCTCAGTTTTCGGCGTCACGGTCGACGCCGAGGCGTTCTTCGGGATCCTCCTGGGGATCGGTGCACTCGTTCTGTTCCTCGCCATGCCGATCCTCGGCGCAATCGCCGACTACTCGAACTCGAAGAAGCGCCTTCTCCAAGCATTCGCCTACACAGGCGCCGTCTTCGCGATCTTGACGGCGGTGCCGGGGGCGGGCGATCTCGGCCTCGCCATCGTGGTAGCGCTCATCGCCCAGGTCGGGTTCGTCTCAGCGAACGTCATGTACGAAGGGTTCCTCCCGGAGTTAACGACGCCGGACACGATCGATCGTGTCTCGGCCAGAGGATTCGCTTTGGGCTACGCCGGCGGCGGGATCCACCTGGTGTTGTCCCTTGCCCTGCTGTTCTTTGCCGAGCCGTTGGGCCTGAGCGAGGTCATGGCGCAGAGGATCGTCATCGTTTCTGCCGGTGTCTGGTGGGCAGCGTTCGCGACGTTCTCCTTCTCCCGATTGAGCGATGACGGGAGTCGACCGATGCTTCCACCTGAGTACCTCTCCACCCCCCGCCCGATCGCCTACACGCGGCTTGGAGGCGGCCGGATCTGGCGGACGACCCGTCAACTGATTGGATTCCCTCAACTACTGCTCTTCATCGTCGCATTCCTGTTCTACAACGATGGCGTGTTGACGGTGATCAAGATCACCCCGGTCTTCGCATCCGAGACACTCGAACTGTCGACGACGACCATCGCGGCCGTGTTCGTCGTGATCCAACTCGTTGCGTTCTTCGGCGCCCTCGCCTTCGGATGGCTGGCGAACAAGGTCGGGGCGAAGAGAGCGATCCTCGTCTCCATCGCAGGGTGGACCCTCGTCACGGTTGCCGGCTACTTCCTGCCCGTTGGTCAGGCGAGCGCGTTCCTTGTCGTCGGAGCACTCGCAGGCCTAGTCCTCGGAGGAGTCCAAGCGTTGTCGAGATCGCTGTACGGGTCAATGATCCCCGAGGACGCCTCCGCCGAGTTCTTCGGCTTCTACTCCGTCTTCTCCAGGTTCAGCGCGATCTTCGGACCCTTGATCTTCGCCGGTGTCGACATCCTCACTGGGTCCGCCAGGCTCTCGATTCTCTTCCTGACAGCCTTCTTCGTGATCGGCGGAGCACTGCTCGCTGCAGTCGATGTCGACCGGGCGCGCGCCTCTCGAACGAAGTGGGTCCTGGACTGACCGGAACGGCACGGCGTCGGCCAGCGCCCTACCGGACTCGCACAATCGCAACTAGTTTGCTGTCACCTTGAATACGCCAGACTCCAACGACCCATCCCAGCCCGCGAGAACGCTGCATCGTTCGCTCGGTCTCTACGCGGTCATGACAATCTCGATCGGAGCAATGATCGGGTCGGGGATTTTCGTGCTGCCGGGTCTCGCGTTCAAGATCGCCGGTCCTGCCGTTGTACTCGCGTTCTTCCTCGCGGGCGTCGTCGTCCTACCGGCAGCGCTGTCCCAGTCCGAGATGGCGACCGCCATGCCGGAGGCGGGAGGAACGTACCTCTACATCGACCGTGCGATGGGACCGCTCATGGGGACGATCGCCGGTTTCGGCGTGTGGTTCTCCCTCGTCTTCAAGGCGTCGTTCGCTCTGGTCGGCCTCTCCGCGTACCTCGAATTCTTCGTCGATCACCCCGAACGCCCCGTTGCAGCCGCCCTTGCGGTTCTCCTGATCATCGTCAATCTCATCGGTGTGCGTCAGACTGCCGGATTCCAAGCAGCACTCGTCTCCATCGTCCTCCTCCTCCTCGCGGGGTTCGTCATCCTCGGGGCACCGAATACCGAACCGGGGGCGTTCGATCCCTTCTTCTCGGAAGGCTGGAAGGGGTTGTTCTCGGCCACTGCGGTCGTCTTCGTGTCGTACATCGGTGTTACGAAAGTGGCGAGCGTTGCAGAAGAGGTCAAGCGTCCAGGCCGCAACATCCCGTTGAGCATCTTGATATCGGTCGGCATCGCGATGCTCCTGTATCCGGCCGTTGTCGCCGTGATGGTCGGGGTGACACCCGCAAGTGAGCTGGCCAGCACGGAGACGCCGGTTCTTACAGCTGCGACACACTTCATGGGAACCGCGGGCACGTATGTCATCGCCGGAACGGCCGTCCTGGCGCTTCTGTCGATGGCGAATGCGGGCGTGATCGCTTCGGCTCGCTACCCATTTGCGATGGCGCGCAACGCCCTTGCTCCCGCCTTCCTCTCCCGAATCGGGGGTCGGTCGGGAGCTCCCGTGGCAGGTATCACGGTGACCGGAATAGTGCTGATCGTCCTCGTTCTGTTCGTTCCACTCATCGAACTCGCGAAGTTGGCTTCAGCGTTTCAACTCCTCGTCTTCGCTCTCGTAAACCTGGCCGTGATCGCGTTTCGTGAGGGACACCTCGACTGGTATCAACCGAAGTTCCGCTCCCCCATGTATCCCTTCGTCCAGATCTTCGGGATCGCTGCATCGCTGCTGCTTCTCACTCAGATGGGGCTTGTCCCTCTCCTCGGCGCTGTGATCTTCGTCATTGCGGGCGCCGTCTGGTACCGCGTGTTCGGTCAATCCCGGGCCGTGAAGGAATCGGCGGCACGAGATGCGTTCCGACTTCGGGAGGACGCGCGTCTCGTCCGAACCAGTGCCACCGCGGTGGAGGCAGGCGGAAGGAACTTCATCCTTGTCCTGATCCGACGCCCAACGCGGCCGAGCCGACAACACACGCTGTTCCGTTTGGCCATGCGCTTGGCCGTCGCTCCTGGCGGACGAATCCACGTGATCAACTTCGATGCTCGTACGCGGCGCATGATCCCGACCGACGACGACCTCGCCCGGGCGCGAAAGCTCGGCATCGAGGTGACGACCGAGCACTACACCGACGAGGACCGTCGTGGCATGGTGCACGCCTTCGTCGAACGCGAGGGCGTCGACCTGTTCATCGCCGATCTTCCCCAGGACCTGCGAACGACCCGTCACGTCACCAGGGATCTCCACTGGCTCCAGGAACACCTGACCTGCGACTCGGCGTTCCTCAGGAACCGGGCGGTTGAGGACATCCACCGGATCGCCGTTCTAGGGACAGGAGGTCCATACGACCCGGTGAAGATCGAAGTCGCCGACCATATCGCTCGCTACGAGGATGCGTCGATCCGATTCGTCCACCTGACGCCGATCGACGCACCTCCCGGACAGGCCGCATCGATCCATGCCTACCACGAACAGCTCGGAGAGATACTGACGGTGCCCTGGGACGACCGGGTCAGTCCCACGAACGATCTGGTCGACACGCTGACCACACTTTCCCGGGGAGCGAACCTCGTCATTCTCGGCGCACCGAGCCACCGGCTCCACCTTGTGGCAGACCTGGCCGACCGCATCGCCGAAGCCGTCGACTGCCCCGCCCTCCTCGTTCACACCCCGAAGCTAGAGAAGCCGGGTCCGGCTACTCGAGCAATTCAGTGGTTGATTACGTAGCTAGCCGCCTTCGGCGCCGCACTGAGTACCGAGTACTAGGTAGTGAGTATCCGGTTGTCGGTTGTCGGTGAAGACTCCTTCTTGCTCAAAGCTCACAGCTCACAGCTCAAGGCTCTTCCTCCGCTACTCAACAGCGGCCTTCCACGCTTCTCTCAGGCTGGTCTTTCCACCCGTACGGAGCAGCGCTCCCGAGTAGACACGGGATCCGATCCAGACGAGAGCGATCGCACCAAGCACCGTTCCGACGACTGCAACCACGACCTCCCACGGCTGTGCGGAACCCGCCGCGATCCGCACAGGCATCACGAACGGCGCCCACGGCGGCAACAAGGACGCAACCGTCGGGAGCAGAGCGTCGGGGTCCTCAGCGGCGAAGATCGCGAGGAGGTAGCCGGGCAGGATCAGAGCGATCGGGAGCATGAGCGCCCCCTGCAGATCCTCTTGCCGTGACACTGTCGACCCCACGGCCGCATACAGGAACGCGTAGAACGTGTATCCGAGGATGAACCAGAAGAGCAGCGACGCGATGACCGGCAGCCCGATCGCAGCGACGTCGATGTCGGTGAGGTCGGCGAACTGAGCTGAGACATATGCAGCTCCGGCGAAGACGATGAGCTGCATCAATCCCAGGAGTCCGATCCCGAGCACCTTTCCGACGAGTACCTGCCATGGCCTGACCCGGGACAGGATCACCTCGACGACTCTGTTCTGCTTCTCCTCGACGGTGCCCATCGCAACGAACTGGCCGAACATGATGATCGATATGTAGAGGAAGATCGCTCCGACAAAGGCCGCCCCGCGCTTTGCTTCCTCCTGGGCGTTCTGCTCCTCGAGTGTGGTGACCTCCACCGGAACCGGCTCCACAACCAACGCTATCTCGTCGTCCGACAACCCCAACTCGGTGAGCGCATTGGTCTTGAGCGTCGTATCGACGGCATTGTGGATGAGCCCCGTCACCTGTGACGAGCCCGAAGTGTGGAAGACGATCTCGGTCCGGTCGACAAGAACGACAGCGACCTGTCCATCCGTCAGAGCAGTCTCTGCCTCCGCACGCGTGGAGAATCGATCGACCTCGATCTCCATGTCGAACAGGACCGCCTGCTCGTACAGCTCCTGCTCGATACCTGGGAGCTCCTCCCCCGCCAGACCGATCTTCGTAGCCTCACTCTCACCGCTCGAGAGCATGCTGATGACCGGTCCGATCGCGAGGATCGCAACAGTCAACAGCGACATCGTGATGAGGAACGGCTTGCTCCGCGCTCGCTCGAGGAACTCCCGCTTCGCCAACAGCGCAACCTGGCTCCAGGGCTTCATGAGCCGACCGCCTCTCGGAACAGGTCGGTGAGCCGGGGCGGTTCGAACACGAATCGGTTCACGGCCCCGGCAGCGTTCGCTGCAGCGAGGAGATCCGCAACCGGAGCATCACTCTCCACGACGCAGTGGGCCGGCCCCGGTCCGTCGACAACCTCGACGCCGGGCGAGTCCGGTATCCATGCCCCTCCATCGACATCGATCGTGAGGCGTCGTTTCGTCGAACGATTCTTGATATCGTCGAGCCGTCCGGACAATACGACACGCCCCTCGTTGATGATGGCGACGTCCTGACACACGTCTTCCACGAGATCGAGTTGGTGGCTCGAGAAGACGATCGTCACGCCCTCCGAGGCCAGTTCCCGCAGGGTCGCTGCCAGCGATTCGACTCCGATCGGATCGAGTCCGGCGAATGGTTCGTCGAGGATGAGCAGTTCGGGGTTGGGAGCAAGCGCGGCCGCCAGTTGGGCGCGCTGCTGATTCCCGTGGGATAGATCATCCAGCTTTGCATCACCCCGCCCAGCAAGCCCGAGGACGTCAAGCCAGTGGTCGACCGACTCGTTCGCTTCTGTCTTGGACAGTCCAGAGAGTCGGGAGAAATGGACAAGCTGGTCGTGGACCTTCATCTTGGGATAGAGGCCACGCTCCTCCGGCATGTAGCCAAAGCGAAGACGCTCCGCCGGGCCGACCGGACCACCGTTCCACAACACAGATCCGGCATCGGGTCGCACGAGGCCGAACACCACCCTCATCGCTGTCGTCTTCCCGGCACCATTCGGGCCGAGGAAACCCAGGATGCGCCCGCGCTCGACGACGAATGCCGCTCCAGCAAGAGCGACGACGTCACCGAATCGTTTGTTCAGATCGACGAGTTCGAGCATGAGAAGTGCCTCCGAATCGTCCATTTTGGCCTTCTAGGTCGACCGCATCAAATTGCGCCGGATCGAGGAAATCCACAACAGTTCCCAACCTTTGTGCCGATAATGCTTGAGAACCGGTGGGACGGCCGGCGGGGTAAGTAGTACCCAATGCGGGATGATCCAAATAGACCGCATCGGTCCACCTCACAAGGTTCACGGAAGCCCTCACGAATGTGAGGGCTTCTTCGTGCTCCGAGAAGTTGGCGCCACAAGCAACTCGTCGACGGATTCGCTGAGACTCGGGACCTGAGAGGCACAACGGCTGAGACCACCTCCAGTCATGCTCAGGACCCAAACACGGGAATCGACGCTCGATTCTCGACCATTTACGCAACCGTTAACGAACATCGGAGGTTCCGCTATCGCAGGTTCTGATCTACTGCCTCCTATCACCCCACCCCCAGGAGGAAGAACAATGACGAAGAGGCTGCTCGCAATTATGGGAACCGTCCTGCTCACCATGGCCCTCGCTGGCATGGCGTCCGCCCTCGTCGGCCAGACCCCGGCGCCGTCGGATGACACATCGACGCTGCAGGAATCCACGATGGCAGACGACGACTCGGACAACGACTCGGACAACGACTCGAACGACAAGTCCTCCGACGACGACTCGGATGACGACTCGGATGACGACTCGGACAACGACAACGATTCCGACGACTACGACGATGACGACTCCGACGACAAGTCCTCAGACTCCGACGACAACGATTCGGACGACCCGGACGACGACGACGACTCCGACGACAAGTCCTCAGACTCCGACGACAACGATTCGGACGACGACTACGACGATGACGACTCGGACGACGACAGCACCAGCTGATCCGTTTCGATCAACCGGTCACGACAGAGGCCCCGGAGGATTACCTCCGGGGCCTTCGTCGTGTCCTAGATCGAAGTGAATTCGTGACTCGATGGCGAACGTTCTCCTTAGAAGATGCGCGGATAGGTGTACGGGGTCGTCTCGGTGTGGCGTTGTTCTGTCCCCTCGGCCGAACGATGATTGGACGCGGAGGAACGCAGCGACCAGCCAGGGGGTTCTTGCTCGTCCGGAGGAGACCTCCAACGCCACGGCTACCGCCTCTGCGAGATCCCCCTACCCGCTGATCCTCTAGGCGGCGGGGCCGTCGATCAGTGGCAGAAGAACGGTGACTCTGGCGCCCCCCAACGGGCCCTGCTCGGCGAGTTCGAAAGAACCACTCGATGCCTCAGCAGTACGGCGAGCGATGTCAAGGCCGAGACCAGTCGAGTCGCCCGTAGATGCACCTCGCTCCACGGCACCCTCGTCGACCAGTCCTCGTCCTCCGTCTTCGACCTCGAGGAGAACCGAGGCGACGTTGGGTGAAGTGAGGCGGATCGCCATCGGTACTCGCTCATCCGTGTGGGCAAAGACGTTTTCCAGAAGAGCGTCGATCATGACACCGGCGTCGACTTCTGGGACCGCGACGAAGGCATGCACAACTTCGATGGCCGTGGTGAAGGCTCGATCCTGCTCTTCGCTCAGTGGCGACCAGAACGCAGCCCGATCGGCCACAACAACGGCCAGGTCGCAGCCGGGATCGACCTCGGTACGCACGGGACGCCGACCCTCGCCAATGATGAAATCGACCGTTCGCCCCAACTCGTCGAGATCCTCGAGCAGCCGTCCACGCGACTCGTCGTCGGACAGCGCCTCAGCATCGAGCTTGGCTGCAGTGAGCGGAGTCCTGAGACGGTGAGCAAGATCCGCGGCAGTCTCGCGCTCGACCTGAAGCAGATGCTCGACCTGCTCCGCAAGTTGGTTGAATTCCGCTCCGACCTCTTCGATCTCGGGTGGGCCAGCTGGATCGACGCGTGCCGAGAAGTCCCCACCCTTCAGCCGTACCGCAGTGTCGGATAGATCACGAACTGGCCCCACGATCGAGCGACTGAATCGATCCGCTGCCAACACGGCAAGACCGACAAGGATGGCACCGAGACCCGCCAGGATGAACCACGACCGTCGAACGCCGCTCGTGAGGTCCTCGTGTGGTGCAACCACTCTCACCACGGTGATTTCTCCATCCGACTGAGCGACCGGCAGATAGACAGCTTCACCGGCATCGACCGATGCTCGGAAAGCACTACCACCGAGCGCGGCGGAGAGGTCCTCCCCGACTGGAACGTCAATGCCGTAGACGCTTCCATCCGGCAGGATCATGGATGCGCCGATCTCGGTGAGCCGCTCTTCTCCGATCGTCAGAGCGGCACCGGCGGGCCCCGAAGACGGGGAGAGGACCGCCACGAGACGAGCAATGCTCTCAGCCTCCCGTTCAGCCCCGGTCACCGCCCGGTCGAACGCGAGTGCGCCGACGAGGATCGCGAGAGGCACGAGGAAAGCGATCACAACCATCGACGTGACGCCGGCTGCGACGAGATTGAGCCTTCGCCTCACGAGTCCGGATCAACCAGACGAACCCCGACGCCCCGCCGCGTGAGGATGTATCTCGGTTCAGCAGCGGTCTCTCCAAGCTTCTTGCGCAACCATGAGAGGTGGACATCGATGGTCTTGTCCGCCCCTCCGTATGGCTGATGCCAGACCTCAGCCAGGATTTGTCGCTTGCTCACCATTGTTCCCGGCCGCTCCGCTAGGTAGGCCAGAAGCTCGAACTCCCGCGCGGTGAGGTCCAGCGGTTGACCTTCGAAACCGGCCTCTTGCGCATCGAGATCGATCACGATCTGACCAACGGTGATCACCCGCTGCTCGGGCTCCGGACCGGACCGGCGCAGGACAGCGCGCAACCGAGCTTCGAGATGCTCCGCGGAGTACGGCTTGACGACATAGTCGTCGGCCCCGGCGTCGAGCAATCGAACGATCTCTGTTTCGTCATCCCGGGCGGTGGCAACAACCACCGGCACATCGGTGATCGATCGGATCATGCGGAGTGCTTCCGCGCCGTCCAGATCCGGGAGACCTAGGTCGAGGACGACAGCGTCGAAGCGACCCGAGACTGCCGATTCGACACCTGCCATGGCGGTCCCGACGGCGTCCACGTCATGGCCGCGCTCGGCGAGACGATTCGACAAGGACTGCCGGATACGTTGGTCGTCCTCGATGATGAGAATGGTTGCCACCCCAACACGATACCGAAGATGCCTTCCACCGAGCGGACTCCATTGGTGATTTCACGATCCCTTAACCAAGCGTTATCCACACAAACGCGATTCCACGGCATCATGGTCATGTGAAGAAGTTCGCCTACCCGCTCATCTGGCTCGCCGTAACCGTGACTGCTGTGCTCATCGCTTCGGCAGCAGTGAGCAGCGTCCGCGACCAGGTCACCGACACACCGACTGCAATGCTTCCACCGACCACGATCGCTATCAGTAGCACGGAACAGTTGGTCGTCGATCCCGTCGAACCCACCTCGATCACACCGGCACTCATCGACGATTCGACCGCTTCCACGACCTCGACGTCTACGACGACCACAACCACACCATCCGAGACCTCGACAACGGTCCCGACGACGACTGCCCCTCCGGCTTCCGACCCTGAGCCGGAACCAGTTGAGGCAGCACCGGCCACAACGACGACCTCCGCCCCGGCGACAACGACAACGACGACCAACGCCCCCTCAACCGAGATCAGGTCATACGAACTCGTCGGCGGCTCGGTCTCCGTCGAGATCGGCGATGGAACCGTCCGTCTCGCAGGAGCATCCCCGAAGCCTGGGTTCACGATGGAAGTCGAGAGTCCGGGTCCCGAGAAGGTGGAAGTGGAGTTTCACAACGACAATCACGAGTCAGACTTCTCAGCCAAGTTCGAGGATGGACGTCTCGTACCGTCGATCAGTGAGAGCGACGACGAGAGCGACGACTAAGCGTCGGTGCGATCAAGGAAGACCGAGCGAGCGGCGGATCCGTTCCTTGGACTCTGGTGGCAGCTCGAGTCGCCCGTGATCACTCGCCAGCGTTCGCACGCCCTCGAGTTCGTCAACCGTGAGACGGCACGATGCACACGTGGCGAGGTGGTCGATTGCAGCATCCGATTGCTCTCTCGACAGGTCCCCATCGAAGAAGTCGGGCAGCAGACCAGCGAGTTGGTCGCAATTGACCTTCATGTCAGGTACTCCTCCAACTGTTGTCGCATGGTTTCTCGTGCACGGGCAAGTCGCATCTTCACGGCCGACGCCGAGATCTCCAGGGCAGCAGCGACTTCCGTCGTTGAGAGGCCCTCCACGTCACGCAAGACGAATGCCGCGCGCACCGACTCGGACAACGAGTTGATCGCCTCGTCGAGTCGCTCGGCGAGTTCCCCCGCCAGCACCTGCTCCTCGACGCTCCCTGTCGGGCGATCGATCTCGATGGCAACGGCGGCAGGATCGAGCGGGTCCTCGTGCCGGCGCCGGGTCACTATGATCGCCTCGCGGTACCCGATTCGGTAGATCCAGGCTGCTATCGGCCCATCTCCGCGGTAGCTCGCCAGCGACCGGATCACTTTGATGAAGGTCTCCTGGACGACGTCCTCGGCGAGATGGCGATCTCGGGTGATTCGATACGCCAGTGTGTAGACGCCGTCCGCGAACATGTCGAAAAGCCAGCCTGGTTCGGGATTCTCCACGCTTCGTTGGTGCATCGCGACGCAACGGTACCCGACCTGGTCGGGTGTCGTTCATCGGCGAATCTTGTCCCAGAAAGCGAATCCGAGTGCGG
>Ga0209633_10002919_pt1 | contig 16109 bp, 13 predicted proteins | sample Cruoilmetagenom1_FD_187290 | JGI IMG/M metagenome (GOLD analysis project Ga0209633, IMG submission 187290) | Oil polluted marine microbial communities from Coal Oil Point, Santa Barbara, California, USA - Sample 1 (SPAdes) (version 2) | ecosystem: Environmental > Aquatic > Marine > Oil seeps ... | reverse complement strand
AGGGTTTGAAAACAACGGCGGGCAGTAAGATTCTCGGCGATTTCACGCCGCAGTATGAAAGCACGGTGACCGCCAATATGAAAGCGGACGGTATGGTCATGCTGGGTAAATTGAACCTTGATGAATTTGCGATGGGCAGCTCTAATGAAACGTCCTATTATGGCCCCGTAATAAATCCGTGGCGTAAGGACGAAGACTTAGTGCCCGGCGGCTCTTCTGGCGGGTCTGCATCTGCGGTGGCGGCGAATATATGTCTGGGCGCGACGGCGACCGATACGGGCGGGTCAATCCGCCAGCCTGCGAGCTTTACGGGCACGACTGGAATTAAGCCAACCTATGGCCGCTGCTCGCGCTGGGGCGTTGTTGCTTTTGCTAGCTCGCTCGACCAAGCGGGGCCAATAACGCGCACCGTTAAAGACAGCGCGATAATGCTGCAGTCAATGGCGGGGTATGACCCGAAAGACAGCACGTCGATCAACAAAGACTTGCCCGATTTCGCGGCGGCTTGTGACAAAGGCGTCAAGGGTATGAAAATTGGTATTCCCAAAGAATACACAATGGACGGCATGCCTAAAGAGATCGAAGATTTGTGGGCGCAGGGCATTAAGTGGCTGGAAAGTTGCGGCGCAGAGATTGTGCATGTGTCATTGCCCCATACCAAATACGCGCTGCCAGCTTATTATATTGTCGCGCCTGCGGAAGCGTCCTCAAACCTCGCCCGTTATGACGGCATGCGCTATGGCGAGCGCGTAGAAGGCGCAAATTTATACGACACATATGAGCGCACCCGCGCTGAAGGCTTTGGCAAAGAAGTGCGTCGCCGTATCATGATCGGAACATATGTGCTCTCGGCTGGTTATTACGATGCCTATTATCTGCAAGCGCAAAAAGTACGCACAAAAATTGCGGACGACTTTAAGCAGGCATGGGAGAAGTGCGACGCGCTATTGACGCCCACCTGCCCAAGTGCAGCGTTCGCCGTAGGCCGCAAAGTCAACGACCCCGTGACTATGTATCTAAATGATATTTTCACGGTGACGGCAAACCTAGCGGGCCTTCCCGCAATGTCCGTCCCTGCGGCGCTCGATAATAACGGCCTGCCATTAGGCCTGCAAATCATTGGCAAAGCGCTCGATGAAGAAACAGTATTTGCGGCGAGTAGCGCGCTGGAAAGCTGCGCAGAGTTCACGGCGAAACCAGAAAAATGGTGGGTTTAGTGCCCAACAATAAATAATCCCAGTCCCCGGATTTATTCCGGGGTCCAGAGCGAAAACAATAATTGGGCGTTTAGCGCTCTGGATCCCGGGTCAAGCCCGGGAACCAAATAAGAGAAGTAGGTAGATAATGTTTACAGCAGAGCGAGTAGCAGAGAAAAAAGATTGGCTTTCGGGGCGCGATCATGATTGGGAAATCATTATTGGGCTGGAGATCCATGCGCAAGTGGCGAGCAACGCGAAATTGTTTTCGGGAGCGGCGACAGCTTATGGCGCGGAGCCAAATACGCAGGTGTCGCTGGTGGACGCGGCCATGCCGGGCATGTTGCCTGTAGTCAACGGCTTTTGCATAGAGCAGGGCGTGCGTACGGGGCTGGGCCTCAATGCCAAAATCAATTTGTTCTCGCGGTTCGACCGCAAGAATTATTTCTATCCCGATTTGCCGCAAGGCTATCAAATCTCGCAGTTTGAATTTCCTATTGTTGGCGAAGGCGAAATTGAAATCACGCCTGAAAGTGGCGAGCCATGTATCGTGGGCATTGAACGTCTTCACCTAGAGCAAGACGCGGGTAAATCCGTGCACGACCTTTCGCCGACTGAAACCTTTGTCGATTTAAACCGCTCGGGCGTCTGCCTGATGGAAATCGTCAGCAAGCCCGATATGCGCTCGCCCGAAGAAGCGTCTGCCTATGTTGAGAAAATTCGCGGCATTGTGCGCGCACTGGGCACATGTGACGGGGATATGGAGAAGGGTAATTTGCGCGCTGATGTGAATGTTAGCGTTCGGAAACCGGGCGGAGATTTGGGTACGCGCTGCGAGCTGAAGAACATTAACTCCATGCGCTTTATCCGCCAAGCCATCAATTACGAAGCCCGCCGCCAAATCGACATCCTCGAAGGGGGCGGCGAAATTGACCAAGAAACGCGGCTATTTGATAATGCCAAGGGCGAGACGCGCACTATGCGCTCTAAAGAAGACGCTCATGATTACCGCTATTTCCCTGATCCGGATTTGCTGCCCATTACAATCACGCAGGCCTATGTGGACGCGATTAAGGCGGACTTGCCAGAACTTCCCGATGCCCGCAAAGCGCGGTTTGTGGCCGAGTACGGCATTCCCGAATATGATGCGCGTATTTTGACGGCGGACAAAGCCAAGGGTGATTTTTACGAACGCCTCGCAAAAGGGCGCGATACGAAAATTGCAGCCAACTGGATGATGGGCGATTTGTTTGGCGCGCTTAATAAAGCTGACATGGATTTGGATGATAGCCCCATCACATCGGACGCGCTGGGTGAATTGCTCGATCTCATCGGTGATAAAACCATCTCTGGCAAAATCGCTAAGGGCGTGTTTGAGAAAATGTTCGCAGGCGAAGGCAGCGCCAGTGAAATCGTAGAGCGCGACGGCCTCAAGCAAGTCACGGACACAGGCGCCATAGAAAAAATGGTGCAAGACGTCATCGATGCCAACGCTGATCAAGCTGCCAAAGTAGCAGACAATCCGCGCCTTATCGGTTTCTTTGTCGGGCAAGTGATGAAAGCGTCGGGCGGTAAAGCCAACCCGCAAGCTGTGAATGAAATACTGAAGAAGAAGTTGGGGCTGTAAGTTTGTTCTCTAACACCACGCTAAACTCTAAATATAAATCAATCCTTTGGATGAATGTTTTGTTCCTGTCTGCGGGTGTTGGGTTTTTGGTATATAAAAAATGGGCGCGGGTTGATTATGCTCTGGCCGGCGCGGCAGCGATTGGGGCGCTGGAATATGTGGTGATGTATTTTTCATTGCAAAAAAAACAGGCGAAAGAAGAAGAGGGCGAAAAATGACCATAGCTACGGATAAATCGAAAAGCGTTACGGACGCGATTAACTCGCGCATCACTACGCGGGGTTTTTTGGATAAGCCTGTGCCGACAGACATGCTAAAGCAAATCTTTGAAACAGCGCGGCGTACGCCCAGCGGCGGTAATCTCCAGCCGTGGAATGTGCATGTGATGACGGGCGCGCCGCTTAACAATTTTCGTAACGAGGTCATTGGCAAATTGATGCAGGGCCAAACCGAGGGCGATACCTTCCCGCCTTACCCGTCGCCATTATGGGAGCCGCAGCGCACTTGGCGTTATAAGCTGGGCGAGGATATGTATAAGCTTTTGGGTATTCCCAAAGAGGATAAACCAGCCCGTTTGCGTCAAGTGGGACAGAATTTTCTGTTTTTCGGCGCGCCCGTGGGTATTCTGATTACGGGGGATAAGCGCCTGGAAGTGCCGCAATACTACGATATTGGCATATATTTGCAGACAATTATGCTGCTGGCGCGCGAACAAGGATTGCACACTGCGCCGCAAGGGGCGTGGCGCGCATTCCCCGATACTGTGAAAAAACATACGGGTCATCCGGACGAGCAGCACATTTTGGTTGGAATGAGTATGGGCTATGCTGATCCAGACGCGCGCGTAAATGATCTAGTCTCCGACCGCGCCGAGCTGGACGAGCTGGTGAAATTTTACACTTAAGTAACCTAAGGCCTAAATTTTTAGGCCTAAAAGTGACTAATTTCATTTATTTTGAAAAAAATGAATTATTTTTTGCTGAGTCTGTAGTTGATTCACCTTGCTGATTTACTTAACCTTTAATCATAGTTTGAAGTATATAGCGAAAAGTAATTTGATTTTAAGCTTGTTTAAATTAAATATAAATACTTATTTACTTCAATTAACCTTAGTAAACCTTGATTAACCTTTGTTTTCATTAACCTTATCTTTATCTGACGGCGTAAATATCAATTTATACCTGATGAGCGCAGACTCAAATTTATAAAAATCGGGTGTCACCTAAGGAATAACCCGAAGGTGTTAGGTAAGTGAAAAACAGATGGGGGAAGGCATGGCCTTTACTGATGTTGAAGTACAAGAAGCACAACAAGCGATTGTTGCCAAAGTAGAAGCAGCGGATTTATTTCGCCTTGGACTAATTTATTCCACAGATCACGAAGATCGCGGACCAGATTTCGTCGAAGCACACAAATGGTTTAACTTGGCAGCTATGATGGGTTCAAGCCCAGCAAAATCTTATTGCAGCGAATTAACGCAAGAAATGAGCCGTGAAGACGTAACGCTCGCACAGCGTGCTGCTCGTGGATGGGTTGCTGAAAACCGTGAAGCTGTTGCGCGTAACCGCGCCGTAGTTGCGGCTTAAGCAAAACCGCAAATTACAGCTCGCTAGCGACTAATTGCCGCTAAAACCGCTGCCTATGTTATAGCTTAGGCTTGGTTCGAACGGGAGGGCGTCGCGGAAATATTGCTGTACGAATAATCCGACCTCGGAAATATTGCTCCGGGGTACAAAGATAATATCGCCGCGCCTTAGCTGCATATTATCAGCATATGAGCGAATGTTTTTCATCCCGCCTTTGTGATTGATGGTGCGGATCATAAAACCGCCATTGGGTGCGCGTCTTAGAATAGCGATTTCCTTGGTTTTCGCAGACGGTAAGAACCCGCCCGCCATAATAACTGCTTCCAACGATCCGATCGGGCCTGGCAATGTATATGTGCCTTGCTGCCCAACTTGTCCGCCCACGAAAATTTGCTGCGGCGCGAATGCGCGGCTGGTCACGGCAATCGTAGGGTCGCGCAATTCTTTTGATAATTCTTCACGAAGAGCAGCCTGCACATAGGCCATCGGATGTCCCGCTGCCATAACTGGCGCGGTGCCTGGCATCGTGACGCGGCCATCTGGCCCTACTGTTAAAGTGCGTGATAGTTCTGGCGCGCTTTGCACAACCACATCGATCTGGTCACCTGGGTATAGTTTATATTGTGGTTCGTAGTCGACCCAGCGCTGGAACATATCCATGGGGCCAGGAGGCGGTGCATATGCCGCATCATTTTTATTTTTACGCCCGCGCTGCTGAGGGCCATAACGGCCAGAAGATTGTGCATTATATTGGTTTTGCGCGCCGCGCAGGCCATAGCGACCGTTCATTTGCGGCGTATTATAGTTAACGCCATTCGCTTTTTGAGCACGTAAGTGATTCGTTTTTGCGTAGGGATGCATCTGGCTTTGGGCACTGCACGCGCTCAAAGACACGAGAGATATGGCCATTACCCCCGTAAAAACGCCAATTTTATTAAATTTACGCATATTAACCAACCTTAATCAGTAATGAATCGTGTTTTTTCAACAGTTAACAAAAATGGATAACGAATTGTTAAATTTTAGAAGGTCAAGTGCGTTAACGAATTGTTTTTTAAAGGTAGGTCATGAGCCAATACGGTAACAATAATGTGGGCGGCGGAAATAATCTCACGATTGGAGATTATGCCAACGGCATGCCTAATATTAGGATGTCAGAAATTCCGCGCTCATTTGCCCGACAATTGCCGTGGATGCTGGTTGCGGCGCTCATTATGATTGCGGCGAGCTGGTGGTTTACCAAAGACATCAAACGGCAATATGTGGCGGATGGCCGGATTATGGTAAAAGTTGGCCCTGAGCATGTTTATAACCCTGACACGGGCATTAAATCATCTGGTATCAATTTTACGCCAGATCAAATTGCATTGACTGAAATTGGCATTATTAAAAACGATGAAATCGTTGATCAAGTTATTCACCAAATGATTGATGACCCAGTTTACGGCGGTGAAGTATTTGCGCCGAGGCTTTATGATAAATGGGCTGAAGCTGATCCCAATGACAGAGTAGACCGCTGGAATGATATTGTGAAATATGTAGAAAAATCATACGCTGTCACGCCATCGCCAAAATCCTCAATTGTTGATTTGTCTTTCAAGCACGAAGATGGCGCTGTTGCCGTTAAAACGCTCGATGTGTTTATGACCACATACCAAAATTTTCGAAACGATATATTTGTGACCGAGCAAAGCGATTTAATCGGAGAACGCCGCGCCGCTACGGAAGAGCAGCTTGGAGAGGTTGAGGCGAAAATTCAGGCTATCTTAAACCGCAACGGTATCTCAGAATTTGATAGTGAGCAAAAGGGCGTGCAAAAACGCCGAGAAACACTGCGCACTGAACTCAATACGTTGCAGGGTAAATTATCCGCCGTAGAAGCCGCGCTGGCAGCCTCGGAAGACCAATTGCGTAACACACCTGAGACCACAGTTTTGTATGTAGATGATCGCGGCCCTCAGCGCCTCGCGCAAGCCGAATTAGAAAAGCGGCAATTACTGGCTAAATATTTGCCAACGAGTAAGCCAGTGCGCCGAAAAGAGGCAGAGATAGAACAAATTCGCGCGCAAATAAATTCTAATGGCGGTAAGCCTGCAGGCGGGCGCCGCGTTGGCCCAAATACCGTCTATCAAGCTTTAATGACCCAAAGAAACACATATCAGGCGCAAGCGGATAGTTATAGAGAGCAGGAAGTTACGCTGCAAAGACAGCTTAATGCGGCAGACGCGAAGGTAAAACGCATGCGCCAGCTTGGCCCTAAATATAAAAACTTGGTGCGTGAAAAAGTGGCGCTGGAAGAAACTCTAAAGAGCCTAAACGCTAAAGAACAAGTGGCCCTTGTCAATCAACAGCAACAAGAGACAAAGGCTGATAATATTACGGTTATCAATCGCCCGTCCTCGCCGCGGAAGGGGCGTAATATGAGTAAAATTATGTTTGTCTTGGCGTCTCTTGGGTCTTTATTCACGATCTTTATGTTGGCGCTCCTGCGCGTCTTCCTTGACCCCAAATTATATGGCCCTGCGCCTGCGGCGCGCCTAAACGCACCAAATACGGCGCCCGTATATGGGTATGAGCCAGATATTCCTGAAGCTGTTCCATCATATCAGCCCGAACCACCAGCACCTATGCCAGCCCCAACGCCAGCTTATGCGCCCGCTGCTCATGAGCCTGCCGCATATGCACCCGTGGAATATGACCCTACCGCTTATGCGGCCCCCGCAAGTCCCTATGAAGCACAGGCATATGGCGGCGCTTATGACGCTACGCAGCAAACTTATCCTGAAGCAGCGCCGCAAATATATGCAGACGGAAGTTACGCCGCGCCCGCGCCGCTAGTGAGCTCACCAGCCGTTAGTTACGAGGCCGTTGCGGCGCCCATGCCTGCGCCCATACCTGCGCCCGTATCTCAGCAATATGCTGGGCCTGATAATTCCATCCCCGTTTTAGGTAAAATTGAGCCTACGAATTCCGGCTTGTAAGAGCCCTGGAGCACTTGTGTGAGCACAGATAATTCACAAATATTGCGCACAGTTTATGAGCAATTATCTCAAGCTGGACGCACAGATGGCCGCGGGGCCATTTATGCGTTTACGGCAGCGCATACAGGTGTTGGCACGTCGTTCACCGCGCGGGAAATGGCTTTAATCGCTGCGCAAAGCGCGCCACAAGGTCAGCAAGTTTTATTGGTCGACATGGATATTTCTAACAATAGCCAATCGGGTTATTTTTTTGCGCCAGATAGCCAAAACCATTATGGCATACCAAGCGGGCCTTATGATGCTTGTTTCGCCGCCAAGCCTTTTTGGCAAGTCACTCCGGCAATGGTCGGGAAAAACGGTGAGAATATCTCAGACAGCAATTTCATGAGCTTGCACATTCTCGAAGCAATTTCTTTGGCCTTTACTGCATTCCATTGGGAGAATTTTCGTGAAGGCCAAACCGTACAACTGCAAAACGCCCGCGATTATTGGCATAAATTAAGGGATCATTTTAGTGCGGTCATTATTGACACGCCCGCCCTTGATCGCGCTGATATTTTGTCCACCATTGCCGCCGAGGTCGATACATCAATTTTGGTGGCGTCTACGCCCACGTCCAAGGACTCTGCGCTTGGCGCGGCTTACGCGCGCATTACCTCGCTTGGGGGGCGCTGCGCGGGCGTTATATTAAATGATGGCCCTGTGCCGCTCGCCGAGTATGGAGGCGCGTCATGACGAGCGCGCATGCTCATTCATCAGGTTATGGCACAGGTATTGGCAATGGCACAGGCGGTGATGACGGCGGCAGTGTTTCTGCGCGCAACCAATCCGCTGCCGTTTTGTTTCGGTGGCTGGAAAACATAATTTTTTTCTTGGTGTTGTTTCAGTTTTCTGCCGCCTTAGTGGCTTTAATGCTAACGGACCCAAATGATCTTGGCTCCGAATCGTTACTCGCGCGTACCCTCTGGTATCCAGGTTATATCTTGGTGCTTCTGCTCGGGATACGCTGCCTACCAGCTCTTGTTCGCATAACTGTGTTTAACCCGCTCTTGGTGCTGTGTATTTTGTGGTGCGGTTTAAGTTATTTTTGGTCCATTGACCAGCAAGTTACAATGCGGCGTTCTATTGCGCTGTTAATGACCACAATTTTCGGGTTGATATTAGCGGCGCGCTATGACTGGAATGAACTGGTACAAAGACTGGCATTTGTATTTCTTGTCACAGCTGTTCTAAGCTTATTCCTAGGTTTGTTCGTGCCGCAGCTTGGCCAAATGCAGGAAATTCATCATGGCGCTTGGCGTGGGGCTTGGCTCGAGAAAAACTCATTTGGCACCAATATGGCCAAAGGCTTACTGCTGATGATGTGCGCCTTTGCGATGAAACCATCGCGCTGGTGGCTGTGGATACCTGGCGGAGTTTTGTGCTTTGGCCTCGTGCTTTTATCAACCTCAAAGGCGGCGCTATTGGCAGCGCTTGTTGCAATATTGGGGTTTTTTGCTATTAGAATATTTCGCCGTTTCCCCGTTTTGCGTATTCCGCTTATGTACGGACTTATTCTTAGCGTAACTATCTTTACATTTTTGATTGTCGTCATGCCTGATATGATGTTTGAACTTATCGGCAAAGAGCGGACTTTAACGGGCCGCACCGATATATGGAATTCACTCGTAATGGCGATCAAAGAACATCCTTTGCTCGGGTATGGATATGGCACATTTTGGGGCGACCCTGTAGGGCCGTCATATTGGGTGAGATACTCGCTAGAGTGGGGCGTGCCAACTGCGCATAATGGCTGGATGGAAACGTGGCTCTCGGCGGGCGGTGTAGCCGTAGCACTTTTCGGATTGCTATTTGTACTAACAATGTTGCTAGCGCTCGACCGTTTGTACCGGGGCGGTTCGGAAAATTACTGGGTTATCCTGTCCACGGTATTGTTCTTTATGATCTCATTGTCGGAGAGCACGATTTTGCAGCAAAATGATCTAAGCTGGGTGATTTTCGTAGCGACGTCCGCCAAGCTGTTTTCCTTCGCGCCCGCCTATTGGCGCGACCGTCCTAGAACGCCTTATTTTCAACCACCGCGGCCCCATACAGCTTTGGTGTAAAACCGCCAAACCATAATACTTTGCCCGACCCTTCAGCGGCTTTAGCAAGGTATTTTATGTGCGATGCCCGCCCCGTTAATTTGGTCAACACGGCCATTGGCTTGAAAGCAGCATATTGCACTACGCCCACCATCATCCATTTTATGATGCCGAGCACATTTTTGCGGTCTGCGCTGTCTTGCGTAGGTCCTTGTCCATTGGCGAAGCTGCGCACTTTAACATAAGCGGGCGTGGCGCGGTGCGGGCGTATATCTTCATAACAAAAGGCCCTGCTTGACCAAGCGATATTGATGCCTTGGTCTTGAATTTCAGAGAACAGTAAATCATCTTCACCGCCTGTTTCGTTCATATCCAAAGAAAATGGCGGGCTTGGCAGCTTACATAATTTGGTATCAAGCAAGGAGTTTCCGCAGCCAAAGAAATTATCCACAAGACCTTCTTTTAGATCAGGTCCAAAGCGCGAAAAGAAATCCACGTAATAATCATTATAGTTTGAGCTGCCAGGAATGCGCGCATGGGTCGGCACAAAGGTAAGACCCGCTTTATATTTAGCAGCGGTCGTTAGCAATGTTTCCAGCCACTTTTCGCCTGCCTCCTGGTCATCATCTAGGAAAGCAAGATACCGCCCTTTGGCAGCTTTGAGAGCGGCGTTACGCGCGTTGGAAACACCTGGCGCTGGCACATGAATGTAATGAATTTTTAGGGGCGCTGTGCGGGCAAATTTTTCTACATAATCGCGCGCGCTTGCTTGGGGGTCATTGTCCGCAACAATGATTTCAATCGCTAGCTTTCCCGCGCTTTGCGCCATTAAACTTTCGAGCGCTGTTTTAAGTCCGTCAGGCCTACGGAAAGTAGGAACAATAATGGAGACCCCATTTATGATTTTATTAACCAAAACCTGCCTCCATAGTTTCCAACGCTTCACCGATAGGAAGTACGGTAGCGCCGCTTTGTTTGACTGCTTTGATGACACGCTGAAACTCTGCGGGCGTACAGCCCCACGCGGACGGCGCCTCGCAAATATCATGAGCAAATAATGTAAGCCATCCTGGCTTGGTGGTCAGCTGTTTAATCAGCATAATTGTGTGATCTAGTTTTTGCCCTGAAAAAACGGGCGCAGATTTAAGGCCGTTTAAATCGGCAGTTTTACGGTGCACACCCGCTTTAATGCCGCGCAGTGATTTAAACTCTTTTGACAGCGCGTGTTTAAGCTCTGCGGTGGCCCCGCCAAATGGATAGGCAAAATGGTCTATCTCGCCCGTCACGCCCATTTGCTTAAGCGAGGCATTGTTTTTTCTGATTTCCGCCATGACTTGATCCGTCGTGAGCTGGGTGCAGTCAGCATGAGAATATGTATGCCCCGCAATTTCGTGCCCCTTTGCTTGTAGGTTTACAAGGTCAGTGGCGCGAAAGTGTAAGCCATGATGGTTCGTTGTGCGCGCTAGCCCTGCTGCCACATAAAATGTCGCCCGCCATCCCTCGTCTTCGAGAAGGTTTGAACCGTTCTCGATGGCAGAAAGGGGGAAGTCGTCAAAGGTAAAGCTAATCACCGAGCGGCGCAGGTTCAGACGTAAATCCCGCCGCGCGCGATATGGCAATAGCTTGCGCGCGATCTTGTTGCCAAGCGCGCCTGATGGTTCATAGGGCGCGGTCATGACAATGCCTTCGCGTACCAGCTGGCCCGCCATAATTTAAGCGCTAATAATCTAAGTTTAGTTGGCATGAAATTTCTGCGCACTGTGAAGGCGAGAAAAGGCCGCATAATAGCTTGGCCTGGTAGACGCTTTAATTTGCGGCTCATTTTATATAGGGTAAGGGATTGGGCGAGCTCGGGATGTTTGCTAGTAAAGCGCACATAATTAGCGCCGCTGTCTTTGAAGCGTTTTAGTAGGGTTTCTGTGCTTTCCAGGCCCAGATGCAAGGCAGGCAAATCTACGTGTTTTAATGTATAGTGTTTGGCTACGCGCGCGGCCCATTCACTGTCTTCCCAGCCCCAGCCGCTAAAACCGGCATCAAATGGCTGCACGTCAAGCACGTGCCGTTTTACGCACAAATTAGAGGAGCACACATATTGCGGGCCCTTTAGTGTACGTTCGCGTGCACTAAGACAATCCGAGGTTTGCGAAAACGCCCTGTGTAGCTCCGTATCATTAGATAGTTTACGGCGCGGTACCGTAAAGCCGCCAAATAAAATATCTGCTTCATTCTTGGCAATCTCTGCGAGGTAGCCAGCAATAAACCCGTCCGTCGTTGGCAGCATATCAGCGTCTAAAAACAAGACCCATGGCGCACGCGCATTTGACTGCAAAGTGTTACGGGCATAAGAGCGCCCATGATTATCGGGCGCAAAATATAGGCTGATGGGCACAGCCGATGCCTTGGCAATGTTTTCTAGGTTTGCATTGACTTTTTTGTCACCCGTACCGTCATCATAAATGAGAATTTCTACGCGGTTTTTTTGGCCGCACAATTGCGCCGCGAGGCTAGCTAGTAAATCCGCAGGGTCATCATGGTAATAAGGAATGAGAACAGACAGGTCTGGGTTTGTGGTTTTTTTGGCAGCAGTATTTCTAACAATATTTATCATTTATGCCTCCGCCGTTTCGCCGTGATTACGGTTTTTAAATTTAGCTTTCAGATCAATGACGAGGTCACGGCAATTGGCAGCATTTGTGGCAAAAACCACCAGTGAATATGAACACGCGCCAACGCCTGCTTTTATCAGTAAGACGGCTAGCACGGGCAGAGCGCTCATGTCAGGCAGCGCAAGAACAGCGCCCGCCATAACAGCGCACGCAAAGCTGCATAACGCCAAAGCCTTAAGCGGTATTGGCAAAGGGAAGTAACGGCGGGCGACTATAAAAGCGATAATAAGGCCAAGGCCATAAGCCCATAGGGTTGCCCACACGGCGCCCATGAGGCCATGTTTTGGGATTAGTAGGAGGTTTAGTGTAAAGTTGACAATAACTGGCGGCACTAATGTGAGCGCTAATACGCCCGTATTTTTAGACAGCATAAAGGCGCGCTGGGCATAGTAGGTGATGAGGCCATTCATAAGACCAGCCATGGCAATCCACGGCATGATTTTTATGGCTTCGGCCCGCACTTCTGCGCCTAGTACAATCGTGCCTGCAGGCTCGGCGACAAGTGCAATTCCAACGGCAACGGGCATGGTGAGCAGCAGCAAAGTTGCGCCATAGTTTTTCATGATTTCTTTGGCTTTATCAAGGCCCTCATGTTCAAGCGCCGTAATCGCGATGGGCGTTACCGCCATACCAACCCAAACAAACAGCATATCGATGGTGCGGTTGGCTAGATTGTACCCCGCATTATATTGCCCAACCATTTGATCGGCGACATCAGGCTGCATCATCCTTTTAATAAAGAACAAATCACCTTGCGACAGCATATAAGACAGCATGAGCGTAATACAAATTGGCAGACCGTAAGTAAAATATTCTTTGGTGCGTTTGGTCTCGACTTGCCCGCCTTTCATGCGCCTGAGCATAAAGGGTAGGTCGATCGCAAGGGCTACGATATTGGCGATAATTATGCCGATAAATGGTGCTTCCGCGCGCAAAGGCGTGAGCACAATTAAGGCGATACCAATGGAAAATCCAAGCAAGCTTTGCGAGGTTTGAATGGCGCTATAACGGCCAATTCTATGAGCAGCCTTATGAGCTTCAATACCCAAATTATACATGAGTGTGATACAGGTGGAACTAAGGGCAAACCCAATAATGGTTTTTAAGTGCGGTTCTAGCGGCACAAAATACAGCCCCGTCATAAATACGCCAAGGCCGATGACAGCCATAACAATACCGTAAAAATACAGAGTTTTTAAATGGCCTGGCATGTCGCCTTCACGCTCGGCGCGGGCATAATAGCGCGCCATAGCAGCTTCGACCCATGTAAATGCCATCATGTGCATGAAGTGCATTGTCGCAATCGCAAGGGCATAGCGGCCAAATTCTGCGCCGCTGAGCAGGCGCGTTAACACCGCGATCGTGCCAAAACTGACCACGAGAGCGGCCAGATTAACGGGAACGTATTTTGCGACTTGCTTCCAGATCATAGCAGGGCCTAACGAATGTTTTCGCTATCGCCGAGCAGGCAAGGCACGGTTTTGACCATAATCATAAAGTCAAACAAAATGTTCGAGCGTTCGATATATTCAAGATCGTAACGCACGCGCAAAGCAACACTATCCGCGTCATGCAAAGGCCCGCGCGAGCCATTGATCTGTGCCCAGCCCGTAAGTCCTGGTTTCACCTTGAGACGGTGGGCATATTCATCAACAAGTTTGTACGTTTCGATACCTGCCGTATGCATGCCAACTGCGTGCGGGCGCGGGCCAACCAAAGACATGTCTCCTTTGAGAACATTAACCAGCTGCGGAAGCTCGTCCAGAGAGGTTTTGCGAATAAAGCGGCCTACGCGCGTTACGCGGCTATCGCCTGCAAGCACTTGTGATTTTGCGTCTTTGTCTTCGTCCTCAACCTTCAAGGAACGGAACTTATAAACGCCGAACACGCGGTTGTTAAACCCTTGGCGCTGTTGTTTAAACAGGACGGGGCCTCTGCTATCAAGCTTAATAGCAATCGCAACGAGTAAGAGAACGGGCGCGCCTAGCAATAACGCCGTCCCGCTCACACCTATATCGACAAGGCGTTTAAGGAATGTATGGCGGCCGGATTTAGGCTTGCCTGTGACTTCGCGCATACCTATTTCAGCAATTTGCGACAGGCGCTGCTGCACATGGTCAAGATGTTCAAACTCGTCGACAACAAAGGCAATGCGGTTTGGCAGTTTGCGAACTTGCTCAACAAATATTTTTTTGCGCTCTTGGGCCATAGACGGCAATGTCACAACTATCCTGTCCACATAGGGAAGGGCGTCCCAATCGAGCATATCTTGTATTTTTCCAACCACGGGCACGCCGTGAATATTGTGGGGCGCACGCGACAGACGTTCATCAAAGATCGCCAATATGTTCAGCTCGCGCGTGCGCGCATTTTCTTCGATCAGCCGCCGCGCCGTTTCCGTGGCGCCCAGCATGATAATGTTGGGGATGAGTTGCCCGCTCTCATGCTCACGCCTGATGTGCATGTAATAAAGGCTGTGCAGTAATAACAGTGCCGCCGTTGCCAGCAAGCCCGCTATAGCTAGAAAGTCAGGTAGAAATGTATCTGGCTTAAAGATCAAAGCCGCCGAGAGCCAAACCCCTAATGCTGCTGCTGCGCCAAGGGCGACTTTTTTCATGTGCTGCCCATAAGTTTCAACAGGTGAAAAATGATATGCTTTCATCAAGTAAAGCGCGGCGAAAAATCCAAGCGTGCCCGAAAGACCCGCTGCGAGCGGCGCTAGAAACTCTTTATTACCTGCGCCGACATAACCGTTCCACATCGTAAGTAAGATGATAGCCGTCACCCACAGTCCATCAGACAGCCTTAGGGCTGTGCGCAGAGCATTGACGCTACGAGTTTTTGAAGAGAATTTAATGTCAGACAGGGGCGTACGCGGGCGCTGTTTTGGGGCTTGGCCCGTACGGCGCGCGAATTGATCTACCGTTTCTACGGTTTTTTGTCTTGCTTGAGTGGGGGCTTTCGCGCGTGCGCTCAGCCGGCCCACACCGACTTTATCTTGCTTTTTCATGTAGTCCACCATTTTATTATGAACACACTCTAGCCCAAGAGAGAAAATATTGGGTAAACGCGCCACCGAAATTCAGGACTAATTTTGGCAATTTTTACGGCATTATGGCATGAATTTAAGTAAGGTGTCCCGCCTTGAAACAAGCCTTTCCTGCTATGGTTAATACGGCGTAAAATAATTGTTTGTGCAATAATTTGAAAATAGCGCATTTCAGTCTTGCGCCCGCGCGCGCCGTGCGCTAATCCCGCCGGTGGAGACGTGGCCGAGTGGTCGAAGGCGCTCCCCTGCTAAGGGAGTATGGGTCATAAGCCCATCGAGGGTTCGAATCCCTTCGTCTCCGCCATTGCCTTCTGGCACAAACCTACTGACATTCACGGTTCAAAATAAGCGCCCTACTAACGGGGGTTTAGCGCGGTGTTGCTGTTAAAACGTGCTGGAGAGATGCCTTATATCTATGGAAATTTGGCTGTAATCGGAGAATGTCTCTGAGAGCGATTTTGGAGCTCCGCTTTTGAGGTCGACAGTTGTTGTAATGTAGGTGTAATTACGGCGATATAGCGCAGTTAGACTATAAACCCAAATACTTGTCGTTGTTCTACCCAGCATGTAGGGACGGCTTGATAAAGGAGGTCTTTCAAAAGTAGTCCACGTGGTTGCATTCCAGACAATATTGAGAGCTGGATATCTGGTGCAAGAAACGCCAATCTTAATGTGCGCCAGACATGACGTTTGTCCACATTCATGGATTTTGCAATTTCGGACAACTGCTTTTGATCGGTTCCCATATATTGCTGCTTAATCTGATGGGCAGTTTTTAGGGCATTTATGAGAGAGGTGTTTGGCGCAGGTGTCTGACGTCAACGCTTATGAGACAGATTTAAGTCTGGGCTAAGCGAGAGTTTTTGTTCATCTTGTATCTCACGGAGAGAAAGATGAGACATACAAGAACGAGTAAGCAA
>Ga0209633_10002918_pt1 | contig 16112 bp, 14 predicted proteins | sample Cruoilmetagenom1_FD_187290 | JGI IMG/M metagenome (GOLD analysis project Ga0209633, IMG submission 187290) | Oil polluted marine microbial communities from Coal Oil Point, Santa Barbara, California, USA - Sample 1 (SPAdes) (version 2) | ecosystem: Environmental > Aquatic > Marine > Oil seeps ... | reverse complement strand
TACTGAATTGAATTATGTCTAGTTTTTTTGGTCATTCCAACTATCAATATTTATACTTAGATTGTGTTTATCTACAATATCTCTTCCGATTGTTTCAGCAAGTGGTGAGCGGCAAATATTTCCAAGGCAAACAAAAAGTATACTAGATATTGGTTTATTTGATTCCAATATTTAGGTACCTTCTCATTTTTTTTATCTCTTTAAAATTTGCATCACAGAGTATTAGTTTCTTTTCATCATTTTTTGTTACATCTCCAAAAGGGGAGATGATAGCACTACTTTTTGCCATATCATCATTTGCACTATTCACGGCTATTACAAAACACTGATTTGCTACAGCTATTGCTCTTGAAAGTATCTCAAAATTTTGTTTTCTTCTTAATCCCCACATAGCAGGAATAAGTATCACATCAGCCCCTTGTATTTGTTTCCATAGTTCAATATATCGTAATTCAAAACAGATTAAAGTGGCTACTTTTAGACCATCTATATCAACAATTTTAATATCTTTCTCATCTCCTGATGTGAAATAAACTCTTTCATCATTGAGTACAAATAGTTTTGCTTTTGATTGAGTGTGTACGACTTTTCCTTTGTGAAAGATATGTAAAGTGTTAAAATATTTTTGTTTCTTTTTAGTTACAAGAGTAAGAGCAATAGTTTTTTTCAAAGAGAGTTCTTTTAAAATCTCTATTGCTTTTAGTGAAAAGGAAACAGCATCGTCCATTTTGTCATAAGCATAACCTGTAAGATAGAGTTCTGGTGCTAAGATAAATGAGTTGTTTGGGCTTTTAATAATTTGTTTTTTTAATCTTTTTAGATTTTTTTCAAAGATATTTGAAGTTTTTAGTTGTAGTGCTATTAAATTCATCTGTTTAAAATCCAAGTCTTTTTTTAATCTCATCTTCTTCTGTTGATGATGTGGATGATGTTGTTTTTGCAAATTCATCTTTCATTTTATTGAGGCTATTGAGTTTATCTTCTAGTTTGTCTAGTTGGATTTTTTTAGTTACTCTTGATTGTGATGGTTTCTCTTTTTTTGTTGAGGTGTCTGTTGAAGAGGAAAAAGCATAATCATTATCTGTATTTACAAAGTTTTTGAACTCCTCTTTTTCTAGTTTTCGCTCCAGTTTTGAGATACTTACTGTTTTTTCTTTCTCTGTTGTATGTATATGTTTATTGAGTTCGTTGTTTATCTTCTCTAGTTCTGTGATGATAGAGTTTTTATTTTCAAGCTGTTGTTTTAAGTCTTCAATTCTTTTCTCAATATTGTTCATAAACTGTTCATGTTGGTGTTTTATTGAGTCAAATTCTTGATTTTTTATCTTGAGTTGCTCATCTTTCATTTTGAGCTCTTCTGTTAAAAACAAATTTTTATTTTTAAGTTCTGAGATACTATCTTCTAATCTCTCTTGCTCATTAAAAGCAGTTTTGCACTCATGCTTTAAAGTACCAATAGTATTTTTTAGATTTAATACTTCATCTTCAAAGTTTCGTATACTTTGCTCTTTTTCTTCCAAATTATCACTAAGATTTGAAAGAACATTTTCAATAAGAAGAATTTGACTATTTTTACTTGCCATTGTTAGTTTTGATTAAAAGTCATCAAAATCAATACTTCCTTTTGAATAATTTACAACATTACCCTCAAAAAAGTTTGTTCTTTGGTCATTAAATGAACTATATCCATCTACCCATGGAATCGGATGTTTTACCCCATACTCAACTGCATATCCAATAGCTTCAAGTCTTCTATCTGCTAGGTATTCAATATATTGTCGAATAATATCTTTTGTAAATCCTAGAATTTGACCTTGAGTGATATAATCTCCCCAGCTAGCTTCTAAATCAACAGCTTTTCTAAACATAACGCGTACTTTTTCTTCTAATTCATCGGTAAAAAGTTCTGGACGCTCTTTTTTGGTACTATTTATAAGATTTTGAAATAACAATAAATGAGTTACTTCATCTCTTTGGATAAATTTAATCATTTGTGAACTTCCAAGCATTTTCCCTGATTTTCCAAGTGCATACATAGCGGCAAACCCAGCATAGAAGTAAAGACCTTCAAGTATCTGATTTGCAAACATTGCTAAAACTATTTTTTCATCTGTGATATCACCACTTAAGTTTTCGTAAGTTCCTGCTATGAAGTTGTTTTTTTCTTGAAGTTTTGCATCTGTTTTCCACATATCATAGATCTCATCAGTATTGTCAGAGATTGACTCTACCATTACAGCATAAGATTTACTGTGATTTGCTTCTTCGTATGATTGTCTTGATAAAATTGCATTTATCTCTGGTGCTGTTATATATGGATTTATATTGTCCATTAAGTTATTTGTTTGTAAAGAATCCATAAAAATAAGTTGTGATAATACAAGGTCATACATTCTCTTCTCAGGTGGTGTAAGATATTTGTAATCTTTAGCATCTTGAGTCATCTGTACCTCTTTTGGAAACCAAGTATTTCCTTCCATTTGATCCCAAAGTCGTGTAGCCCACTCATATTTACATCTAGTAAAGTTTATCATACCATCTGGATTTCCACCAAATGTTCTTCTATCGCTTAGATTTTCAGTTGATTTCGGGTTGTATATCGTTTTTCTATCCATTTTTTACTCTTTTATTTTTAGTATATAACTTTTAGTGTATATTTTGTCGTTTTTATTGTAGGTATGTCTTATTGACAACCTACACACTCTTGACTTCTATCTGCAACATCTGCAACTGATTCAGGCGATTGACTTCTTAGGTAATAAGTTGATTTTAATCCTAGTTGCCAAGCTAAAGTATATATCTCATGAAGATATTTACCACTTGCTTTATCAAGACTCATAAAGATATTTGTGCTTTGTCCTTGGTCTATCCATTTTTGTCTAATAGCTGCTGCTTTTATAATATCTAGTTGGTCAACTTCATAAGCAGGCGTGTAGTAGTTCCAAGTATCAGGAGATAAGTTTGGTACAACAACAGGAATTTGACCACTTAAATTTTCTTCAAACCATTTTCTTTTGTATACTGGTTCAATTGCTTGAGTAGTTCCTACAAGAATTGAGATAGATGAAGTTGGAGCAATAGCCATAAGGTAGCCATTTCTCATCCCTTGAGATTTTACTTTTTCTCTTAACTGATCCCAATCATAACCTGTATCAAATAGATCTCTTTGAATAAGTGCATTAACAGCAGGCGTTGCATGATCCATAGGCATAATTCCTCTTGACCACTTCGAACCTTCATAAGTAGGATAGATACCTTTCTCTTTTGCTAAATCAGCTGAGGCACTAATTGCATTGTAACTAACTGCTTCCATAATAGAGTCTATCTTTTTAAGATGATCATCACTTCCCCAAACAAGCCCTGATTCTGCTAGCATTTGTGATTCACCCATCACTCCTAGACCTATTGCTCTTGTTTTTAAGTTTGTTGCTTTTACTTTTCTAAGTGGGTAGAAATTTAAGTCAATTACATTATCAAGCATTCTAATTGCTATAGGTAAAACTCTTTGAATATCTTCATTTGTATTGATTTTACTAAGATTTACTGATGCTAGATTACAAACAGCAGTATCTCCATCTATTTTCTCTTTTTCTACAATAAATATTTTTTTACCATTTAAGTTATCAAGTGCTGTTATTTTGTTTGCTTTTTTTACCATTCCACTATCTACAGTTACTGTGTCTGTTTCTTCAAAAGTTAGAATCTCACCATCTTCAAGTTCTATTTTTACTAAATAGTGATTTGGACTTGTGTTTTGGAATATCTCTGTACATAGATTACTACTTCGTATAAATCCTGTATGGTCATTTGGGTTTGCTCTATTTGCATTGTCTTTGAAACATAAGAAAGGACTTCCTGATTCAAAGTATGATGTAAGAACTTTTTTCCATAAGCTTTTTGCTTTCATCTGCTCTTTTGTAATTGAAGGATCATTTTCATACTCTTCATATCTTTTCTCAAAAGCTTCACCCGTAAGAGCTGATAAATCTTTTACTTCATAAGGATCAAAAAGTGTCCAGTGCTCATCTGCAATAACTCTTTTCATAAAAAGGTCATTTATCCAAAGTGCTGGAAACAGATCATGTGCTCTTCGTCTCTCTTCTCCGGAGTTCTTTTTTAAGTCAATAAAGTCTTCAATATCCATATGCCAAGGTTCTAAATAAACAGCGATTGCCCCTTTTCTTGTACCTAATTGGTCAACAGCAATTGCAATATCATTTGTAATTTTTAAAAATGGTACAGTACCACCAGCAGCACTTTTATGTCCATCAATAACTCCACCTAAACTTCGGATGCTATTCCAATCCCAACCAATACCGCCACCAAATTTAGATAATAAAGCCATCTCTTTATATCCATCAAAAATACCTTCAATATTATCTGGACTTGAACCGATATAACAAGAACTAAGTTGGTGTCTATTTGTTCTTGCATTTGATAGTGTTGGAGTTGCTAGCATAACTTCAAATTTTGAAATAACATCATAAAATTCTTTTGCTTTTTCTTGTTTGTCAGTTTCATGTTGTGCTAAAAACATAGCAATACCCATAAACATTTGTTGTGGTAATTCGATTGGTTGTTTGTCATTATTTTTTAATAAATATCTATCATAAAGAGTTTTCATCCCAAGATAGTTAAAAAGGTAATCTCTTGATGGGTCTAAGTAATCACTTAATTCATCTAAATCATAACCTACTTCAAGTTCTGGGATAATTCTTCCTGCTTCTTGACCATATTTTATATAATCTCTTAAATGACAATAAGCATTTCCTTTGATACCGTGAGTAGATTTTCCTACTTTGTGGTAAAGATCAAAAAGGAAAAGTCGCGCCGCAACAAAAGTCCAGTTAGGAGCATCTATATCTATTTTTTCAACAGCAGTTTTGATTAAAGCATCTTGAATATCATTAGAACTCATACCATCTATAAATTTAATTTGAGCATCAATCTCTAATTCACTTTGACTAACACCTTCTAAATCTTTTGTAGCTGAGATTGTGTGTTTTTGTATTTTAGTAATATCTAAAACCTCTTGACGTCCATTTCTCTTTTGTATCATTATTGCCATTAAAAACTCCATTGAATTTATTCGAAAATTATAGTAATAAATTTTACTTATAATAAAAATTTACCACTATAATTTTGTATTTTTAAAGATTTTATTCTATCGAATTGTTACTTAAAAAAGAGCTATTGATTTACTACAGATATTCTTCTTATTTCTTAACCATTTTTATAGAAAAAATTAGATAAAATGTCCCAAATTATGTAAAGCAAAAGGATTATTATGGCTGTAAAAGTTGCTATCAACGGTTTAGGAAGAATCGGAAGATGTGTTGCAAGAATATGTGCTAATAGAGATGATGTTCAATTAGTTGCTGCAAATGCTAGTGGACCTGAAGAGATGATACAATACAATTTAAAATATGATTCAGTACATGGGAAAAGAGATGATATAAAAGTTGAAAATGGTTACATATATATAGGAAATGAAAAAGTAAAATTATTAAGCCAACGAGACCCTGCAAAACTTGATTATGCAAGTTATGGTGTTGATGTTGTTTTAGAGTGTACTGGTGCATTTTTAACAAAAGAATCTGTACAGCCATATCTAGACAATGGAATAAAAAAAGTTGTATTTTCAGCACCAGCAAAAGATGACACAGATACTTTTGTAATGGGTGTAAATGAAAAAACTTATGCAGGACAATCAATAGTGTCAAATGCTTCTTGTACTACAAATGGACTTGCACCTGTTGCCAAAGTGCTTGACGATGCTTTTGGAATAAAATGTGGACTTATGACAACAATTCACTCATATACAGGAAGTCAGCCTATTCTTGATGCAAAACATAAAAGTGATCCAAGAAAATCAAGAAGTGGAGCTGTAAACTTAGTACCATCTACAACAGGAGCTGCTAAAGCTATAGGAAAAGTTATGCCACACTTAAATGGAAAACTTAATGGTCAAGCTATAAGAGTTCCAACACCAAATGTTTCAATGGTGGATTTAACAGTAACTTTAAATAAAAATGCAACTGTTCAAGAAGTAAGTGATGCATTTCTTAAAGCAGAAGTTGGAGAGCTAAAAGGTATTTTAGCAACGGATACAGAGGGGAAAGTAAGTACTGATTTTAATGGAGAAGAAAATTCAACAGTAGTACCTCTTGATACTATTCAAGTAGTAGAAGATAATATGGTAAAAGTACTATCTTGGTATGACAATGAGTGGGGATATTCGTGTAGACTTGTAGATATGGGTGTTCATGTTGTAAAAAACTAATATTTCCAAGTTAGAGGCAAACCAGTTTGCCCCTTTAGAGTTTGTTTCTTTAGATGGAATTTATTTCCATCGTTAAAAGAAATTTTAAAATACTGGTCCCTAAAAAATGGGACATTTTTAAGGAATAAAATGAAACTTCAAGAGATAAAAAATATAGATATAGCTGGTAAAAAAGTATTTATTAGATGTGATTTTAATGTACCTGTTGATGAGTATCAAAATATTACAGATGATAGAAGAATACGAAGTGCTTTAAATACTATTCGATACTGTATTGACAATGATTGTGCAATAATTATTGCCAGTCATTTTGGAAGACCAAAAGGTGGTTATGAAGAAAAATATAGTTTAAGACCAGTAAAACAAAGATTAAAAACATTATTACAAATGGAAACTATAAAACTAGCTCCAAGTATAGTATGTGAAGAAACACTTAAAATGGCAAGCGAACTTAAAAATGGCGAGATAATGTTTTTAGAAAATATGAGATTTGAAGAGGGTGAAACTACAAACGATCCAGAATTATCTAAAAAACTAGCTTCAATGGCTGATATTTATATCAATGATGCTTTTGGGGTGTCTCATAGAGCACATGCTTCTGTTGAAGGGATTGCAAATCATTTTGATATCAATCATAAAGCAGCAGGATTTTTACTGGCAACTGAGATAAAGTTTTTTTACCATATTATTGAAGAACCTAAACGACCATTTGTAAGTATTGTTGGTGGGAGTAAAGTAAGTGGGAAACTAGAAGCTTTGTATAATCTTGTGCCGAAAGTTGATAAAATAATTATTGGTGGGGGTATGGCATTTACTTTTCTTAAAGCTCTTGGATATGAAGTTGGAAACTCTTTAGTGGAAGATGATTTAATCCCAGAAGCTTTAAAAATAATGGAAGAGGCAAAAAAACTAGGTGTAAAATTTTATCTCCCTGTTGATGTTATAGCTGCGGAGGCTTTTGATAGTGAATCTTTTGCAAAAGCGGTAACCACTCAAGAGATACCAAAAGGGTGGATGGGGCTAGATATTGGACCAGCTTCAGCACTTCTTTTTGCTCAAGCTATAGAAGATGCTCATACAATACTTTGGAATGGACCTATGGGTGTGTATGAGATGGATAAATTTGCAAAAGGGAGTACTAAACTTTCTCATGCTGTGGCTTCATCTTATGCTACAACTGTAGTTGGTGGTGGAGATACTGCTGATTTAGTAAGAAGAACAGGAGATGAAGAGGAGATGACTTTTATCTCTACAGGTGGTGGTGCTTCTTTAGAGCTTATTGAAGGTAAAGTGCTGCCTGGTGTAAAAGCACTAATTATTGAAGAATAGTTTTAGTTTATGAATATATTGCTAAATGGAGTAGGGAGAATTGGTAAGTCAATAGTAAGGATTGCCAACTCCTTTGAGAATATAAATATAGTAGCGATAAATGAACTTAATACAAATATTGATAATATAGCATATAGTATAAACTATGATTCTACTTATGGACGATTTGAAGATAAATATATTGTTGAAGAAAAAACTATTAAAAATTCAAAAAACCATATAAAAATATTAAACTATTCTACACTTACGCAGATAGATTTTGAGAAATACAAAATTGATATAGTTGTAGATGCAAGTGGTGCAAAAGTGGATATTGATAGTTTAAAAGAGTTACCACTTAAAAAAATTCTTTTAACTCATCCTAATAAAAATGCCGATATAAATGTGATAGCAGGGGTAAATGAAGAGGAACTTTTAAATAAATCACATAAAGTTATCTCAGCAAGCTCATGTAATGCAACAGCACTTTTACCTGTACTAAAAATCGTTGATGAACATTTTTCTATTGAGTATGGAGATGTAAGTACAATCCATCCTTTACTTAATCATCAAAAAACTTTAGACAGTGGTTGTATTGGAAGTAGTGATAGAGATGTAGCTTGTAATTTTGAATTTGGTAGAAGTTCAACACAAAATATTATACCAAGTAAGACTACAACTATTGATGCTTGTTCTTATATCTTATCTCATATTAATGAAGAGATAATATCTTCTAGTTCTTTTAGAGTACCAACCCCAACTGTTGGTGCTATAAATGTAGTATTAACACTTCAAAAAGAGATAACTAAAGAAAAATTGTTAGAAGTTTTAGAAAAATATCAATCAACACAAACCTCTAAAATAGTATTAAATAACTTTGAACCTTTAGTTTCAAGTGATTTTGCACAACAAGAATATACTTCAATTATTGACCATAGATTTACACAAGTGAAAAAAAATAAAATGTTAAAATTTGTTTTGTGGTATGACAATGAGTGGGGTTATGCTTCTAAAGTAGTTGATATTATTAAAAGTTTATCTTGTGATACAACAATATAAAGAGGCTATTGAAAAAAGCAATATAGTATCAAAAACAGATATCAATGGAATAATAACTTTTGTAAATGACGAGTTTTGTAAAATTTCAGGCTATACACGAGAAGAACTTCTTTGGAAAAATCACAATATTGTAAGAGATCCAAGTGTTCCCTCTTCAAATTTCAAACTTCTTTGGGATACGATTAAAAATAAACAAACATATAAAAGTACAGTAAAAAATCGCAAAAAAGATGGAACAATTTTTTATGTAAATACGACAGTAATCCCAATACTTGACAAAAAGGGAGATATTGAAGAGTTTATTGCTATAAGATATGATGTAACAAAAGAGGTTTTTTTAAAAAAAGAGTTAGAGAAAAAAGAGCTTGAACTCAAACAACTCAACAAAGATTTAGAAAAAAAAGTAGAAAAACAAACTTCACAATTGTTAGAGTTAAATAAAACCTTAGAATTACGAGTTCAAGAAGAGGTTGGGAAAAATGAAGAGAAACAAAAAATCATGTTTTGGCAATCAAGGTTAGCTAGTCTTGGACAAATGCTTGCAAATGTTGCACACCAATGGAGACAACCACTTACACAACTCAATCTCAATATCTACAATATGAAAAAATCTTCACAAAAAGATGAAAAAGATGAGGTGATACGTTTTTATAATGAAAGTAAAAATGTTATTCAAAATATGTCTAGTACTATAGATGATTTTACAAACTTTTTTAAGCCAAATAAAGAAAAAAAATACTTTGATTTAAAACAATGTATGAAAGAAGCTATAGGGATACTTGAACAACTTATTTTAGAAGAGCAAATAAGTATAACAATTGATTGTGGGGATATTACCCTACTAGGTATTCCAAATGAACTTTCTCAAGTTATTATAAATATTATCCAAAATTCTAAAGATGCTTTTTATGATAATAAAATAGTAGAAAAAAAGATACTTATCAAATCAAAAACGATTAAACAATTTGCAATTATAGAGATTCAAGATAATGCAGGTGGAGTTGAAAATGAAATTTTGGATAAAGTTTTTGAACCATATTTTACAACAAAACATTCAAGTAGTGGGACAGGATTAGGGCTTTTTATGTCAAAAATGATTTGTGAGCAAGGTTTTAATGGTATAATAAATCTTATAAACCATGATGATGGAATATTGACTACTATTAAAATACCTTTGGAGGGATAATATGAATTATAATTCTTTAAAAGATTTAAAAGTGTTGTTAGTTGAAGATGAAGAAAGTTTAGCAACTTTATTAAAAAGTAGCATAGGGGATTATTTTTATAGTTTTTCACTAGCTTGTGATGGGAAAGATGGACTTGATAAGTTTACTAAAGTTTTGCCAGATATAGTTATCTCTGATATTATGATGCCAAAACTTAATGGCTTAGAGATGGCAGAAAAAATAAAAGAGATAAATGGGAATGTTCCTATTATTATGTTAAGTGCCTTTAGTGACAAAGAAAAATTATTAAACGCTATTGATGTGGGTGTTGTAAAATATTTTGTAAAACCATTTGATCCAGATGAACTTTTAGAGTATATCATTATGTTAAGTCAAAAGATTCAGAGTAAACCTCTTATTTTAAATGATGGATTTACTTTTAATAAAACCAAACGAAGTTTATATAAAGATGATAAATATATTCCTTTGACAAAAAGAGAAGTATTATTTATGGAGCTTTTAATAGATAATTTATCAAAGATAACCGACTCAGAACTTATTAAATCAACACTTTGGAAAGATGGAAGTGGCACAGATATAACCCTTAGAAGTTTTATAAAAAGATTAAGAATAAAGACATCAAAAGATTTGATTAATAATATTAAAGGGGAAGGCTATCAGCTAGTTCTATCTTAGGTTATCTCCAAACAATATTTAAAGTATCTAATAAAAGTGAGTTGTTAAAACTTTTTGTTGCTTCACTTATATTACCAATATTATCTTGTGTAGGAAGGAATTTTTGTAGATAGTATGTTTTATTATAACCTCTATTGTGAAGGTCTATAATAATATTATTTATATCATCTTCATTTAATAAATCATTGTGTATAGTTGTTCGAACTTCAAAATCAATACCACTTTTTATAAGTAAGTCTAGAGTGTGTGAAAATTTATTATAATGATTTGACTGTGTAATAGATTGAAATTTTTCTTTTGGTGCTTTATAGTCAAGTGCAACATAATCAAGAAGTTTTAGTTCTAGTAATTGTTTTAATAATACGGTATTCGTCCCATTTGTATCAAGTTTGATTTTAAATCTAAATTTTTTGATTGCTTGACAAAATGGGACTACTTGATGGTGTAATGTTACCTCTCCACCTGATAAAACGACACCATCAAGTAGTCCAATTCTTTTTTCTAAAAATACTAACATATCATTTAATGAGAATTGACTTTGTTTAGTAAAAACAATATCTTTATTGTAACAATAGTTACATCTCATATTACACCCACCCATCCAAACTATGCAAGCTAAATGATCAGCATAATCTAGATGTGTAAAGGGTGTTAAATCATAAACAATGTTTTGATTCAATGAATTGCTTTCTTTGTTTATGTTCACCTATTTTCCCTACATTAAAACTCTCAACAGGGCGATGATAGCCCATAACTCTTGTGTATACAATACATTTTTGTCTTTTGTGATTCACATTTTCTAGTTTTTGCATTTTATCCATTTTTTATCCTTTTTTTTAAGATGCGATCTCTATATTTTCTAAATTTACTAATAATTCCTCATCACATTTTGGGCAATATTCATGCTCACCTGCAATATATCCATGTTTTGGACAAACAGAGAAAAGAGGAGTTACTGTGATATATGGTAACCTATAATTTGATATTACATTTTTGACTAATTTTCTACAAGCTTCTGTTGAGCTAATCTGCTCTTTCATATAAAGATGAAGTACTGTTCCACCTGTATATTTACACTGTAATTCATCTTGTAAATCTAAGGCATTAAAGGGATCATCTGTTAAATCTACAGGTATTTGAGAAGAATTAGTATAATAAATATTGTCACCCATCCCAGCTTGAATAATAGAATCTTGATATCTCTTTTTATCCTCTTTTGCAAATCTATAAGTTGTACCCTCAGCAGGTGTTGCTTCTAAATTATAAAGATTGCCCGTTTTTTCTTGGTATTGAACCATTCTTTCTCTCATATGATTTAAAATTTCAATAGCGAACTCTTCACCTTTTGGAGTACTTATATCATAACTATCACTTGTGAAGTTTCTAATCATCTCATTGATACCGTTTACTCCTATAGTTGAAAAGTGGTTATTAAAACCTGGTAGGTATCTTTTTGTATAAGGGTAAAGTCCTCTATCAAACATATCTTGGATAAAAACTCTTTTCTTTTCTAAGGTTGATGAAGCATAATCCATAAGCTGATTTAATCTTAGAAATAATGCCTCTTTATCACCTTTGTGTAAAAAACCAAGTCTTGCCATATTGATAGTCACTACACCAATACTTCCAGTCATCTCAGCTGAGCCAAAAAGACCACCACCTCTTTTTAGAAGTTCGCGTAAATCAAGTTGCAATCTACAACACATACTTCTTACATGACCTGGTTTATAAGCTTCTTCATTTTGAATTAATTGTCCATTTTCATCTCTTTTATACTGGCTACCAATAAAGTTTTGAAAATAAGAAGAACCAATTTTTGCAGTGTTTTCAAATAGTACATCTGTATTTTCCCCATGCCAATCAAAATCTTCAGTGATATTCACTGTTGGAATTGGGAAAGTAAATGGCTGTCCATTTTTATCACCTTCTGTCATAATTTCATAATAAGCACGATTGATAAGATTCATCTCTTTTTGAAATTTTGAGTAGGTCATTTGCTCAAAAGTATCACAACCTCTTTTTTGAACCTCTTTTAATAAATCCTCATCTTCAATATCTCTTAAAAGGTGAGTTTGTTTTCGTGTTGGAATTTGGGCTTTTAAATCTTCTGGTACAGTCCAATCAATGGTAATATTTGTAAAAGGAGATTGTCCCCAACGTGCAGGAACATTTAAATTATAAATAAAACTTCGTACGGCTTTTTTTGTATCTTTATAGTTAAGTTTATCTCTAAAAACATATGGAGCGAGATAGGTATCAAAAGATGAAAATGCTTGTGCACCTGCCCATTCACTTTGCAAAATTCCAAGGAAATTTGCCATTTGACCCAAAGCTTCTCTAAAATGTTTTGGTGCATCACTTTCAACTCTTCCTCTAACCCCATTAAATCCCTCATCAAGTAATGCTCTTAAACTCCAACCAGCACAATAACCAGTTAAACAATCTAAATCATGAATATGATAATCCCCATTTCTATGTGCATAGCCTTCTTCTTTGCTATAAATTTTATCTAACCAATAGTTGGCTATAACTTTTCCAGCAGAATTATTGATTAATCCAGCACTTGAATATCCTGTATTTGAGTTTGCTTTTATTCTCCAATCATTTCCATTGATATATTCTTCTATAGTTTGTGTTGAGTTTATGTAGGTAGTATCTTCTTCTAAAAAGCGGTCTCGTTGCATTTTGTGCATATGTCTATATAAAATAAAAGATCGCATAACTTCAAAGTATCTATTTTTGTAAAGTTCTTTCTCTATTGAATCTTGTATATCTTCAACAGCTACGATTCGTTTATTTTTTAATTTTTCTAAAACATTAAAAAAAATAGAGTTATTATATGTAGTGTGTTCACTTTTAAAAGCTTTTTTAATCGCATCTTCAATTTTATATGAGGCAAATTCTTCAAAACTACCATCTCTTTTCAAAATATTCTCAACCATTTTATTCCCTTATCTAATTTATTTTCATAATCTAAACAAGTGAAGTTTATAGAAATGATTGTTAAATAAGTATGATAAAAAATGTCACGGAAAAGTCATAAATAGTTTTTATAAACATATTATTATTACTTTTAATTATTATTAGATATGATTTTAATATTACGATGTATGAAAGTTGGAAAGTCATATTGTTTTCTGTAAAAGAAAAAGAATAAAAAAGTTAACCAATAATAATACTTTTTAAAAATTTATGATAGAATAATATTTCTAAATCAATATGCAAAAAGGATTTTAAGTATGAAAATAATCGCTAGTAATTTCAAAACTAACCATACAAGAAAAAGTACAAAAGAATTCGTTAATAGCGTAAATAAATTTTTAACTGATAATAAAATAAATAATGAAATCCTTATATTCCCAACTGCAACATCGTTTGACAGCTTTGATACAGTTGAAAATCTAAAAATAGGGGTTCAGAATGCTTATTATACTAAAAATGGTTCATTTACTGGTGAAATAGGTACAGAACAACTTGATGAATTTGGTATAAAAACAATACTTATTGGACATAGCGAGAGAAGACATATCTTAGGTGAAACACAAAAAGACTTAACACTAAAATATAATTATTATAAAGCTTTAGGATATAAAATTATTTATTGTGTTGGGGAACCTTTAGAAGTGAGAGAAAAAGGGATTACCGAAACTTTAGGATATATTTGGGAACAATTTGAAGGTATAGATTTAAGTTATGACAAACTTATTATAGCTTACGAGCCTGTTTGGGCAATAGGAACAGGAGTTGTTGCGACTGCTGAAGAGATAGCACTAGTACATAAAAAAATCAAAAAGAAAATTTCTCAACCATTATTATATGGGGGAAGTGTAAAACCAGAAAATTTAGAACAGATACTTAAAATTGAAAATGTTGATGGTACTTTAATTGGAACTACATCTTGGGATGTGGAACAGTTTAAAAAGATGATTGAAATTACAAGTAAAAACTAAAATAGGAGAGATTTGAAAATGATGATGAATGGTAAAAAAGGTGTTATATTAGGTGTTGCAAACAATAAATCTATAGCGTATGGTATAGCAAAACAGTGTGCAGCACAAGGCGCACAAATAGCATTTACATATTTGAATGATTCATTGAAAAAAAGAGTTGTACCAATTGCAGAAGAGTTTTGTAGTAGTGATTATGTATATCCTTGTGATGTATCAAATCCAGATGAGATAAAAGCTTTAAAAGAATCTTTAGAGAAAGATATGGGACAAATTGATTTTATCGTACACTCTATAGCTTTTGCTCCAAAAGAGGGGCTTAGTGGTAGATTTTATGATATTACTAAAAATGCTTTTGATATTGCTATGGATGTTTCTGTATATTCACTTATTGAAGTTACAAGAGAGTTAAAACCTCTTATGAGTGATAATTGTTCTATCCTTACATTAACATATTATGGTGGGGTAAAATATATACCAAACTATAATCTTATGGGTGTAGCAAAAGCAGCACTAGAGATGACTACAAAATATCTTGCAGAAGATTTAGGAAAAGATGGAATAAGAGTAAATGCAATTAGTGCAGGTCCTATTAAAACTTTAGCAGCAGCTGGAATTAGTGACTTTAGATTTATGTTAAAATGGAATGAAGCACATAGTCCATTGAAGAAAAATGTAACTATTGATGAGGTTGGAAATAGTGGTATGTATCTACTTTCAGATTTAAGCTCAGCAGTTACTGGTGAGATACATTATGTTGATTGTGGATTTAATATTATGGGTATGCCTGCTGTTGAATTCAACGAAGAAGGAAAGCCGACAATCGCCTGGAATGGTGAAAAATAAGATAAGAAAGCGTCAGCTTTTGCCCAATTTCTGCGTTGGCTCAAAAATTTAAAATAGTCACTTACTGCAGTAAGCTCCTACTTTAAATTTTTTCTCCGCCTTGAACTTGAACAAAATCTAACACTTTCTTACCCTATTTTGGAATATCATTTAAAGAATTAAAATGAAATATTTACTTTCCCTTTTTATATTCACTACATTAATTTTCGCAGAAGTAAAAATTAACCTTTCTCATACGGATATAAAACATGGTACAACTTTTGCTGTGATACTTCAAAGTGATACTAACTTATCACAAGCTCCAAATGTGATTTTTAAAAATAAAACTTATCAGATGTTTACTATCAATGGAAGTATTCAAAACTATGAGGTGTTTATCCCTGTTGATTATCATAATAAAAAACAAAAAGAGAATGTGCAAGTACGATATTTAGAAGATGAAAAGCTAATTAAAAAGAATATCACGATAAATATTATTGATGGAAAATACAAACAAAATGAGATGATTTTTGTCCCGAAAGGGAAAGTGACTTTATCTTCAAAAAACAAAGAAAAAACAGCTAAAGAGTACAATCAAGTTTTTAAAAAAGTGTACTCAATGGTTACCTTATATGATTTAACAAATAATTCAACTTTTCAATTTCCTATGGATAGTAAAATCACAAGTGCTTTTGGAAATGCTAGAGTTTACAATGGAGTTGCGAAAAGTTATCACACAGGAACAGATTTTAGAGCAAAAGTAGGAGATGAAGTCAAAGCTTCAAATGATGGGAAAGTAGTTTTAACTATGGATAGATTTTATTTAGG
>Ga0209633_10002917_pt1 | contig 16114 bp, 18 predicted proteins | sample Cruoilmetagenom1_FD_187290 | JGI IMG/M metagenome (GOLD analysis project Ga0209633, IMG submission 187290) | Oil polluted marine microbial communities from Coal Oil Point, Santa Barbara, California, USA - Sample 1 (SPAdes) (version 2) | ecosystem: Environmental > Aquatic > Marine > Oil seeps ... | reverse complement strand
TTCAGTAGAAAAATTGAAACGCCGAGAAAAATCGGCGTCATCACGCGGCCCATCGTGTTGAGTTGTTTAAGTTCCTCCGTCAGATATCTGTCGGATATATGATCAGCGCGGCCATAGGCGCCGATTGCGCCGTAAGGCGCCAGCAAGCGATCGAGCGTTTCGAGAAGGTCTTTTTCTTGAGCACCTCTGGAAAGCGTAAGCACCGCTTCGTTAAAGGCGCCGTCGAGATCAAACGCCGCCTCCATTGCCTCTTCGCCCGCCCAAATAATCGCGTAACGGCCGGGGTCGACAACGAACTCGCCGGGCGGGATCGCATAAATGAACTCCGGCGACAGGGCGAGCCCTGTTATCTTGAATTCATGCCTGACGCCGTTCATGGTCACGGCAAGCGTGTCGCCTGGCTTCAGCCCGTGAGCATCGGCAAAAGGCTCCAATACCAGGATTTCATCAGCGTGGGCGGCGGTGAACAACCGGCCTTCAACGAGATGGACGCCGTTGATGGGGGAGCCCGACTTGGGATCATGGGAAACAATACGGGCGCTGATCGGGGATGCAACGCTGGGCAAGTCGACCAGGCCGCCGCCATTAATCCGCCCTTGCGCGTCGGCGACGCCTTCAAGCGCGCGGAGGTCTTTGAGCAAATGGTTTGGCGCGCGTTTCACAGGCGCAAAAATTTCGGCGAAACGATAGCGGTCATAATAGGCGCGCATCGTCTCATCGAGCGAAATCAACATGCCGCGGGACATCACGAGGAGGGCGATGCCCGCCGCGATAACAAAGATGATCGCCAGCGCCTGACCTTTGATGCGCCAGAGATCGCGTAACAGTTTTCGATCAAGCATGCTCAGCATAGCGGTTCCATTCACCAACTGATTTCGTGCGCACGGAGTTTGGTTTCGTTTTTCACAACCTCGCGTATGCGTCCGTCTGCGAAGTGAATAACGCGATCAGCGATGGCCGCGGTCGCCGCAGCGTGTGTGATGATCAGCGTTGTCGTTCCGAGGGTCTCATTGAGATGTTGGAGCGCTTCGAGGACGCTGATCCCTGTTTTGATGTCCAGGGCGCCGGTCGGTTCATCACAAAACAGCACCGTCGGGCGTTTTGCGATTGCGCGGGCGATGGCGACGCGTTGCTGTTCGCCGCCTGACAATTCAGCCGGAAAATGCTCGGCGCGATTTTCAAGGTCGACCATTTCAAGCGCTTCCATGGCGGGCATCGGCGCTGTTGCAATTTCGGAAACGAGTTCGACATTCTCAAGAGCCGTCAAGCTCGGCATTAAATTATAGAACTGGAAGACGAAGCCGACATGACGGCGGCGATAGGCGGTGAGGTCCCGGTCTGACATCGCTGTTAATTCATCGCCCTTAAAATAGGCGGTTCCGTCGCTCGCCCGGTCAATGCCGCCAAGGATGTTGAGGAGCGTTGATTTGCCGCTGCCGGAAGGGCCCAATAGCACAACCAGTTCGCCGTCCGGGATCTCAAGATCAACGCCGCGCAGCGCATGCACCGCCGCCGGGCCGCTGCCATACACCTTTGAAATCTTGCGCGTTTGGAAGGCGAGATTCTTCGCATCAGGCGAGCCCGCAAATTGCTGAGTTTGACCAGCCTGACGCATAACAGCTCCTCGAATGACGGATGCAGCGGGAATTCAACCGGAGCCCGCATTCAATCAGATGATAGGCGCCGTCTCAACCGCAGGATTTGACCTAGCTCAATGCCCGCGAGCGCAAGCCCGTTGATAGTGAGAATATCATGCCGCTAGCCCGCGAGTGCGGCCGTCAAATACCCGCCTTCGCGATCAATTGGAGAGCCAAGATGAATGAGGACGAGCGCATACGAGACGACATTCAAGAGGAGATCACTTTCGATCCGCGCGTCAAGTCGACCGACATCGGCGTGACGGTGAAGAATGGCGCGGTCCGGCTGACCGGCACGGTCGCCTCTTTTTCCGAACGCCTTGCCGCCGAAAACGCCGCCAAAAGAGTGAAAGGCGTCCATGCGATCGCCGAAGATATCGAAGTTATGCCTGCCGCCGGCGCCAAGGAAACTGACGAGACGATTGCTGAGAGAATTTCGAGTTTATTGGAATGGAATATTATCGTTCCCGAAGCTGCGGTGAGGGCGGAGGTTCGCAATGGATTTGTCACCTTGACCGGCGATGTGGAGTGGAACTTCGAGCGCGAAACGATCAAGAACCAAGTCGCCCATCTTGCGGGCGTCAGGGGCATTGATAATCGTATTCAACTGCAAAGCCGCGTGTCGGAAAGGGATGTTTCCAGGAACATCGCGAGGGCGCTTCATAGAAACGCAGAACTTGAAAAATCGAAAATCGATCTCGCCGTCGATGGCGGCAAGGTCACCATAACCGGCGATGTAAAGGCGTTTTACGAAAAAGAACTCATCGAGGACGCCGTTTGGGCGGCGCCGGGCGTAACCGAAGTGGTCGATAATTTACGCGTCAACACGAGCGTATAAAGGAGGATAATATGCGTGTCGGTGAAATTATGACAGAAGGCATCCGCATTGCCGAACCTGACGAAAAGATTGTGCATGCGGCCAAGAAAATGCGCACACAAAATATCGGCGCATTGCCGGTCGTTGAACGAGGAAAATTGATTGGAATGCTGACCGACCGGGATATCGTAATAAGAGCAATCGGCGCTAATAAGGACCTTTCCACGACCAACGTCCGCGACGTCATGTCGGAGGAGTGTTTCTGGTGTGCTGAGAACGAAGAGCTTGATGACGCCGTTCGCATCATGGAGCAGAATAAAGTCCGGCGATTGCCTGTCATGAGTGATGAAAGAGATGTTGTCGGGATGTTGAGCCTTGAAGACATAGCGGTGCATGCCCCGGCGTCATTGACGGGAGAGGTGCTCAAAGCCGTTGCAATCGCAAAGGGCGAATTAGCGACGACTTGACGCCGATCAATGAATGGAACGCAAGTTCCGTATTTTCTGTAGTCGCCTGGAAGCGGGCAATTGCGCGAAGGCGCTCTCTCTAACGTCCCGGCGAGCCGTCGCCCCTACCCAGCCGCTTCCGGGCGCCCCTCCACTATGATAAGCTCGTCATCATCATCATATAGCGGCCCCGGCGCCGGGATTAACCGTCTCAATGGAAAGAGCAAGCACTGGTGGCCAGTTCCGACAAAAATCGACCGACGTCTTATCTTCATGAAAGCGGCGATCGCATCAAGGCGCTTATCGACAAGGCCGGGCCGCAACAACCGATACGCACAGGCGTGGTTCATCCGGTAAACGCCGTTAGTCTTCGCGGCGTTGCGGGCGCTGTTGAGGCAAACCTAATCGCGCCCGTGCTTTTTGGGCCGTTCAAGAAAATTGAAGCCGCCGCGCAGGAAATTAGTTTCGATTTAAGCGCCGTCGACATTGTGGACGCGCCTCACAGTCATGCGGCGGCGGCGCAAGCTGTGGCGTCGGCGCGAGCCGGTGAACTGGATGCGCTCATGAAGGGCGCGCTTCATACCGATGAAATCATGGCGGAAGTCGTGTCTCGTGATCGCGGCATAAGAACCGAACGCCGCGTCAGCCATATCTATGTCATGGACACGCCCGCCTATGACAAACTCCTGTTCATCACGGATGCGGCGATCAATATCTCTCCCGACCTGGAGGCCAAGAGAGATATTATTCAAAACGCCATTGATCTGGCTCAGGCATTGGGTGTCGCCGCGCCGAAAGTCGCCGTGCTGTCCGCGGTTGAAACCGTCTATCCGAAATTGCAATCAACGATTGACGCCGCGGCGCTTTGTAAGATGGCTGACCGCGGGCAAATCACCGGCGGCGTCCTTGACGGCCCGTTGGCGTTCGACAACGCTATTTCGGCGGAGGCGGCAAAGACGAAAGGCCTAAACTCGCCAGTGGCGGGCGCCGCCGACATTCTTGTCGTGCCGGACATTGAAGCCGGAAACATGCTCGCCAAGCAGCTCGACTATCTGGCGGGGGCGGTGGCCGCCGGCATCGTCCTTGGCGCGCGCATTCCAATCATATTGACGAGCCGCGCAGAAGGAACTTTGCCGCGCGTGGCCGCAAGCGCGCTTGCCAAACTTTATCACTATGCCAGAGCGAACAAGCCCATATGAAGTCTGGTGTCTTAACGCTTAACGCCGGATCATCGAGCATCAAACTCGCTGCGTTTTTCGTAAATGACGGCGTGCTTTGCGCAGACCCCGCCATCAAGGCGCAAATTTCCGGATTGGGCGACGCGCCCGTTATCACCATCATGGCGGATGGAGAAAAGCGTCGCGAAGAACCGATTGGGGGAGGGCGCGCGCTTGATAATAATGGCGCCATAAAATATTTGCTGGATGCCGTCGAAAACTTGCTGACGGGCATAGACATACTGGGCGTAGGTCATCGCATTGTTCATGGCGGCGCTAAATTTTCCAAGCCGCAAATAATGACACCGGCTATAATTAACTATTTGCAGCAGCTAACGCCTCTCGCGCCCAGTCATCAGCCTGCAAATCTTCTAGGCGCCGCCGCTGCTGGCAAGCGCTGGCCGAATGTCGCGCAGGTTGCCTGTTTCGATACGATGTTCCACCAGACGCAGCCGGACATTGCTGCGCAATTCGCACTGCCAAGAAAAATGATGGAAGACGGCATAGTCCGCTACGGGTTTCATGGCCTGTCTTATGAATATATCGCGAGCGCGGCGGCGAACATGCTGGGGCGTTCACCGCACGGCCGGATGATCGTGGCCCATTTGGGCGCCGGGGCGAGCATGTGCGCCATTCGAGACGGCAAGAGCGTCGCCACCACGATGGGGTTTACGGCGCTGGACGGATTGCCCATGGGGACGCGCTGCGGCGCTATTGACCCGGGCGTCTTGCTCTTTCTGTTGCAGGAAAAAAGTATGAGCGTTACGGATCTTTCCGACATGCTCTATTCTCAATCCGGCTTGCTGGGGCTATCGGAGATTAGCAGCGACATGCGCGTTCTGGAAGAAAGCGCGGACCCGCGCGCCGAAGAGGCAATCGCCCATTTTGTCTACCGCTCGGTTCGCGAAATTGGCTCGCTCGCTGCCGCGCTCGGCGGGCTGGATGCGCTGATATTCACAGCGGGCATTGGCGAGAACTCTGCCAATGTTCGGGCGCGAATCCTTTCCGGGCTCGCTTGGCTTGGATTTGAAGTCGATGATCGCGCCAACGCTCAACATGCGCACTGCATCACGACGCAAGGCTCGAAATCGTCCGCATGGGTCATTCCGACAAACGAAGAACTGATGATGGCGCGCCATGCATTGCAACTAGCTGCGCCCCGCTCATAATTTCATGCTGAGCTGATTACTCAGCGGTCGTTTTTGCGCTTCCCGCCTGCTCGTCAATAGAGTGGAGCACTTCTTCAGTCCGCTCTTCGACCGGCGAAAGCGTATCATAGGCCATATCTGCAGTAAGGCGGATAATTTTTGAGGCTTCCTCGGCATAGTCGCGAATGGCGCCTTCGACGAATTCCGCCTGGCAGCGGAAGGCTTGTTCGCTGGACTTTGATGTCATCAAAGTCTTCGCCGCCGCTATATCCTTTTTTACCCTACTATTGAAAAAGCCCATTACCTCTTGATTGAACTTTATTGCGCCATTGATATAGGCGTTGGCGGTCCGTGTCGTTACTTCCATGTTACGGCCGCCGATCTTTGAAAACTCACCGGAGTCGAAAAGAGGAAACAGGCGATCTGCCGTGCGTTCAGTCTGTTCGGTATTGTCAGGCTCGTCTTTCGTCATTGCGCCGTTCTCCCTTTGCTCGCGTGCGTATTTTGGCGAAAGAGATATCGCGAAATTCGCGTCAGGCACTGATTTCGATCAATTTTTGCGGCCTCCCTGGTGAAATGGGTTGATTAGCGTCAATGCCGCCAATAGACGACCTCATAAGCTACGAAAAAGGCATGGGAGGCCGCCGCTATGACGATTAAGAAACTTATGGTTCCATTCCTCGAAGCGGAAATGGCGGAGCGCGCGTTTAACGCCGCTATTGTTGTTGCGAAACAATGCAAGGCGCATCTTGATGTCGTGCATATGCGGCAGCGAATTACCCCGGCGCTGCCCGGAAATGTCTACTATCCGATCGCGACCACATATGTTGAAGAAAATCTGGAAATCCTGAATGAAGCAGCGGACCAAAGGGCTGCGGATTTGAAGAAAAAATTTGAAACCCTTTGCAGCGAGCAGTCGATCACCGTCGTGGAGCAGGCCGAGCATACGGATGACAAAGGCGCAACCGCGTCATGGGAAGATACCGAAAAAAACCTTCCCCATGATCTCGCAATACGCGCGCGTGTTGCTGATGTAACGGTGCTCGCCCGGCCAAATGAGTATGCGCCGCAATATATGATGAGCCTGATTGAGGAGATCATTTTTCAATCGGGGCAAGCCGTTCTGGTTGTCGGCAAGGATCATACTGTTGGCGCGCTGCCCAAGACCGTCATGGTCGCCTGGGACGGCGGCCGCGAGGCTGCGCGCGCCGTCAGCGCGTCGTTGCCGATTCTTCAGCAAGCGGAAACGGTGATTGTGGCGGGGATCGGTGACTCGCCCCTGGGCGCTGAACCGCCCGAGAGCGCGGCGTCCTTTTTAAAGCTCCATGGGATCCATGCCGTCCATATTCACAAAACGCTCGATAAGCATGACGACGCGGAGGAAGTATTGCTTGGGCTGGCAAAAAGCAAAAATGCAGATTTGGTTGTCATGGGCGCCTATTCTCATAGCCGCTGGCGCGAAATGGTTCTTGGCGGTTTTACGCGCTTTATGCTTCGCCACTCTGATATTCCGGTATTGATGGCCCATTGATTGCTGTAACGAAGGTGATCAGGTGATATGCGAGTCGCAAAAGGCGGTTGTTGAATTCCTTTCCTCCCCGTCGACTTATGGCGGCGCGGCCGTGCAACAAATCGACACGCATCTTTCGCACGTCTTCCTCGTTGGCGCGCGCGTATACAAAATCAAACGCGCTGTCCGATACGATTTTGTTGACTTCTCGACCGTCGCGCTTCGCAAAGAAGCCTGCGCAAAGGAAGTCTCGATCAATCGTCGAACCGCGCCGCAAATGTATCTGGGCGTTGTCCCCATCCATGGCGACGGCGACGGCGTTAGCTGGAACAATGGCGGCGAAATAGTTGAATGGGCCGTTGAAATGGTGCGGTTTGACGCCGGCGACCAACTCGACGAATTGCTTTCCAGCGGAAAACTTTCCGAATCGATGGTTCTTACGCTCGCTGACAAGATCGCGGCGTTTCATATCAACGCCGCACCTGTAACGGAACCTCCGCCAAGCGGCTTGGGCGCGGTCCTGGACCAGGTCGCTGCGTCACTCCATGAACATGAGATTGGAGCGGCGCGCGAAAAAGATATTTCCCGATGGGCGGCGCTCGCATCGGCTGAATTTGAAAGATACGCGACGCTGCTCGAATTGCGCCGACGCCATGGATGGGTGCGTCACTGCCATGGCGATCTGCATCTGGCGAATATCTGTTTGATTGACGGGGAACCGACGCCTTTCGACGCAATAGAATTCAATGACGATCTGGCCAATATCGATGTTCTTTATGATCTGGCGTTTCTGTTGATGGATCTCGTAAATCATAACCGCGCGGATTACGCCAATCAGTTGCTCAACCGATATTTGATTAGAACGCGCGATTACGCCGGGGTGGGGCTTCTTCGTTTGTTCCAGTCCACGCGCGCGGCGGTGCGTGCGATGGTGCTCAGCCTGCCGACGCAACCGGAACAACAACAGCGCATGGCGGACCGGTATCTCGACCTTGCGCTTGAATACCTTATCGGCGAGAGCGAGCCGCAATTGATCGCGGTTGGCGGTTATTCCGGCGCCGGCAAGTCAACATTGGCGAAGAGCGTCGCGCTTGAGTTCGACGGCCGCTGTGGGGCGGCGCTGCTGAACAGCGATGTTATTAGGAAAGTCCTGGCTGGGCGCGCGCCGGAACAGCGCTTGGACGACGACGCTTATTTGAGCGCTTTTACGGCGCGCGTTTATGAGCGGATGTTTAAGTACGCGCGCCGCGCGCTCCGCGCCGGGCAGTCGGTGATTCTCGACGCCACGTTTCTCGATCCGGACTATAGAAGACGCGCCGAAGAGACCGCGAAAAAGGCGAATGTTCCCTTCAAAGGCCTATGGCTGACCGCGCGGCGCGATGTCCTGACCGATCGCGTTTCCAGCCGTCTTGGCGGCGCGTCAGACGCCACTATGGACGTTCTTGAAAAGCAGCTTCAGTCGAAGCAAGCGCCGACAGATTGGCTAGTTGTGGATGCATCAGATGGACCGCGTAATACACTGGCGAATGCACGCGTCGTGTTGGCCGGCAATAATAAATGATGCGCAAGTTCTGAATTGACCCCGATCAATTTCATTTTGGCCCGCCGGGTTATTTTGTCGACACAGGCAAGACGCCAATTGCCCTAAAATGACAAAGGAGTTGATCATGGAATTAAATGACTTGGTTCCGTTCAGGCATCGGCGGCGGTCGGCGGCGCGTTCAACGGACCTTAGCCCATTTGAGCGAATGCACGAAGAAATGGACCGCTTGTTTGACGATTTTCTTCCGCAATTTTCAGGCGCGCGGGAACTCGAAGGTCGCGTCGGCGCGCTTGCGTTGATCGACCTCAGCGAAACGGATGATGCGCTTGAAATCAAAGCCGATCTTCCCGGCATGCAGGAAGAAGACATAGACGTTACGCTGCGTGATAACGCGCTGGTGATCAGCGGTGAACGCAAGCACGAAACTGAAGAGAAAAAGAAAAATTATTATCGCTCGGAACGCGCTTACGGCGCTTTTACAAGGAGCATTCCGCTTCCCTGTGAAGTCGATGATGATCGTATCGAGGCGCAGTTCAAAAAAGGCGTGTTAACCGTTCATATGCCGAAATCTCCCGCGGCGAGAGAAAACCAACGCAAAATAGAGATTAGGGCGGCGTAATTTGTAACGCTCTATTTGGGGGAAAGCCCTCCACGGACATGTCCGTGGAGGGCTATTTTTGAACAATTACTAATTGTGAAGGCTAAAAAATAGTCAGTGTATGGCGCCATGGCCATGCGCGACATCGCCAAGACCGTCTTCATCGGGAATTGAGTACAATCGCGCCGATGGCATAACAATCAAGCCTCTTTTCTTCAGCTCCGTGAGCGCCCGGCAAACCGTTTCAATCGTGAGGCCGAGATGGTCGGCTATGTCTTGCCGGCTCATCTGAAGATGGATATCGTCAATTGTTTCCTGCTCTTCCGATAGCCTCAACAAGAATGCCGTCACGCGTTGAACGGCACTCATTCTGCCAAGCATCACCATTCTTTCCCGCGCGCGGTGCAGCCGCGTCATTAATGTATCAAGGAAATGATGCGACAGCGCCGGCGAAGAGGCGATCGCCTGGATGAAAGTTTCACGGGGATAACAACGCACCGCGCAATCGGTGATCGCTTCGGCGGTATGGAGTTGTTCATCCAGTTCTGAAATTCCGAATAGCTCGCCGACGCCGTAAAAATCTGCGACCTGGCGGCGTCCATCTTCCAGCGTGTTGTATTCTTTTACAACGCCGCTAACGACCTGATAGCAGAATGGCGCAGCGTCTCCTTCAAGGTAGAGTGTTTCGCCGGCCTTGATGCGCCTGATGCTTGCCATTGCGGCGAGCCCGGCCTCATTAAATTCCGTCACCAGCGGGTTTGTCTTAGCGATATTTTCGGATTGTACGAATGTAGAAAGTACAGACATCTGAAACTCCCCGACCATTAGAGCGATTTTCAATACGCCACTTATTAAAAGGATAGGCCCGCAGATCGGCGGTCAAAAGCTGGGATCAATACTTAACGAGCGCTTCCGGGGAGGGATTGGCTACGTCTAGACTATAGGCACTGCAAACCGGGAAATTTTAATCATAATGCGTACTTGGCAATTATAGCACGCCTAATCCGGTGGGTTTGTTAGAGTAGTTGTACGTATATGTACGTATACGCAGATACGTATGACAATTTGTCAGGCGCGCAGATTCCAGACGATCACTGCTAATAAGGGCGCTTTGCGCCCCGATGTCGCGCCTGTCCGGTTGCATACTCGTTAGGCGGCAACGGCATTAACGCTAATGACCGTCGACATTCAACGCGACTGCCATCCGAACGAGTTCTGCAAAACTGTCCGCATTCATTTTCAGCATGATTTTGTGCCGGTGCACTTCTATCGTTCTGGGGCTGACATCGAGGGTGCGGGCGATTTCCTTGTTTGTGGCGCCGTCAACGATTCCCCGAAAGACTTCGAGTTCTCGCGGTGTAAGTTTTGCGAGGTTTTCCGGCCATTCAGCCGGGAGTCTATGCGGCGCTATCGCTATTTCTTGCGGAAGCGTGAGCGCGCGATCTAATGCCGCCGTCACTTCATCGACCGTGAAGGGCTTTTCCAGAAAATCAGTGGCGCCGTTGCGCATGGCGCGAACGGCCATGGGAATGTCGCCGTGAGCGGTCATCACGACACAGGGCAATTCAACGCCTTGTTCTTTCAACCGCTCCTGCAATTCCAGGCCTTGGATGCCGGGCATGCAGACATCCACAAGAAGCACCGCGCGCGCGCGGTCGAGCGAATTTAACGCCGACAGAAATTCTTCGGCTGATTTGAAAACAGTGACATGATAATCCGCAGCCGTCAGGAGCGCAGCAACCCCCCGCCGCACCGCAACATCGTCATCGACGAGGAATACGTCACCCTTTACGGTCTGTTGCAGCGTCGTCATAGTTCCCCGTAGGCAATTTGATACTAAACATACTACCGAGCGATTCTTTATTGATTGCAGCAATTTCGCCTTGATGTGCGTCAATTATCGATCTTGAGATCGACAAGCCGATGCCCATGCCGCCCTTTTTGCTGGTGGCGAATGGTTCGAACAGCCTTTTTTCCATCTCCGCCGTAATGCCGGAGCCGGTGTCTTCGACCCTGATTTCGATAAAGTCGGCATTTTTCGCGGTGGATATCGTAAGCCGCTTCTCGCTGCTCTCCTTCATCGCATCGACAGCATTGCGTATCAAATTGATGATGACTTGTTGGATTTGAATGCGGTCCATCTGCGCCTCGCCGATACCGCTTTCAAAGTCGGTCGTCAGTTTTACGCCTTCGGTTTGCGCCCCGATCAAAGCGATTGCGCTTGCTTCCTCGACGACCTTGTTGACGTTATGAAGGCTCTTTGCCGTTTTTCGTTTGCGCAAGAACTCGCGCATCTGACGGATGATTTCGCTGGCGCGGCGAATTTCACTTACCGCATCGTCAAGAAGCGGCATAGCATCCTTACACGCTGGGCAGTCGGCTTTTTTCAATGTCAGGGAGACAGCGCCGGCAAGACTTGCAGCTGCCGTGAGCGGCTGGTTCAATTCATGCGCAATCGACGTTGCAATTTCACCCATGGCGCCAATACGGCCCGCATGCTGCAACTGAAGCTGCGTGCTTTCGAGGCGTCGTTCGAGCGTTTTTTGTTGCGTGACGTCCTCAACAAAGCCAACAAATATGCGCTCGCCGTCAGTGAATTCGGTGATGTGCAACACCGCCGGGAAGATGTCGCCGTTTCGACGTTTGGCGATAACGGTGCGCGCACGGTTGATGATGCGTTTTTTACCAGTCTTGAGATAGGCGTCGATATATTGGTTGTGAAGCGAATGGTCCGGCTCCGGCATCAAGATATTCACATTTGAACCTATAACATCGGCCTTCATATAGCCAAAGCACTCTTCGGCTTCGCTGCTGAAACTCTGAATCAGCCCTTGCTCATTTATCGTAATAATAGCGACGGGTGACGCGTCGATAATTGATTGCAGATAGGATTGCGTTTCTGAAAGTTCGAATTCTGTCGATTGGGTTTCTGTGATATCCACCCCGGTCGCCAGGATATAAGCGACTTCTCCCTCATCATTATGGATCGTTTTGTTCGACCATTCGAGCACCCGGCGCCGGCCGTCTTTTGTTTTCCAATAGTTCGTAAAATGGGTTGGCGTGTCCTCGCCGCGGGTTTTTTCGAAAACGGATCTCACCGCATCGATTTCTTCGTCCACGATCAGGAAATTCCAGACTTTTCGTCCGATGGCTTCGTCTATTGAATACCCGGTTAGCCTTTCACTTGCTTCGTTGAAACGCACGATAGCGCCATCAGGCCCGAGGATAACGACCGGCGTATCGACCGTCTGGAGAATCTGTTCTGTAAGGGTTCCGTCAAAATCTTCTAGCTCGGGAGGCCGCATATTATCCTCGTCGCGCTTGAGAGAACCGTGAGGCAATCTCAACTACGATGGTTAAAACCAGAGTGAGGCCTATGATACGGCAAATAGAAAAGATAATATAGTTTCCCGCTGCACATTACTCTCGCACGGATGCGGTTAAGTGCGCATTTTCCTTTTGGCGTTCGTTTTTTTGCAGCGTATGAGGCTGATCGATGTTACACAACTAATGCGGAAAAGCGCAGTTAAGGCGCTTATCGGAAGTGGCGAGGCCAATGCCGGTGCGGCATGGTGGATGGCCTCCTGACTGGGTTCGACGCCCTGTAATTGACTGGTCCTGTAATTGACTGGCGTCAAACCGTTTGGTTCGGAAGTGTGATAACAAAACAAAGAGTTTAGCGACGAGCGGTCTTTCTGGTGAGTGCTGATAATCCTGCCGGCGATTACGGGTCAGTAATCGGGATCGAAGGGTCCGTTATTGACGTCCTGTTTCCTATGGAAGCGCCCGGCATCAATACGATGCTGCGTATTGGCGACGACAAAGACATCATCGCCGAAGTCGCAAGTCTCACTGGCCCTAAAACCGCCCGCGCGCTCGTTCTGACGCCATCGCCGAAGCTGGCGCTTGGGGCGCCTGTCGAAAACACCCGCAAGCCGATCTCGGTTCCCGTTGGCGATGAAGTTTTGGGGCGCGTCTTGAACGTCTTTGGCGACCCAATCGACTATGGCGAGCCTCTGGAGGGGCTGGAGCGCCGGTCAATTCATGGCGAGCCGGCGCCTTTGTCCGCGCGCAGCGTCGATACGAGCATGTTCGTGACCGGCATAAAAGCGATCGATCTGCTTTCCCCCGTCGAACGCGGCGGCAAGGCGGGTCTCTTCGGCGGCGCCGGCGTTGGAAAGACCGTTCTCATAACGGAAATGATCCATAACACTGTCAGCGCGTATGAAGGCGTCAGTCTTTTTTGCGGCATTGGAGAACGTTGCCGGGAAGCCGAAGAATTATATAGAACGATGAAAGAAACCGGCGTCCTTGAACGCGCCGTTCTCGTTTTCGGGCAAATGAATGAGGCGCCGGGCGTGCGGTTCCGGGTCGGGCACGCAGCGTTGACGATCGCTGAATATTTTCGCGATGATCGGCACCAGAACGTATTGCTTTTGATTGATAACATCTATCGTTTCGTTCAAGCGGGCGGCGAAGTGTCCGGCTTGTTGGGGCGAACGCCGTCGCGCGTCGGCTATCAACCGACATTGGGCACCGAACTCGCGGAGCTTGAAGAGCGCATCAGCAGCACGGAGAATGGATCGATTACGTCAATTCAAGCGGTCTATGTGCCTGCTGATGATTTCACCGACCCGGCGGCGACGCATACGTTCGGGCATTTGTCGGCGTCAATTGTTCTGTCGCGCAAGCGCGCCAGCCAGGGGCTTTACCCGGCGATAGATCCGTTAAAATCCGCATCGAAACTTTTAACGCCTGGCGGCGTCAGCGACCGTCACTACCGGATGGCAACCGAAGTCCGTCAGGTCCTTGCAGAGTATGATGAACTCAAAGACATCATCGCCATGCTGGGTACGGAAGAACTCTCCGAGCATGATCGCGCAACCGTTGCAAAAGCCCGGCGCATCGAGCGGTTTTTAACGCAGCCCTTTTTCTCAACCGAAAAATTTTCCGGCTATCCGGGCGTCTTTGTCACACTTGAGGAAACGCTGGACGGTTGCGCGCGGATTTTGAGCGGTGATTTAAATGAGGCGCCGGAAAGCGACTTTTATATGATCGGCCGGCTTACCCCTCATGAAAAACAAGCCGCGGCGCTAACATGAGTTATCCTGTTGATATGCGCCTTCAGGTTCTGACGCCGAGCGAACGCGTTGTCGATGAACGCACCGTCAAAATCGTCGCGGAGGCGACGAACGGGTCATTCGCGCTGTTGCCTCGCCATATTGATTATGTCGCGCCGTTAACCGCCGGCGTTCTCACATTTACGTCTGCGCTCGGACGAGAGCAGTTTTTGGGTGTCGATGAAGGCTTCCTTGTAAAATGCGCGGGCGACGTTCGGGTTTCAACACGCCGGGCCGTTGTTGCGCCGGATCTTGATCAGCTTCGCGCGCGCATTCGCATGGAGTTTGAAATTCACAGCGAGCGCACAATGGCGGCGCGCTCGGCGCTTGCGCGCCTTGAGCTTTCCTTGATACGCCGTTTCATAGAGCTTGAACACGGAACATGATCGATCAGGCGGACAAATCGGATAGGGAGCAGCACGCGGCGCAGATCGAACGAAAGGCCGAGCGGAAGCTGCAGGCGCAAAAGGAAAAACGCCATAGTATATTATTCGGTTTCGGCATGTTCGGACTTATCGGGTGGGCGATCGCAATTCCGACGCTCATTGGCGTTGCACTGGGGACATGGTTGGACCGGGTCGCACCGTCTGATTTTTCCTGGACGTTAGCGCTGTTGGTCGCTGGCGTCCTGGTCGGGTGCCGGAACGCTTGGTTCTGGGTCAATCAAGAGCGGTCGGACAAATAGAAAAGGAAGGCAAGGGCCAATGATGACGATATTCCCGCTGGCAGTTGCATTCGTGTGTGGCATGGTTCTCGGCGCCGTCTATTTCTTTAGCCTATGGCGGGCGACGAAGACGATCATTAACAGCCAATCGCTTGGGGTGACGTTTCTCTTCTCACGAATATTATCGCTTTTCGTCTTGCTTGGCGTTTTCGTTCTGGCCCTCGCGTCGGGCGTCAGTGCTTCCGCCGCCGTCGCCGCATTGCTCGGATTTTTCTCCATCCGGCTAGCAGCAACGCGATGGGCGCGATCAAACAAGACGGATAGTTTAACCGTTTCACCAAAACCGGAGGACGGTCATGCGCATTAGTCCCGATGAGTGGGTATTTTGGGTTTGGAGAGGGTTCGAGCTCAACGCGACGATCGCCTTTACATGGGCGATTATGGCGTTGCTCGTTGCCATTTCATTTCTGGTGACGCGCCGCTTATCAGACGATGAACAGATATCGCCTTTCCAAAACTGTCTTGAAGTGCTGGTTACCGGTCTAGGCGATCAGATCAGGGATATTACCCGCCAGGACCCCGGGCGATATCTTCCGTTTGTAGGAACGCTTTTTATATTTATCGCTACGGCCAACTTGTTTTCAGTTGTGCCGGGTTATGTCGCGCCGACCGGGTCATTATCAACCACAACCGCGCTCGCGCTCAGCGTTTTTGTCGCCGTGCCGGTCTTTGGCGTTGCCGCGCGCGGCATAGGCGGATATTTGAAGCAATATTTTCAGCCAACGCCGCTGATGGCGCCGTTTACAATCATCAGCGAGTTCTCGCGTACGATCGCTTTGGCGATCCGGCTTTACGGGAATGCGATGAGCGGCGCCATGATTGTCGGTATTTTGATCAGCGTCACGCCGTTTTTCTTTCCCGTCATTATGCAGCTATTCGGCTTGCTGACCGGCTTGATCCAAGCATACATTTTTGCCGTGCTGGCAATGGTCTATATCGCATCGGCCGCACAGGCCGAAGAAACAACCCTGGAACCTAATCAGACTTCGAATAAGGAGAGGTAGATGGACTCACTCGGTATTATCGGCGCGGTTTCGATCCTCACAGCGGGATTGACGATCGCCATCGGTTCCATTGGTCCCGCATTTGGTGAAGCGCGCGCCGCTTCCCAAGCGCTTTCGGCGATCGCCCAACAACCCGACGAAGCAAATACAATCACAAGAACGCTCTTCGTCAGTCTCGCGATGATTGAATCGACGGCAATCTATTGCTTCGTTGTCTCGATGATTTTGATTTTCGCAAATCCATTCTGGGCGGCGGCGTTGCAAGCCGGAGGATAACGCAATGGAGATCAATTGGATCACCGTCGCGGCCCAATTAGTCAACTTCTTGATCCTCGTCTGGCTCTTGAACC
>Ga0209633_10002916_pt1 | contig 16114 bp, 17 predicted proteins | sample Cruoilmetagenom1_FD_187290 | JGI IMG/M metagenome (GOLD analysis project Ga0209633, IMG submission 187290) | Oil polluted marine microbial communities from Coal Oil Point, Santa Barbara, California, USA - Sample 1 (SPAdes) (version 2) | ecosystem: Environmental > Aquatic > Marine > Oil seeps ... | reverse complement strand
GGCAGTTGCCCTATTAATAGCAATGACTGGATCAGCATCTGCTTTGGAAAAGGGTGATTGGATAGGACGAATTGGCGCGACTAATTTTGCTACGGATACATCCAGTGGAACGGTTGATATAATCGGTCCACCCCTTACACCATTAGCTGGTACGGCAGCTGATACAGGTGATCGAACAGGCTTATCAGGAACTATCGGTTATATGATTACCGATAAACTGGAGCTAGAAGCACTTTTAGGCTTACCATTCAAACATGCTATAAAACCTAATGGGGGATTAAGTACTGCCCTGGCTGGTCTTGGGGTTACTGGTCCGGCTGATATCGGTGAAACCAAGCATCTACCGCCGATAGTGAGTGTTAATTATCATTTTATGCCTAAAAGTAAATGGCGTCCTTATGTGGGTGTCGGGGTCAACTATACAAAGTTTTTTAGTGAAAAAACGAGTGGTGGCTTGGCAGAGGCTGGTTACACAGATTTGAAACTCGATGATTCTTGGGGGTGGGCTGCACAAGTAGGTATTGATGTAGATATCAGTAAAAACTGGTTTTTGAATGCTACTATTAGAAAAGCGAATATTGAAACTGAGGCTAAGATTAACGGTGGGGCACTAGGTCCTCTTCAGATTAAAGATATTGATTTAGATCCTACTGGTTATTCCATTCAGATTGGTAGAGTTTTCTAAATCATTTATATGATTGTAGTTTTCAAGGAACCTAATTAATAGAGGTGTCCTTGAGTTTAAGAAACCCTAAAGTTATTTAGGGTTTCTTAGTTGTTGGACAGATCTCTAGGATGAAGGTCTTCTCTTCTTTAGTTTCCTCTGCAATGTGCGCCGATGCATCCCTAGTTGGTTTGCGGTTTTTGTAATATTTCCGTTATTTTCACCTAAAGCGCGTTGTAAATGTTCCCACTCTGATTGTTTTAATGTATTTGGAATAGGGGCTTCTAAAGTGAAGTCACTTTCATTACTTTGTTCAAATGCTCTGATAATGCCGTTCACCTTGGCAGGTTTTGCCAAATAATTCCAAGCCCCAAGCTTTATAGACTGGACGGCTGTTGCCAGGCTGGCATAGCCTGTGAGAACAACAATCTTTAAGGGAGGGTGAATGTCTAACAAAGGTTTCACCAAATCTATACCTTTTTCACTACCTAAGCATAGATCTAAAACCGCACAGTCAGGTTTTTTTTCGGCTACTATTGATAATGCCAGTTCTGAATTTAAGGCACCATAAGTCTCTTTGTTAAGACGTTTTAAGCTGCGACACAAGGTGTCATTATAAACTTCGTCATCATCAATAATAATAAAAGAGGAAAGTGATTCGGAGGGCGGCTTATTCATAATTAGTTTTCATTCGACTCTAGTACTGGCAAAATAATACGTGCTCGAATACCGGATACAAGATTATCGAGGGTGTTTGAGTTTTCTCGATTATTCAACAGTATATGCCCGCCTAAGTGATCCAGAGTACTGTGCGATAGTAACAAACCGATTCCCATGCCATTGGGCTTTGAGCTATACGGACTAATTCCAACCTGTTTGAGTTGTTGTTTCGTCAATCCTTCTCCATAGTCATCGATATCTATAATTAACTGAGAGTTTGAATACATCGCGCTAACATCAATGCGAGGTCGATTTGCCTGCAAAGAAGCATCTGCTGCATTATCCATTAAATTAATCAATGTTTGTGTCAGGCTGGATATTTCAGCGAAAGGCGTATGTCGGTCTAACTGTATGTCCACTTCAAGTTGCATGTCAGGGTGTGATTCTTCCCATTCTTTAATACTTTTTTTAATCGCCTCCTCTAATGTTAGTGATGGGGTAATTGTAGCGTTATCAGGAATGGATGCTTTTTGTTGGAGTGCTTGTAATTGATTCTGGCAATAACTTACTTGCTTTTGAATTTCATCTAAATCTTTATCATCCTGCACTTTATTGTCATTAGGGCTTGCTATTAACTCATCAACTAGAAGACCTATTGTGGCAAGTGGCGTATTGATTTTATGCGCAGCATGAGCCGCGAGCAGACCAGTAGAAATGACATGTTTGTTTCTGATCATTTTCTCTCTGATAGCTGCAAGTTCTTGTTCTTGAAAACGACCTACTCGGACTAAATTAAATACAAATATTGCAATGATAATGGCACTGAAAATGAAGTTGCCGTACATGCCCAAAATATGTAGATTAAAGTCTCCACCAAATCTTGCGCCCATTGAGGGTAAGGGGATATACCATTCCATTAAAAGTGTGTACAACAAAATTGTTAATGCGACGACCCAGATAATGTAGCCTACAGGTAAAAAAACAGCACTTAGAGCAACGGGAACAATAAACAAGGAAACAAGAGGGTTGGTTGAACCGCCAGCGAAATAGAGCAAAACGGCGAGTGCTAATATATCAATCAATAAATTGATAGCAATCTCACTAGAAGAGACTACCCAGTCACGTTTGAGGCGCCAATAAATAAAAATATTTACGACAGTGAGTGCAGTTGATACCAATAAGAAGGGTGTGTTACTGATATTGTATTTTAACACCCATATGACTATAGCCATGACAGCTAGTTGCGAAATTATTGCTATATTCCGTAAGATAAACAGTCTTTCTAATGCAGAGTGGTAACTATGTTCATCTTGAGTAAATACTTTATAGTTTAAATGTTTTTTAAGCATACCCGACGCTCGTATACCAAACCCCATTGGTTAACTGACAATCAATAGAATCCAGAATCATATGGATTATTAATCCAATACCGATGTATCGGGTTTTTTTAGGGAAGCAGAGTATTGCATAAATACTGATTGGGATAAAAGTATGCAATGGGTGAAAACCAATGCTGCAACGAGTAGGGTCATAGATAGGGTTTGCAAAAAGATGATCTATATCAACAAGCATGGTAGACATCATAAGCAAATAGGCTAGACGCCAGTCTTTACGAAAAAAAAGTAGGGTGATTAATGCTGGAATGAAAAAATGTAATGCTATATGCACGTTGTGAATCCTAATTTTAAAACATTTGTGCAAATTATAAAAAATAAACTCTGGTCATTTTTAGCAAGTTAGTTAGGGACAATCTTGAATAAAAATGATCAGAGCTTATGAGTTTAAGAACCTCTGAATAACCTAATATTGTTGGAGTACTAGTTTAATCGGAGCTTCCTTAAGGTAGCAAATAATTATTTAAATGCTTTTTGCCAACCCAGTGTAACATTCCAGTCATTGCTCATTTGCAATCCATCAACTTTTTCATAGATTGGAGTACCAACTTCTACGGCTAATCTATGACCTTTTAATAGACCTTGTTGGCCTAATAAATTGATGCCAAGATGTAAGTCTACTTCATCGCGACCAGAGTTTTTCGCATCAAATAAAGGCATCCCACCTGTAATAATTGGATCGCGTCCTCTTATGCTACCTTCAGTTTTTGCAGTAAGTCTTAAGGATGTGCTAATAGAGGGCTTCCATTGTTTAGCTAACCAGGTTGTTGCTTCTATTGTATTTCCTAAGCGATAGTCTTCATCATTTTCATTTAAACGGAATGTACCTTGTAATTGCGCACCCCAGCCGAGATTTCCTTTGTAGCCATTATAGGTAATACCGGGTAGAAAATCATAGGAACCAGAGCCTAATTGCATAGGGTAAGCTAATCGATCAATACTTACAGTTTTGCCGTTAGGAGCCAATACGGAACCACTTTCTTTAATACTACCCGTTGGGAAACTTAAACCAAGGTTATAGTGTAGTTTATAGTTAGGTGACTCTTTTAATTTGATCAACGCAGAGAGTTTAGTATCCCCAATCCCTGATGTTTTACCTTTGAAGGTACCAACGACTGGACCACCACCGTTCATGGCCGCTGGCATACCTCCGCCAAAAGTTTTTAAGGTCATTTCATTTTCTTGGTAATTCAACATGCCCATCAAAGTTACATTATCAGATAAACCATACATCAATCCAAACATATGCATTTTCATATCCATATCAACAGGGGAGATACGATAGAAAGGAGGGATAGTCGCATTCAGATTTGATCCCATGCGCATGGTTTCACCAGCAAGCGCATTTCGGGTATTTGATACTTCGGCAGCCGATACATTGTTAGTGCCAGAGCGCATACCATCCATGTGCATATCCATAAAACGATAGGAGAACATGAACTCGTTTTTTTTGTGTAAGTGATCCCCCATTACTCCAATAGGTGCATGGGATAAAGCACCATAAGCAGGTTGGTTTCCCTCATGCGCACTGAGTTGGGTGTTGAGTAATAATGTGCCGCTACATAAACTAAGTACTAAGTTTATTTTTTTGATATTCATATGATCTCCTTGTCTTCCTATAAATACACTAACGAAGACATTAATTGATATATATCAATTTTAAAAGTGGCATATTGTCGCACCTGAGGAAATCAAATAAACCCGTTAAATGGTTGTATTTGAACAATTTCTCCTGGTTCAACACTGGTTGCTTCAACAGGCAACAATATAAAGCAATTAGCGTGACTCATTGAGGTGAGAACCCCCGAACCCTGATGGCCCGTTTTTGACACGCTGAGTTCACCATTTTTATTTTGTTCATAAATGCCGCGTTGAAATTCAAACCTGCCGGGCCGTTTACGTAATGAGGAAGCGCAAGTTGCATTTAAGGAGGCTGGGTACTGTGCTATTCCACTCGCTAAATAATGGATGGCAGGTTGCACAAACTGATAGAAAGTAACCATTACGGATACAGGATTGCCTGGTAAACCAAAAAATTGTGCGTTGTTTATTTTTCCAAAGGTAAGTGGTCTACCTGGTTTCATGCCAACCTTCCAAAAAGTTATATCTCCCATTTCTTCCAGTATAGTCTTGATGTAATCAGCTTCACCTACGGAAACACCTCCTGAAGTGATGATAATATCGGCCATTTCAGATGCTTGCTGGAAAGCTTCTCTAAGTGCATCGGGATTATCTTTAATAACACCCATGTCGAGAATATCAACATCAAGACGCTTTAGCATTCCGTACAAGGTATAGCGATTACTATCATAAATATCACCAGGTCCGAGGGTTTCTCCAACTGATCGAAGTTCATCGCCCGTGGAGAAAAAAGCCACTCTGGGGCGGCGGTAAATCTTCATCTCGCCAATACCTAGTGAGGCTAAAATGCCAAGATCAGCAGGTGTAATTCGCCAGCCTTTTGTAATAACTACACTTCCTTTAGCAATATCTTCACCCGCTTGACGGACATTTTGACCTTTTTGATGGCCTTCACCAATTTTTACCGTGGTATTGTCTACTGCTTCAACATGTTCCTGCATGACTACCGTGTCGCATCCTTCTGGGATGACAGCACCTGTCATAATGCGAACTACCTCACCTGCGTTGCAAGCCTCTGTGAAAGGTGTGCCAGCAAAGGCAGTGCCAATAATACGATAAGACTTAACATCTTTGTCTGGTAAGTCGCTACCAGCAATTGCATAGCCATCCATTGCGGAATTATCATGCCCGGGGACTTGAATAGGGGAGTAAATGTCTTCGGCTAGTACGCGATTCAGGCATTCCCTAATGGAGATTTTTTCTGAGCCGGTTATGGGGTCTATATTATCCAGTGCATTTGCACGAGCTTCTTCCACTGTAATTGAAGCAGGATCATAATCATCTGCACAACTAGGGTCACGCTGAATGGTATCTTTCATGTATTTCTCACTTAAATAGTTGTCAACTAACGTTTGTCTAAAAAATAAGTTTTATGTCAAATAAAGGTTACTGATTTTCGTGGCTTCCAGAGGGTTTAGTTTTAAGGGACCACGGTTTAATTCAGGTGCTTTGACGGGATATAGTTTTCCGTCTTTCAAATGCATTTTTTTATTGAGTACCGCATTGAAATGCGCAGGATCATGACTGGCTATCACAATAGCGACACCTTTTTCTTTGAGGTTACAGAGTAATTCGATAGTACGTTGCCTTGAGTCGTGATCTAAATTTGCAGTTGGCTCATCTAGAAGTAATATTTCAGGTTGTTTTAGCCAAGCACGTGCCAGTGCTGCACGTTGACGCTCTCCACCCGATAGAGAGTGTGTTTGTTGTTTTGCTAAATGGCTAATATCGGCCCATTTCATTGCATCTTTAATATCAAGTTCGCTTGAAACAAAAGTAAGATTTTTTTCTACGGAGCCATCAAAAAGGTAAGGTGTTTGATGGAGGTACATAATGTTTTGGCGAATAAGTTTTCTAGCATGAAACCAGTTTAGTTCATTAGTCCCCATATTTACGAAACCGTTATCCGGCTTTAGTAGCCCTGCTATTATTTTTAAGAGTGTTGATTTTCCACTGCCATTTTCCCCCGTTATTAAAATACAATTACCACCTTGCATTTCAAGTTCAACTTGATCCAGTACTACTCTTTTTTTCCAGTTTTTACTGATTTTTGAAAAAATCATATAGCTAGGTTTTTGAGTCATTTTACTTGCCCCTTACCTTGCAAATAATGCAATGTGGTGACCAGAAAGAATGATAGTGAAACCAATACAATACCAAGTGCTATGCCTTGTGCAAATTCCCCTTTACTGGTTTCTAAAGCAATCGCTGTGGGAATATTTCTAGTGTAATGAAGTATGTTTCCACCCAGCATCATTGATGCTCCTACTTCAGCTATTATGCGTCCGTATCCAGCTACCACCGCGCCAAATATACCAAAGCGCACCTCACGGGCAATCAAAAAAAATGACTGTACAGGATTTGCCCCCAATGTTCTTGCTGTCTCCCATGCACTTAGATCGACAGTCTGAAAAGCGGCATGTGTCATTGCGACTAGAATGGGAAAACTTAAAACAATTTGCCCAATAACCATTGCGCTTTGAGTGAATAATAAACGCCAATCACCCAGAGGACCTTGATGAGATAATAGAATGTAAAGTACCAAGCCTACAGCAACTGCAGGTAACGCCAAAAGTGTGTTGGCTAGGGATATGAGTAGGCGACGACCTGGAAAATTAGTGTAAGCAAGGAAAAATCCGCATAACGTGGCTGGCAAGGCAGCAATAAGTATTGCTATCGTAGAAATACTGAAGGAAATACTGATGATGCTCCATAGTTCAGCGTCACCTGTTACTAACATCACTAGAGCTTCTAAAATGATTGATCCTATAGAGTCCACTTTAAGTTTGATTGTCCTGTTTAGTAAAGGTTTTTGATCATCAGATCGAGTGTTCTTTCAGATTTTCTAATATGTTATTTTGAAAGCTATTACCTCACAAATATATTTTAGGTCGCTTCTTTTGACTCCATTTTTTTATCTTTAACATTTTTTAAAATAGCGCTAGGTGTAAATAGCTGTTGACCGTTCAATTTAAAGTTGCCAATCATTTTTTGGACTTCAATTGAGGTGAGCCAATGAATTAAAGCACTAGCTCCTTGATGATTTCGTTCAGGATACTTTGCAGGATTTATTGCCATTATGCTATAAGGGTTAAATAATTTCTCATCGCTTTCAAAGGCTATTTTAAGAGGCAATTTACCCTGATAGGCTAACCAAGTGCCTCTATCTGTTATCGTGTAAGCTTTCATTTCCCCTGCAATTTGTAGAACTTTACCCATGCCTTGACCTGCTTCACGATACCATTTTCCTTCTGGCTTTATCTCAGCAACTTCCCATAAACCCAGTTCTTTTTTATGTGTGCCTGAGTCATCACCGCGAGATACGAAAGGACTTTTAGATTTGGCAATTCTTTGCATAGTCTCGGATATGTTTTTAGATTCGCTAAGTTTAGCTGGATCAATTTTTGGGCCGACAATGACAAAGTCGTTGTACATAACAGAGACTCGTTTAACACCATGCCCTTCTTCTATGAACTTCGTTTCTGCTTTTGGAGCGTGAACGAGCAATATATCGACATCTCCATCGCGACCCATGCGTAGGGCTTTTCCGGTACCCACCGCAATGACATGGATTTTGTAGCCCGTTTTCTTTTCGAAATCGGGGAGTAGGTATTTCAATAAACCAGAATTTTCTGTGCTAGTTGTGGTAGCCATGCGTAATATTTTTTCTGCATGGGCAATGTTTTGTGATAGCAAAATAAAAGCTATAAAGAATTGAGTTATAAAACGGGTCATTGATATCATGTTCCTTGATAAAGCTGTGAGTTGCATATTGTTGAAATTTGATATTTAGTTATCATAGTTGAGGAATAATAATGAATAATCTGGGAAAAATCAGAGTATATTTTATAATAGTGATGAATTCAGACAAATTAAACCTGCCTCTTTTAAAGTAGCTCCTGCTTCCAGAGTACGTTTACCGCTTCGGCAGATAAGGACAACCGGTAGTTCTTGCCATTTAGCCTTATCTTTATTTTCGAGGAGTTTAGTAACCTCCATCACAAAATCTGGGTTAATTTCCCAATCGGACCCATATATCCAGGCGATATGAATAGAGTCTTTAGGGTGGCCGAGGAATTACTTGGCAATAACTCATAAGATTGTTGAGGAGATAAGCTGGTAATTTCATTCAATTTAACTATTCACCATATCTTTCTGCATAATCTTGCATTGAGGCATTGATAACTGCCTGAGCATGCTCTCTTCCATAAGCTTCACCAATTTCTACTTGTAATTCTTTTCCTGGCTGAATTTTATAGGTCATAAAGTAGTGATGTAGTCTCTCAATCAAAACATGAGGAAGATCTGAAACATCTTTTACTTCTGAGAAAACATAATCATTTTCAAGAACTGCAATGATTTTATCATCTGCTTCGCCGCCATCAATCATGGGTAAACCACCCACCACTCGTGCATGCATGACAATGTCAGCACGGGTAATTGGTCTATCAGACAGCACACAAATATCTAAAGGATCTTTATCTCCTTTTACTCCTTCTTTTACCGCTAAAGCAGCAACTCTCTTGCCACAGAATGTTCTCGGTATAAAACCATATAACGATGGCGGCTGGGATGATGTACGATGGGGTCTGTCTACGAAGAGATATCCAGTTTTCTTATCTATCTCATATTTGACCTGGTCAAACGGGGTGATTTCAATATAGGCATTAACAGTTTCTGGTATGTTAGGGCCTACTTCTAATCCATGCCATGGATGAGGTCTCCAACGGTAAAAAGTATCAGGGAAAGGCATCATTATCTCCAATGGTAATTAAATAGGTTTTGATTAGTGTTTTTGGCAGTGGCTTCTCATTTTAAGTATTACTGCTTCTTGTATTGCATTTTTTGGTGGTGTATCCCCTATTATTAATGAATATAATACGGGGTCTTCCAGTTCTAATAGTTGCCGGAAAGCTGATTTGAATGCCTCTTTTTCTGGTGAAAAAGTATCTTCATAGTTTTCGTCAAGATATTTTGTAAGTACTTTATCTAATTCCTTCATACCTCGTCGACAACGTAGTCGTAGTTGTGATAATTCTCCCATGGGTCATAGTCTCCTTTCTATAAAAAGAATTGTTACATCTTGCGTTTAATCATCAGTTGTTTGATTTCGGCTATTGCTTTTGCTGGGTTTAAATCTTTTGGGCAAGCTTCAGCGCAATTCATAATAGTATGACATCGGTAAAGCTTGAAAGGGTCTTCTAGTTCGTCCAGACGCTCTCCCTTTGCTTCATCGCGGGAATCACTTATCCATCGATGTGCGTTTAGTAAAGCCGCAGGGCCTAAATAGCGATCACTATTCCACCAATAGCTAGGACAGCTGGTGGAGCAACAAGCACATAAAATACATTCATAAAGACCGTCCAGTTTCTCACGTTCTTGCTTAGATTGCAGTCGTTCTTTATCGGGAGATACAGGAGCATCACTTTTCATCCACGGCTCAACAGAGGCATATTGTGCATAGAAGTTAGTTAAGTCAGAGATTAAATCTTTGATTACGGGTTGATGAGGTAGGGGATAGATCGTTACATCGCCGTCAATTTCAGCAATGGGTTTGGTACAGGCTAACGTGTTTCGACCATCAATATTCATGGAACAAGAGCCACAAATACCTTCACGGCAGGAGCGGCGCAAAGCCACGCTGGAATCCACTTCATCCTTAATTTTCAGTAAAGCATCCAATACCATTGGCCCACAATTATCCATATCAACATCAAAGGTGTCGGTACAGGGGTTTTTACCTGTTGCTGGATCATACCTATAGACAATAAAAGTCTTAACGTTAGTAGCGCCTTCTGGTGCAGGATAGTGCTTTCCCTTCTTAACGATAGAGTTGGCAGGTAGTTTGAATTCGGCCATTGTCGTATCCTCTAGTAAACTCGTTTTTTGGGTGGAATCACTTCACACTCATCACTTAGCGTGTACATGTGTACAGGACGATAGTCGAACTTTACGGTGCCAGAATCGTCAACCCATGCCAATGTATGCTTCATCCAGTTGGGATCATCACGGTCAGGGAAGTCTTCACGAGCATGACCGCCTCGGCTTTCTTCACGATTGAGTGCACCAGTAATAATAGCTTGTGCTTGTGCTAAAAGATTTTCTAATTCCAGTGTTTCTAGCAGATCAGTATTCCATTGTAAGCCTCGATCTTTAATACCGACATCAACAAAGCTATCAAAAACTTTTTGCATTTCTTCAAGACCTGCTTGCATGCTTTCTCCTGTTCGAAATACAGCAGCATATTTCTGCATAGTGCGCTGCATATTGTCGCGAATACTAGCAGTAGAGTGTTTGCCAGAGGCATTGCGTGTTTTATCAAAGCGTTCAAGCAAGGCATCGAATATGCTGTCATCTATGACTTTGTGAGGTGTGTTTGGCTCTATCAATTCAGCGGCTCGTATCGCGCTTGCACGACCAAAGACAATAATATCCAGTAGAGAGTTGGAGCCTAAACGGTTAGCACCGTGAACAGATACACAGGCACATTCCCCAATTGCCATTAAACCGGGGATCACTTTGTCAGGATCATCTCCATCCAGTGTGACTACTTCACCTTTATAGTTTGTTGGGATGCCACCCATGTTGTAATGCACGGTTGGGAGAACAGGGATAGGGTTTTTGGTAACATCTACACCTGAAAAAATCCGTGCACTTTCAGCAATACCTGGTAGTCGTTCGTTAATGACTTCAGGGCCTAAATGCATCAAATTAAGGAAGATATGATCTTTTTCTGGTCCTACACCGCGACCTTCATTAATTTCAATGGTCATGGCGCGCGAAACGACATCTCGTGAGGCAAGGTCTTTGGCATTGGGGGCATAGCGTTCCATAAAGCGTTCGCCTTCGGAATTGGTTAAATAACCACCTTCACCACGCACCCCTTCGGTAATTAATACACCTGCGCCATAAACACCTGTTGGATGGAACTGGACAAATTCCATATCTTGTAGCGGTAAACCTGCTCGTAGCACCATGGCACTGCCATCACCCGTACAGGTATGGGCAGAAGTGGCAGAAAAGAACACACGACCACTGCCGCCTGTTGCCAGAACGACTTGATGCCCACGGAAGCAATGTAATTCGCCCGTGCTTAAGTTCCACGCCATGACACCACGACAAACGCCGTCTTCCATAATGAGATCAGTAGCAAAATATTCGATAAAGAACTCAGCTTTGTGCTTTAAGGATTGTTGATACAAGGTATGTAAAATCGCATGACCTGTTCGGTCAGCAGCAGCACAAGTGCGTTGTGCAATACCTTCTCCATTGTGTGTGGTCATGCCACCAAAAGGTCGTTGATAAATTTTGCCTTCATCGGTTCGCGAAAAAGGTACGCCATAATGCTCAAGCTCAATAACAGCAGGTACGGCTTCACGACACATATATTCAATGGCATCTTGGTCACCTAACCAGTCTGAGCCTTTTACGGTGTCATACATATGCCACTGCCAAGAATCTTCGCCCATATTGCCTAGTGCTGCGGACATTCCACCTTGTGCGGCGACCGTGTGGCTACGCGTTGGAAATACTTTAGTAATGCAAGCGGTACTTAACCCTGCAGCTGCCATGCCCAGCGTTGCTCGTAAACCTGCACCACCTGCACCTACAATAACTACATCGTATTCGTGATTAATTATTTTATAGTCAGAGCTGTTAGCTATTTCGTCTGTTGTCATGCTACTGACCTCCTAAGGCAATTTTAAGAATGGAGTAAACACCTAGCGCCATCATGAAGTAACTAATAAACTTAACGGCTAATATTGCCGTTATGCGTTTACTTTGATTAGAAATATAATCTTCAAAAATCACTTGCATACCTAAGTGAGCATGGTGAAAACCTAAGATAACGACAAGTGACATCATCACCGCATTAAAAGGTGACTGGAGCCATGTAACAACCGTTGCATAATTAGCATCTGGTAGCATAGCTACGCTAAAGCCAAGCCATAAAGTCAGGGGAATTAATGCCAATGCTGTTAGCCTTTGTATCCAAAAGTGATGAGTGGCATCGCTTGATGCGCCTAACCCTTTTGCTTTAGCAAGAGGTGATCGTAAATCCTTCATTTAAATTCCTTTCTAGGCAACAAGTATATCTTCATAATACAAGTGCAACAGTCCAAGTTAGTAGCGTCAGAGCCGCCGCTGCTGCAACGATGGTAATAGATTTATTTATGTTTTGATGGTCATCAAATCCTTTACCAATATCCCACAGTAAATGTTTGATGCCATTGCATAGGTGGTAATACAGTGAAAAAGTAAAACCAAATAGAACAAGCTGGATAAACCAGTTTGATAAGAAGCTGTGCATACTTTGCCAGTTTTCAGCGCCACTGGCTGCTGCAGAAAGTACCCAAACCATGATGATCAACCCAAAAAATAGAACTGCTCCTGTACCCCTGTGTAATATAGAAAGTTTGGCAGTTAAAGGCAGGTCGTAGATTTGTAAATGCGGCGACATCGGTCGCTTATCGTTCCATGACATTTTATATTACCGTGTTAAAATCAATTTGAGGGTTACTATAAAAACGTTCTAAAAATCAATACATCGACCATTTTTTTCCCAGTCACCGTATCGGGTGGGTTCTAATCGAGCAGCTTGTTTATGTTTTTTTTCGGTCTTGTCTGTTTTTTGAGGGTTATCTGATGTTGTATGGACTTCACTACGGTCAGAGTTGCTCTGTTGCTGGGTTAAGTCAGGCTTATTTCCCAGACTCGTTATATCTATTGAACTTGTCATTATATTTTTGCAACCTCATTCTATCAATGAATATCCTGTTGTACCTGTTAAGAAAAATATCTAATTTTTGTATACTCTTCTGATTGCATTTCTCGAAGTCTGCTTGCAGTGCGTTGAAACTCAAAGGCTAATTTTTTGCCCGTATAAAGAAATTCTGGCTCAGAAAAAGCTGAAATAACGATATTGGTGTGCATGTCGTAAAGTGTGTCGATTAAATTAACAAATCGTCGCACTACATCATCCATACTGCTATCCATAACAGGAATATCTGAAATTAGTACGGTATGAAAGTATTTGGCTATATGGCAATAGTCAGACGCAGATCGTGGTGTATTACATAACTCATCGAAATCAAACCACACCACGCCATCTGCCCATTTTTTTACGGGAATTTTACGGTCACTAATAATAATGTCAGTTCGATCTTGATGTAATTCTGTACCGGATAATTTATGGAAGTAGTTATCTAGGCGTTGTTCTGAAATGGATGCTTCAAAGTCTCCACTGGATAGGTAATAGACTGCGTTGCTCTCTAAAGACTTCTGGCGATAGTCTTCATCACCTTCCATTTTGACGACCTTGGTATGATTTTCCAGGAGTTTAATTGCGGGTTCAAATCGATCTCTTTGTAGACCGTTTTTGTAGAGTTGATCCGGTGGAATATTAGATGTAGTGACTAATACAACGCCTAAGGTAAACAAATGTTCAAAAAGTTTGCCTAATAACATGGCATCGGTGATGTCATTTACATGCATTTCATCTAGACAAAGTAGCTGGGTTTTGCCTGCAAAACTCTTTGCAACGACTTCTAAAGGGTCAGGAATGCCATCTAGTTCATTGAGCTCTTCATGAACGAGCTCCATGAAGCGATGGAAATGTAAACGTAGTTTTTTTTCAGTGGGTAATAGCTTATAAAAATAATCTACCAGATGGGTTTTACCGCGACCTACGCCGCCCCAAAGATAAAGTCCTTTGATGGCTGGGGCTGACGGCTGTTTATCTGCTGCCAAAGAAATAAATCGGCTAAAACGTTTTCGGTTTTTTGGGGGTGTGGGAGTAACTCTTAATAGACTATCAAAAACTTCTTGTAGTTCTAGAACGACAGCTTTTTGATAGGGATCTGCAGTGATTTCTCCTGCATTGATACTTAACAGGTAACACTCCAGAAGAAAGTCATCAGAAGTCTCTGTTAGTTGTTCATTTAGGGCTTTTTCTGTTAATGACATATTTCCCATATTCCATTCAAGCAACAATTCAATTGATATTTAGTACATTAACCAGTTCAAATTCATTAGGAATGATGCTTCAATTGGCTAATGTATTTAAGCTATTAATATACGGCATATAAACGATGAAACCCCCTGTCTAGATTAATACTCTCTATTGGATATTTATAGGGATTAGTATTTTTAAATGAGAGAAGAATTCCACATCGTTTAAATTGCAACTATTGTTTAACCTAATGATCATTATTGAGAACAAATATTCTGTTGCTGCTTTCTTATCTGTATGCTGGAATTACAAGAAAGTAAAAGTTTGAGGGCGGACTAATACCTTTGTAGTTCTATTGTTACTTTCGTCTCAATGACATAGGTGGGAGTTCAAAATGGATAAAAACATAATCTGGCTTAATGATCTAGGTATGGGTGATGTTAATATTGTCGGTGGAAAAAATGCATCCCTCGGCGAAATGATCAGTAATTTATCTAAAATGGGCGTATCGGTGCCTAATGGTTTTGCTACAACTACTTATGCTTACGCAGGTTTTTTACAGAAAAACCACTTGGTGAAGCGTATTAATACATTGCTCGATTCACTCGATGTAAATGATATTAGTGCTTTGACCAAAGCAGGGTCAGATATCCGTGGTTGGATTATGGATGCTGATTTACAAGAAGATTTGATTGATGATGTAACCACTGCCTTTGAACAAATGAATAAAGAAGCTGGCGGCGAGCTAGCGGTTGCGGTGCGTTCTTCGGCAACTGCAGAAGATTTACCGGATGCTTCGTTCGCAGGTCAGCAAGAAACGTTCCTGAATGTGCGTGGTTTAGACGCTATTTTTGCTGCAATCAAAGAAGTATTCTCATCGCTCTATAACGACCGTGCTATTTCGTACCGAGTTCATCAAGGCTTTGAGCATGAAAAGGTTTTATTGTCTGCGGGTATCCAGAAAATGGTGCGTAGTGATATTGGCGCTAGTGGCGTTCTATTTACGCTGGATACTGAATCGGGTTTCCGTGATGCGGTATTTATAACCGGTGCCTATGGCCTTGGTGAAACGGTAGTGCAGGGAGCGGTAAACCCGGATGAGTTTAATGTGTATAAACCCAATATCAAAGCAGGGCGACCTGCAATACTACAGCGTCGTTTAGGCGAAAAAGCCATTGAGATGGTTTACTCTGGTGAAGCAGGCCATGATAAATCGGTGTTAACGCAGGATGTTGATAGTAAACGACGCAATAAATTTTGTATTACGGATGAACAAGTAGAAAGCCTTGCCAAACAAGCGTTGACGATTGAAGATCATTACGGTCACCCAATGGATATTGAATGGGCGTTAGACGGTGGAAATGACAAACTTTATATCGTGCAGGCGCGTCCTGAAACGGTAGAAAGTCAGATTTCTGGAAATGTTATCGAACGCTACGAGCTAAAAGGAGAAGATACTGCAACGGCACTAGTCGAAGGTCGAGCCATTGGACAGCGTATTGGTCAAGGCCCAGCGAAAGTCATTAAAAGCATCGCGCAAATGGATGAAGTTCAAGCGGGCGATGTATTAGTAACGGATATGACTGACCCCGATTGGGAGCCGATTATGAAGCGAGCTTCAGCCATTGTAACTAATAGAGGTGGGCGCACCTGTCATGCCGCTATTATTGCGCGTGAACTTGGCGTACCAGCGATAGTGGGTTGTGGTGATGCCACCAGTGCTATAACGAATGGACAGGTGGTTACCGCGTCTTGTGCCAGTGGTGATACGGGCTTCGTCTATGAGGGTGAGTTGGAGTTTGA
>Ga0209633_10002915_pt1 | contig 16123 bp, 24 predicted proteins | sample Cruoilmetagenom1_FD_187290 | JGI IMG/M metagenome (GOLD analysis project Ga0209633, IMG submission 187290) | Oil polluted marine microbial communities from Coal Oil Point, Santa Barbara, California, USA - Sample 1 (SPAdes) (version 2) | ecosystem: Environmental > Aquatic > Marine > Oil seeps ... | reverse complement strand
CCGAGAATATGACCACGGCCAGCGGCTGGTGGTGATAGGTGCCGAGCAGCGACGTCGTCCAGGGTGTCACCGACACGAACAACAGCAATGCCAGGTTCAGCCAAAGGGCCGTCATATCCGCCCGCCGCAGCTGTGCCAGAACCGTGTGGTGCTGGAGCCAAAGTATGCCCAGCGCGAAGAAACTGATGATCCAGGTATAGAATTTCGGCAGGGTGTTGAGGATCGACTCCGCGATCGGCGTATCGGGATTGTCCGGCAGCTTCAGGTCCAGAACCAGCAAGGTTATCGCGATCGCGAAAACCCCATCGGTGAGGGCGCAGAGGCGGCCAGTGCCGTAGGTCCTTTTTCTCGCCATGCCTCTCTTTATTAGTAACTCGACGCTCTATTAGCTAGCGCGCTGAAGGCGCGGATTTCTTTTCCGCCTGCTGAAATCGCAGGCTGGTTGCCGGCTACACCCGTCATACTGGCGACAGTGGTTAGCGTAGCCGGCACCTACTCGACACTTAGGTCGAGTAACTAAGAAGATTTCCGGCAACTACTCGACACTCGCTCCCGCCCTTGGGGCGGGGCTCATCGAAAAGTCCGCCCGCTCTAATCGCGGGCGGGGTCGAGTAACTAATAGAGGCGCTCGCTACCTAATCACCACTTCTCGTTATCGGGCCGTATTTCGACCAGGAACGACCAGGCCGAGCGGTCCTGATGGGCGACGTGGTAGACCTCGTCCGCGACCGCGCTGGGCTTGCAAAAGAATTCGTCCCCCTCGTCAGGCCAGAATACGGGCCTGGTCCGCGGCGTATCGATTGCCGCATCCACCAGCACATAGGCGACGTGGACGCCCTTGGGCCCTAGTTCGCGCGCCATGGATTCCGCCAAGATCCGCTGCGCCGCCTTGGTCGGGGCAAAATAGGCGAATTTGGGCGACCCGCGCTTGGCCGCGGTGTTGCCGGTGACGATGATCGCGCCCTTGCCCGCCTCGATCATGGCGGGCGCGGTGGTGCGCGCCAGATACAACAGCGAGGTCGTGTTGACGCGGAAATTGCGTTCCAGCCGCTCGGGGTCGCTTTCCATGAAGGTGGCGGCACCGCCGCCATCCAGAATGCCCATCACCGCGTTGTGGATCACAATTTCGGGCGGGCCCATCTCGCTCGCGACCTGCTCGGCGCAAGCGACCAGCCCGTCGAGATCGGAAACGTCGCAGACATAACCCTTGGTGCCTTCGATCTCCGACTCCAGGGCGTCCAGGCGTTCTTGATCGCGCGCCAGCATGGCGACGCGGTAGCCGCCGCGGGCAAAGCGCTTGGCGCATTCCGCGCCGGTTCCGGGGCCAACGCCCGCGATCAGACAGACAGGTTCGCTCATGGCGCGCGCATCTTAGACTCGGCAGTTATGCCGGGGAAAGATCAATACCGCGCACTCGCGATCGGGTTCATGGGCGCGGGCGGCCGCGGGCGCCCTGAGCCCGGCGCCACCGCGTAGCGCTTCATCATCACGCCATACATGGTGGCTTTCAGGATGTCGTCGCGGTTGGCGACGATCCGGCCGTTCTTGCGGTGGAAGCCGCGGAACTCCTCGAACCACTCGCTCAGATGATCCGCCACCTTGAAGCGGCCGGTCATCATGCGCTCGAGGATCTCGTCTACGATGGGTTCCACCGGCTGGGCGCCGCCCTGTTCCGACGTATCGCCGGGGGATCTGGGATAGCGCGCGGACTTGTTCAGCATCCGGACCCCATGGGCCCGGTAGGCATCGGCCAGCGGCTTGCCGCCGGATTTCTCGCGGTTCATGCCGTCATGGGGCCAGGCCACCGGGATCGACGTGTCGCCCCGGTTGAACCAGGCCGCGTGATAGACCGCCGCCTCGCCCGACTTCCGGTAGCAGTCGATCACGTAGATCACGTCCTTGTCCCGGTCCCAGCCGATATGGGCGCCCGCGCCCGGGTGATCGATGCCGAAGTCGCAGCCCATGATCTGCACGAAGTGGCGCGGCAGGCCTTCCGGGAACAGGCCATAAAAATTGAACCGGATCTCTTTCTCTTCGACCGGGAACACCGCGCCCTCCCCCATCATGGGCACGCCCTTGGTGCGGGCGTCGCGTTCGTGGATCCGGTAGGAGGCGGAAAGCCGCTCCTTGTCGGATTCGCTCAAATGATCGGCGTCGTCCCAGGTGGCGGACTGCAAATGGATGCCGGGCCCGCCGCCGGTGAAGTGGCGCACCAGCTCGGTCTCGCCCCGCAGCGGCGTGAAAGTCACCAGCGCCACCCCGCCGGATGTCAGGATCCGCGTCTGGGACTCGGAATAAATCATGTAGTCGTCGGGCTCCTCATCGAGCCAGACCACTTCGGGGTCGGTGCCGGTCCACTTGATCCAGCCCTGCTCATAGGTCTTGAAGCTGCAGACCGAGAGGCCTCCGCTAGCGTGGTGGACTTTAATCGTGTCCGCCACGCCGCCCACCACCGCGCGCCTTGTTCCGGGCTTCTCGGCGATCCGGGATTTCGGGATCAGCCCGGTTCCGAGCTTGTCGTCCAGGCCGCCGAGCAGCTGCTTCTGCACGATGTCCTTGGAGGTCTCCGATGTGGGCGAGCCGGTCCAGGCCAAGATTGGCGCCTCGAAGCGCTTGCCGCGCCACCAGGAGGGATAATCGCCGGTCAGGTGAAACGCGACCTCGGCGGCGGCCGAGAGCGTCTTGCCCACCCGGTTGGCCGCCATCAGCATCCGCTCGGGGTGCTCGCGGCCCGCCTCGTGGAACGCCGCCTGCCAGTGATAGGGGGCGTATTTATCGAGTTTGGACCAGCCGAGATCGCGCTCCAAACGCGTGGATAACCTCGCTAACTGCTGAAAGTCGTCCAATGCTCGGCCACCCATCCTTGTTTGATGTCTGTCGGTTTCGGGCGCCCGTGGAACTGCATGATGCAGCCCTTTGGTCCTTGGCTGCCCTCCAGCTTGTAGCTCGTGATGCCGGCATCGGCTTCCCATAGCGCCCGGCAGTGTTTGGCCAGATACCCCTGGTCGCCTTGGGCCCTGTGCTCGGCCATATGGGCTCTTGGATCGGCGGTGAAATCTTCCCAGACCGGGGTGACGTCGGCGGGCACCCACATCACGCAGGAGTTCGCCGGGTGTTGCCCATAAAAATCCCGCACCATGCGGAACTCGTCAGCTTCCAGGTGATCGATGGGCGCCAGCACGAAGCTGTCCAGGTCCACAAAGAGGAACGGGCGCAGATGCGCGTTCCAGGGCGCGAACAGCTCGAGCTTGGCCCACCAGCCGGGCAGGCCGCAGTAGAGCTGGGGCGCGAGCCCCGGCGTGTCGGCCTGATCGGTCAGCGTCATGACTTGGACGCTCGAGACTTCCGCGAGCTGGCGGGTCAGCGCGGTGACGTATTCGGGACCGTATTTCTCACCTCTTCGGACCAGACAGACCCGCTCAATCATCCGGAACCAGGATCACATCGCGGTGGACGCGCTTGGCGACCCGGTAGCCCGGGAAACTTTCCGACCAGCCTTTCGGGTGCCCGTAATGCTCGGAAATCCCCTTGTCCTCCACCATGAGGACCGGCCGGTATTTCCGGATGGTCTCAGCCGCACCGCTAAGCGCGAGCGGCTCCATGCCCTCGATATCCAGCGCGATCAGGTCCACATCGCGGGCTCCGTGAAAGTCAATCGTGTTGACCGGGATTTGGCCGGACCCGTGCATCCGGTGGGCGCCGGCGTTATTGGGTTCCCGCTTCATGCCCATGGCGCCCGAGTGATCCCCCAGCGCCTCCATGATGGCGTAGACGCGTTCGGCCTTGTTCTTCAGCAGGCACTGGTAGTTTTCCCAGTCGGGCTCGAAGGTCCAGACGGTCCCAAACGTCTTGGCCAGGTGGTTGGCCCAGACGCCCACATTGCCGCCGGCCTGGATGCAAGTGCGGGTTCGCCCACAGAGCGCAATTGCGCGGTCTGCATCCTTGACCTCGCGCAGCACCGCCCGGTGGCAATGCTGGTCCGCATCGGGCCACCAAAGGCGATCGATCCGTTTCAATGGTTTTCCTTTTTTTATTCCTCAGCTTTTGATTAGTTAGCGCGCTGAAGGCGCGGATTTTATTAGTTCGCCCACTGGAATCGCGGGCGAGATGCTGGCACTTCACGTCAGTTTGGTCGGCTGCGAATCTAGCGGGTGCCGGATTGCTCTCCCAGTTCCAGCACCTACCCCGCACTTCAAGCGGGGTAACAAACAAGTTCCGGCATCTCCCTGGCACTTAAGCCGGGGAACTAAGAAAGTTCCCGCAACCAACCTGCGATTTCAGCAGGCGGAAAAGAAATCCCGCGAATTTAGACCGAGGACATCAACCAATGCCCGATACGCCCGCAAGAGAGACGACCATGGCGGCCGCGAAGACTGGCCGGTCAGACACCGCGCCGCCAGCGGCGGGCGGACGTTTTTACCTGGGCGCGGCGTTGTTCGCCCTTAGCCTGCTCGGCCCGCTGCTGCTGATTCCCCTTGTGGCGACACTGGATCTCTCGGCGGCGACGCTTGCCTCGATCTCCAGCGCAATCCTGATTGGCGCGGAAATCCTTCTGGTGGCGGCTGCCGCGACCATGGGCAAGGACGGCTATGCCTATCTGAAGGCCCGTGCCTCGGGTTTCTTGAAACGCTATGGACCGCCTCAACGGGTTGGCCGGCCGCGCTATTGGTTCGGCCTCGCCTTGTTCACGCTTCCCATTCTGTTCGGCTGGCTCGCGCCCTATTTGGCGCCGTCGATCCCCGGCTACCAAGGCAACGAGATTGGTTTCGCGCTCGCCGGCGACGGGCTTCTGCTGATCAGCCTGTTCGTGTTGGGCGGCGCGTTCTGGGACAAGCTGCGCGCGCTCTTCATTCACAATGCCAAGGCGGTGATGCCGTAGCGCGGCAGCGGCGCGGCACCCGTCCATCCTGGGAGGGTTTGATGGTTTTCACCCTGACATTCGTGGAAAATCTGTTCCGTCTATTGCTCGACGGCGTGCCCCTGTTCATCGGGCTCAGCGCGGTCATCGCCGCTCTGGCGGTCGCCGTGGGCAGGGTCGAGGGCTGGAGCCTGGTGGACAGCGTCTATTACGGCTTCATAACCGCGACCACGGTTGGGTATGGCGATATCGTCCCCAAACACGTCATCGGAAAGCTGATTTCGGTCATTCTCCCGCTGATCGGCCTGATGGCGACCGGCATCATGGTTGCGCTGGCGGTCGAGGCGGCGGATATCACCTTCAAGCAGCTCAACCCCTGACGCGCCCAAATCCGGCGCGCCGGCAAATCAGGATAGGGTCGACGCCATGACCGAGAAAAACGTCTCGCGCCGCCAGCTGGTCAGGCTTGAGCGCCTGATGGACGTGGTTTTCGCCCTGGTCATCTGGCGCATATTCATGCTCTTGCCGCGGCCCAATTACGACGATCCGGAGTGGGACACGGTGGCCGAAATGCTGACCAAGGAATGGCACGGCTTCGCGGTGCCGATCCTCTCCGTCGCAATCGTCATCGTGTTCTGGCTACAGAACAACAGGCTGCTCGGTCTGCTCAAGACCACCGACGCGATCCACACCGGCATTTCTATCGTCCAACTGTTCTGCGTGCTGCTGTTTCTCTATGCCTTGCGCATTGGGGTGAGCGTGGAGACCGCTGCCGACACCAGGCTGCTGGAGAGTTCGGCCGCGGTCCTGGTCGGCGCAACCGCCTATGCGGCTTGGATCTACGCCTGGAAGCGGGGTGCGCTGCTCGCCGATGACGTCGACGAAGAGAAGGCAAAACGGGTCGCCAGCACAAACCTGGCGGAGCCGCTGACCGCCCTGCTCACCATCCCGGCGGCTTTTGCGGGCCTCTGGGCCTGGGAAATCTCCTGGCTGCTCTACCCGTTTCTGCGATGGCTGCTGAAACGGCGCGGCTGAAATAGAAAGCCCAACTATTCCGCGATTTCAGCGGGCTAACTGACTAATTGTGGGGTAACAAACAAAGCCCGGCAACTCACCGGCACTTCGCCCGGGGAACTGACACAGGCGCTGCCCCTTGCACGAACGCACAAATCTACGAACCGCATCGACTATCGGCCTGATTTGCGCCGCCGTGATTTTCGCGCTGCTGATGGCCGCGTGCGAGGCGCGCGGCTACGGCAAATCCGAAATAATCACATATTATGTACTCGGCACCGGTTGGGGCGAGCTAACGCTGAACCGGCTCGACGCCACGCACTCACCGCTCTATTACTGGCTGCTCAAACCATACGCCGACGCTGTCGGGGACCCTATCGCGCTGCGTTATCCGAGCGCCCTATTTGCGGCTTTGGCGGTCGGCGTCCTCACCGGCGTGATGGCCTATTGCTGCTCCGCCGCGGCGGCAATCCTGCTCGGCATCCTATTCCTGTCATCACCCGCCCTTGTAGCCCTTGGCCAATTGGCAAAGCCCTACGGATTGCTGATGGCGTTCACGGCTATCGCTCTCGCCTCCAGCACCCTTGTGCTCCGATCGAACAGCGCGGCAATTCAGGAACAAGATACGGGCGGAAGCGGACGCAGCCGGCTGCCGCTGCAGCTCTCGCTGATCGGCGCCGCGGCGACCATGATGGCCGGCGTGCTGTCGGTGCTGGCAATCTTCTTGACGCCATATCTCAGCGCAAAAGTCCGCGCCGACCGCAGATTCACGGGCGACTGGCTCCGCAAATTTGTACCCGTATTCATCGCATGCGCGTTAATGGTCCTAATCTTGTCTCCCTATCTGTGGACCAGAGTTGGAACCTATTGGGCGAATGAGACACCGTTTTCGTTCGCGACTTTCGAAAAGATTTTTCGATCGGCTTTCACGTACAAATTTGCCGTATTGGATCTGCGCCTACAGTCTTTGATCCAAGGCATCGTCCTTGTTTCTTCCGTATTGCTCTTCTTCATTGGGATCGCCAAACGAAACCGGTTTCTTCCGATGTATTTGCCGGCCGCGGCACTGGCGATCGGCCTGCCAGTAGCCCTGATAGCCTTGAGCCTGCACACCGGATTGTTGGTTGCCCGGTATTTCTATGTGGCGGCGCCGGCTATCCTGTGCGTCATGGCGTTGGGCGCCAGCGTGGTTTCAAGAAACCGATTTGGACTGGCGGCGCTTATCATAGTGGCGCCCCTGTTCGTGTCGCAGGGGATCGCGGCCGCCTTATCGAGAGGCTCGGTGAGCATCACTGTCTTGGAGACGGCGTCCGAAACCATCGCAAGATTTGCCGATGCCAGGGACGAAATAATCGCATCGCCGCGGTCGAGAAAGATGCATCTGGGCTTTTTCCTGCACGACTGGAGAGGCTCAAATTCACGCTTCAGACTATCCGGGGGACCTCGGAACGAGGAAGAGCTGAGGCACCAGATTGCTTTGCTGCTTCCGCACCGGCGAGCCGTTTGGTTGGTTGCCGAGCGAAGATTCGGCGAGTTGAACCTGAACAATATCAAACCGGAGCGGGCCCACTTTTGCCGGCTCAAGGCGGAGCCGGTGCTGATAGCGGTGTTCTATACCGCCAGCTCACCACTGCCAGAGGGCATCGATTGCCCCAAGCCGAAGCCAAGATAGGCTGAAAAGAAATCCCGCGATTTCAGCGCACTGGCTACTCCAAAAACTGCCATTGACTGGCCTGAGATCGCAGATGCAGCATGGCTGCGGACTGCGCAGCCAACCGGGTGCTATGGGGCTCTCGGTTTTGCATTTTCCTGAATGTGAGGAGGAGCACCATGTCACTCGAAGACCACAAGGCCAAAGCGCGGCGCGAAATTCAAATGTGGGCCAGCGACAATTCGGACACGCCGGAGGATTTCATTGCGGAGAACTACATCAACCACCAGGAACCCTATGTCGGAGGTGGCGTGGCGGCCAAGAGCCTGAAGGCTTGGGAAGAATTGCTGAAGGGATACCATCACGCCTTTTCGAAATCGAAGGTCGACGTCTCGATGCAGATAGCAGAAGGCGACCTGGTCGCCACAAAGTGGGAGATCACGGCCACTCAGACGGGCGACTATGTTGGGCTTGCGCCAACCGGCAAGGAAGTTAGCTGGACGGGTGTCCAGATCAGCCGCTTCGAGAGCGGCATGATTGTGGAGAGCTGGGTCGATTGGGACAAGTACAGCCTGTTCGCAGGCTTGGGTCTGGTCAAATAGCCGCGGGCTCACCTGGAAGGGCGCGTCAGGTCGGGTAAGCCAAGAGCAGCCGCGCGGCTAACGGTTCAAACGCCACAGCCCCAGATGATGGCACGGGTAGCCTGGCACCCAATCGGGCAGCCGCTCGAGGGGTTCGGGCAAGTCGAAGGGTGGTTTCTCCAAATTTACCGGCCTGAAGTTCCGCGCCGCCGCCCAGCCCTCCCAGTCCCGCGGCGCCGGTGCATTGAAGGCGTCGGGATAGGTCCCGGCGAGCAGATATTTCGATTGGATGTTTCGTAGAAACCGCAGGGCCTGGGCCGTGGGCAAATGGATCAGCACGAACCGGCACAGGGTCAGATCGCAGGGCGGGAGCGCTTTGGCCGCGATGTCGCGCACCGCGAACCGGATATTGGGCACGGCGTATTTTCGGGTGTTGCCCGCGATCAGTTCGGGCACGACGTCGAGCCCGAGATAATCGATCCCCGACAGGTCGACCGCTGAGAGCCAGTTGAAATCGCCGCAGCCCGCATCGACCACCGAGCCTATGCCGTATTCCTTGAAGAGCCGCGGCAGGTCGGCCCTGATGGCGGCGGTGTAGGCAAGCGTGGCGCCGGCACCGCAGGGCGTCTCGCGCCCGCCCGAGTGCCAGCCGCCTTTCCGCAAGAGCTCTATGAATGGGCGTCCGGAGCCCCCAGCCATTCCCGCGTCCGCCAGCCTCGTTTTGTTACTCGACACTTAAGTCGAGTAACTAATTGAGTTGCCCTCACATTGACTCCCCGTCCATGCCGTGCAAAATTTCGATAGTTCAATAATTGAAATATTCAGAAATTGACAAATAGCGCTTCAAAACCGGGTTTCATGCTGCATCGGGCGGTGCAGTCGCTTTCCTCGCGGCTGCTGGGAATCGAGCGGGACCTGGCCGGTCAGTTCACGCCGGCGCTCTCGCCCCAGGAAACCACCGTGATCAAGGTTCTGTATGGCGCCGGGCAAACCAATATGGGCAACCTGGCCGGCGAACTCTCGATACCGCTGAGCACCTGCACCTATTTGATCGACAAGCTCGAAGAGCGTGGTCTGGCGGTGCGTGCGCGGACCAGGAACGACCGGCGCGCGGTGTTTGTCGAACTTTCGGAAACCGGAACCCGGTTCGCTACACAAATGCAGGATGCGCAAGTCGTCCTGTGTGAAGAGCTTCTCAGCGCATTTGCGCCCGATGAACGCCCTGTTCTTCGCCAGCTTCTGGATCGTTTGGCCGGCGGCGAGGCACAGGACAAGACAGCGGCGGCCCGACCGCCCGTGAAACCAATCTCGTAACCAGGAGGATCAAATGTCGGCATCTGAATTGAGCTGCACCACCCTCGATCTCGAAACCTTCAAGAAGACCAAGGAGCACCTGACCAACAATCCCGAGGACGCGAAGGGCACCTTCTCCGCCATCACCAAATGGCAAGGCGGCGCCCAGGCGGTCACCAGCGCGCGAACCTTCACCATCAAGACCGACGAGCCGGCGCCACTCGGCGGCCAGGACGCCCATATCGATCCGATGGAGCTGCTGCTGGCGGCGCTCGGCTCCTGCCTCACGATCGGCTGGGTGACCCAGGCCAACCTGCGCGATGTCGATTTCTCCGACCTCGAGATCAAGGTGGAGGCGCCCTTCGACCTGCGGGGCTATCTCGATATCGAACCTGGCGTGCGGCCGGGCTTCGGGGGTTTGAGCTATACGGTCGACGTCAAGAGCGACGCCTCCGCGCAAATCCTGGAAGAGATTCGCGCTGCCGCCGAGAAGGGCTCGCCGATGTTCGACAACATCATCAACATGACCCCGATCGAGGGCCGCGTCACCAAGGGGTGACACTGATTATTTTGGTTAGCGCGCTGAAGGCGCGGGTTTTGTTCGCCTGCTGAAATCGCAGGCTGGTTGGATCTTCTTTTCCGCCTGCTGAAGTCGCAGGCGGGTTGCCGGCTACATCCGTCTTGATGGCGACAGTCATTGGTTTAGCCGGCACCTCCTCGACACTTAAGTCGAGGAACAAAAAAAATCCAACTGGCTCGCGCTTTCAGCGGGCTAACTATGAATTTGGCCCCCCCCCCCAGCCATTCCCTTGTGCGCCCGCTCATGGATTTGACCTTGCCAGCAAAGGCGAGATCGCGGGCCCGCTTCCAATGGGCGTTGGGGGCGCCCGTCACCTGGCTCGCGGCCTCGGAGGTCTCGAACCGGCAATGCCGCCAGGGCGGCTCGCCATTATGGGGGCCGTCGTCCAGCGGCAAGCCGCACAGCGTGATCTGCTGGTAGCCGAGCGCGACGCCGACAAGGCAGGCGCCCAGACCGCTGGTGCCGTGGCCGCCAAGCGGCCAATGCCATTTCGCGCCCTTATGGTTCGAGTGGGTATGGGCCGGCCCGTGGAACTCTTTTGAGTATTCGTTGCGCCGGGCTTTGACGAAGTCGGTGAGCAGTTTGGCTTCGTTGGAGTACCAGTGCTCGATATGGCCCGGAAAGGTCTCGCCGAGCTTGTTGACCACCATGAAGTGGTGGCCTTCTCTTTCGACCTTGCCGCGCCCGCGGTCGCAGCGGCAGCCATAGGCTTCGAGGTCCTCCCAGACATTCGCCGCATCGCCACAGATCACCAGGGCGTGGCCGGTATAGGCGCCCGCGATTTTTGGGAAAGCGAATTCGCGCCCGCCATAGACCGCGAAATAATCCTCAAGGGCCATAGGCGTATTGGCCCCGATGCTTCAGCCGGACGCTGGGGTCCGGCAGGATCTTGAAGCCCGCTTTTTTCGCGATTGCGGTGAGCTGTTCCTTCAGGTTCAGCGCCGATCGAGAATGGGCTTCGTGCAATAGGCCCCCGTGACAGGGCGTGCAGAACAGGATGCTCAAGGCCCTAGTCCTCGTCCCAGCCGAAATAGCGCGCGGCCAGGAAGATCACCAGGGTGAGCCCGGCGAACAAGAGCAAGCCCTCCAGCGTCATCACGCGGGATCGGTGTTGGCTTCGTTGGCGGTGAGCTTGAAGAAGCCGTCCTTTGCCGCCTGGGGCGCGCCCACCGAGCGGATGTGCCAGTGCACCGTGCCCTCGTCCGAGACGGCGGAGTCCCAGGTGCCCGACCAGGTGCTGCCCGCTTGGGCGAGGTTGATTGTCTCGACCGTATCCACCCCATTGAGCGGATAGGAGACCCGCACCGTGGCCGAGGTCGGATTGGCGCTGGCGCCGGACGAGTCGGAAAACGTGACGGTGAAATCGATATCCGCGCCGCGGACGAATGAAGCCATTAGCTGGTCCCTACATCTATGGAAGCGGTTGCGACCGTGACCGAGGCCCCCGGGGCCGCGACGTCGCAGGTGGCCACTTGGCCGGAGGCGAGCGCCGCGCGCGCGGTTCCGGAAGCGATCGTGACCGAGAGGGTCCCCGCCGCGCTGAACAGCCGGTCGCGGATCCGCGCCAGCGCCTCCTGGGCAAGAGCGAAAAAGCCGAGCATATTGCTACCTGTTTGGAATGGTTTGGCGGTGCAATCGGGCACCGGCTAAGCACTTTGTTTGTCCCCCGGCTTAAGTGCCGGGGCGTTGCTCGCACTACCCGTCGGGTTGTTTGAGCAAATTATGCGTCGAATTCGGCACTGGCTGAGTTTTCACTGGGCCCAACCTGACGGGCCAACCCGGCAACTCGCCCGCGATTCCAGCGGGCGGAAAAAACCGCGCCTTCAGCGGGCGAACTTAAGAAAGCCGGGGAACAAAACTAATTGACCAACTCTTCTTTTATTCGGCAGCACTCTGCCCGGAACGGAATCGCGGTCGAGCCCGCGTCAGCGCCGAAGAAGTGGACAAAAATCCACTTGGCGTGGCGGTGGTCGGCCACCGGGTGCCGAAGCTTGTCGTCGGCAAACATGGCGACCACGCTGCCCGACTGCTGATAGCCTTTAGGCTGGGCTGTTAGGGGCATTTCTGTCAGGTGTTTGTGGGTTTGATCCGCTCGGAGTGGATCCTCGAATTTTCCGCGGCAATGTAACGCGAGGCTTGACATTGTCACGCGCGACGTTACATAATGGCAATGATAAAGTCGTTCAGGAGCCGCGCCCTGAAGCGCTATTGGGAGAAGGGCGACAATCGCCGCATCAATCCCGAACACTTTGCCAAGGTGAAGCGCATCCTTCGCGCCCTGGACGTGGCGAGAAACCCGGGGGACATGAACATCCCAGGCTTCAAGTTTCACCCGGTCGGCAAGGAATTTTCAGTCTGGGTTACGGGAAATTGGCGCATCACCTTCGGCTTCGAAGACGGGGACGCCACCGACGTCGATTACCTGGACTATCACTAGGAGAGACCATGACCAACAGGCACCCCAGTATCGAGCCGATGCACCCCGGAGAACTGCTCAGGGAGGATGTGCTTCCCGCACTCGGCATCAAGAAGGGTGAGATGGCGGACCTGCTGCAGACTTCCCGCCAGACGCTCTATGAGATTCTGGCCGAGAAGCGTTCCGTGACCCCTGAAATGGCTGTGAAGCTCGGCAAGCTGTGCGGCAACGGACCCGATCTGTGGCTGAACCTGCAGACGGCCTACGATCTCTGGCGCGCAGAGCGGCAAGTCGATACGTCGAAGATTCCGACCCTCGAGGCTGAAGCGGCCTAGCGTCCAACCTCCCGGCCCGCCCTTGGGGCGGGCGTTCATTGAAAAGTTCGCCCGGTTAAGGGAGTGGCCGCGCGTGACCGGCGTGGGGGCAAGATGGCGCTTCGCGATCATAATGCGGGCATGTCTTGGTTCCAGCTTGGCGTTCCAATCACTCAGGGCCGCCATCACCGCCTATGATCGCGGCGGTGGCACTGATTGAATGGCGTCGAGATGACCGACCTTGCTGCACTGATAAAGCGCGTGGAAGCGGCGGAAGGGCCGGATGAAATCCTGAGCTCAGCGATTTGCGATTATTTCGCCGGAGATGGGCGGGCCCGCAAACACGTGACAGGCTCGGTCCACGACGCGCTGGCATTGTTGGATCAGGCGCTGCCGGACGAAGAAATCGCGATGAGCGTGGCTTTCCGCCGCGCGACCGTCTCGGTCAATGGAGTTTTCGATCCACAAAACGAGGTTTGGGGCAAATCCGCCGCGCTGGCCATAGTCCTCGCATTGTTGAAAGCGGTGCAGGCACGGAAATGACCGAGGGCGCGTTTGCCCGTGTCGGCGCCGGCGCGAGGGCTGAATGGCGGGTAAGCCAGAATCAAAAACGCCCGGCCAGGCGGCCAGGCGCAGTCTCCCGAAGGTATACAAAACGTACCATAGCCATCCGGTCCGAGTCAAGACCGGGGGTGTGGGGTGTGGGGGGGCGGACGCAAGCGTTGGATTGGCCCCAGCTCCCGTAGGCGCAACTTGGCTTGAATGCCAATGGCACCATCCGGGTGAGCATGCGCATTTGCTTTTTATTTACAATTGCCGGCATATCGTGCCGCAGTATTCTCCCATGCCCGGTCACTCGCCAGTTTCAATATTACGAAGGCTTGCGCCCTTCATGCGCGTGAGGCCGCGGTCCGGGGCTGCGCTTGAGACACTGCGTCCTCACATGAGCGAGGATGAGCAACGCTGTTATCAAGAGCATTTGGGGCGATCCGAAACAGTTGTTGAATTCGGCCTTGGCGGATCGACGCTGTTGGCGCTTAGACTGCCCAACATCACAAAGTTTGTCGGCGTAGACTCTGATCTCGAATGGATTCGAAAACTCAACGACACGCCTGAGGCTGCAGCCGGCGGGCGCAGTGCAAAGTTCCTTCATGCCGATATTGGCGAGGTCGGAGCCTGGGGGCGTCCGTCAAATAACGAAAAAATCGATAGTTGGCCGCAGTACTCTCTAGCGCCATGGGGTCTTATCGGCAGGCCCGATCTCGTGTTTGTCGACGGCCGCTTCCGGGTGTCCTGCATAATGGAGTCGGTGCTTCGTGGCCGGTCGGACACCCTAACCATCGTGCATGATTATTGGGATCGCTCGGAGTATCACTGCACACTTCCGTTCCTGGAATGGCAGGAAAGTTGCGGCACTTTGGGCGTGTTCACCGCGAAGCAGGGGCTGAACCGCGAAGCCGCAGCGGCGCTGCTCGAGGAATACCGTTTCGTTCCCGATTAGACGCGCATAAGCTCTGCTCGCCTGCTGCGGAATCGACTTCAGCCTCGTAGGGGACCTCCCTACACCCCATAAAGCTCCCGCAGGCGCGCGAGCACGGCTTTGAGCATGCCGACAGCCGCGGCGGTGGCCTGGTCGCGGCGTTTGTAGTGGGCGACCCTCCGCCCCACCTGCTCCAGGCTGGGGGCCGCGTTTTCGCCGTCGAAGGGTTGCTCCAGGATCAGCCAGCCAGCGACCGGCGTCAGGCTTTCCCCAAGAAACTCCACCGCCCTGGTCCAGCGCTGGTGGTGATAGGCCCGCCGCGCCGCCGCGTCCTGGTTGGCCTCGCCCTCATGGGCGCGCCCCAGATATTCGCCATAGCGCGGCACCACGCGGCTGGGGTGGGTGCCGATGAACCAATCCCGGTATAGTATCGCGCCCGCCTCCACTTCGCCATCGCTCAGCGCCCGGCTGCGCTTCAGGGCCTCGATGGGCGACAGGAATTTCTTCGGCGCCTGGGCGACGACCCGGCGGCCCTTCTCATCTTCCACCTCGACCCGGTCGACCGAGCCCGCTTGTGCCCGGGCCTCGCGTTCGGGCGTCGGCCCGAGCTTGCCGGGCCGGGGGAGAACCCTCGCTCCTCCCCGCGGTCCGCCCTGCCGTCCGCCCCGCGCTTTCGCCCGGCCCCGAGCCATCAGGAAATCGCCTCGCGGATTTTTTGGGCGTTGCCGCCGCCGACGGCCTTGCGCTGCCACTCCTGGTCGGCGCGGTCGAGATCGGCCGGCGGATAGGCGAGCGGCACGGTCCAGCGCTCCTGCCGGTCCATCTGGCCGACGGGCTCGCCCTGCTCCTGGCGCCAGAGCCGCCAGGCGTCCCATTCGGGGCTGGCACGCCCGACTACGGGGAGTGGCTGGCCGGTCGCCTTGCGCACATTGCGGGCGAGCAGGAAGAGCTTGCGGGCCACCGGGGTCATGGCGTCGAGATCGGCCTGGTAGTTCACTTACCCGGCCTCCCCGCCGGACTCGCCGGCGGCGCCCCCCGCATAGGCGCCCTCGATCAGCTTGTTGAAGCTTTTGGGACTCAGCAGAAAATCGAAATCGGCCCGCCAGCCGCGCTTGTTATCGCCCAGCAGAAACGGCGACTCGGCGAGCAGCTCGAGGCCCCGGTTCCAGGTCTCAAGCCCGTGCTCGCGCAGCCGCGCGGCGAGCTTGCGGGAGCGGTCGGCGGTGAGCTTTTGCGCTCTTGGCAGTCCCAGAATGCCGGCCGCCTGGTTGAAATTCTCAAAGGCCTTGGCGAGCGGGAGATCGGGGGCGCGCGCCTTTGCCGCCGCCCCACCCGACCCGTTAGGGTCGGATTCACTCTGGATTCTGGACTCTGGACTCTGGGTGTTATCGGTGCCGTTAGGGGCGGAATTGTCCTCCGGGTTATCGGGCGGGTCATCCGACTGGATGTCCGGCAGGATATCCGAAGGCGGAATCGGCTCGCCATTACAAAGACTTGGATTACCGCCCCGCTGGCCGTTCCTGCGCGCGGCCCGGGCGCGTTTTTCGTCGCGCGTCATGCGGCGCGAATAGATCACGCCCTTGCCCGTCCGGGAGAACACGCCCGCCGCCTCCAGCTCGCCAATCAGCCCCGCGAGGTCCCCGCCCGGGCAGCCGGTGAGCACGCCGAGCTGGGGGTCGCTGGGCGCGGTGCCGTTCACGATCAGGTGCCCGCGGGGGGTGGCTTCGTGCATCACCGCGAGCATCTCGAGCCACAAGCCCCGCGCGGCCATCGAGCAGATCCGCAGCCGCGGGTCGGCGCGCCAGTCCGAGGGGTAGAATTTCATCCAGGGCGTGCTCATGGGTGAAACTTTTTTACTCCCCGACTTAAGTGTCGGCGGGTTGCCGGCGCTGCCCGTCGGGTTGTTTGGTGAACCTGTGCGTCGAAGAAGGCACCG
>Ga0209633_10002914_pt1 | contig 16123 bp, 17 predicted proteins | sample Cruoilmetagenom1_FD_187290 | JGI IMG/M metagenome (GOLD analysis project Ga0209633, IMG submission 187290) | Oil polluted marine microbial communities from Coal Oil Point, Santa Barbara, California, USA - Sample 1 (SPAdes) (version 2) | ecosystem: Environmental > Aquatic > Marine > Oil seeps ... | reverse complement strand
ATCATGATTTGTTCTAAAACTCAAAAACATTTTCAATAAAAAAATACCGATTATTACACTTACCAACATAGTAATAAGTGTTCTGATAAACATTTTACTCTTTAAATATTTTATAATTTGCATGCTTATTTTTTATTTAACAAACAGCCAATGCTGATTTTTTAGTTGCGGCAAATTTACATAAAAAAGTATCTGTATCTAATATTTTTAAAAGATAAAGCCTATTAAACCCATATTATACATTAGAAAACTTATTTTAATTTGATACTTTTGTTAGGAATCAATTTAATTGAATGAAAAAAAATATTGCCATTATTATGGGAGGTTATTCCTCTGAGGTTGAAATTTCACTTAAAAGTGGAAACATTGTATATCAGCATTTAAACCGGGAACAATACAACCAATACAGAGTTCATATTTTAAAAGATAAGTGGGTTGTAATTGATGAAACCAACAATGAATATCCGATTAACAGGCATGATTTTTCGGCAATAATTAATGATAAACATATAACTTTTGATTGTGTATTTAATGCCATTCATGGTCACCCTGGAGAAAATGGAATAATATTAGCATATTTAGAATTATTAAATATTAAACACACTTCCGCTCCCTCTTACCAAATGGCGCTTACTTTTAATAAACGTGATACTTTAAGTGTTGTAAAAGAATATGGTATAAAAGCGGCCACATCAGTTTATCTCGATAAAGGTGACGCTATTAATATTGAACTTATCATTGATAAAGTTGGATTGCCATGTTTTGTAAAACCGAACAATGCGGGTTCTAGTTTTGGCATTTCTAAAGTTAAATCAAAAGAACAATTACTACCTGCTATAGATGTTGCATTTAAAGAAGACAAAGAAATTTTAATAGAAGAATTCCTTGACGGAACAGAGATATCTATCGGCGTGATTGAATATAAAAATGAGGTGAAAGTATTACCAATAACTGAGATTCTTTCAGAAAATGATTTTTTTGATTATGAAGCTAAATATGAAGGAAAATCACAGGAAATAACACCGGCAAAAATCTCAAAAATACAAGAGCAGAATGCAATTGCTGTTGCAAAAAAAGTTTATAAGATTTTAAATATGAGCGGATTTTCGAGATCTGAATATATCTTTATAGGTGATGAACCGTATTTTTTAGAAATGAATACTGTTCCTGGCTTAACTGCTGAAAGTTTATTACCTCAACAAGCCAAAAAAGCAGGAATCAGCCTTGAAAATTTATTTGGAAACGCTATTGAACAAGCATTAAAAATTAGTTGACCTGTTGAATCGAGTAGTCGTTCGATTAAACAAAAAACACATAAACAAAAAACTGTAAAAAATGAGACGAGCATTATTCCCGGGGTCATTTGATCCTTTAACATTAGGTCATTATGATATTATCAAACGTGGAGTTCATCTGTTTGATGAAATAATTGTTGCCATTGGAATCAATGCCGAAAAAAAATATATGTTTAGTTTGGATGAGCGTAAACAATTTATCGAAGTCGCATTTAAAGATCAACCTAAGGTTAAAATTACTACTTATCAAGGTATGACGGTCGATTTCTGCAAAGAGGTAAAAGCTGGATTTATTCTTAGAGGTCTGCGTAATCCTGCCGATTTTGAATTTGAAAAAGCAATTGCGCATACAAATAGAAAACTTTCAAAAATTGAAACAGTATTCTTACTAACAGCTGCAAATACTTCACATATTTCATCTTCTATAGTTAGAGATGTTATACGTAATAAAGGGAATTATAAATTACTCGTGCCAGAGAGTGTGAAGGTTAAATAGGGAATGACTTATGATTTACAATTTATAATTAAGGGTATCGGATTTTAAAACCTATCCTTTAGGCAAAAAAACTTCTGCCATCATACATCGTGCACTGCCACCTCCACAAGCCTCAACAGTATCTAAAGAACTTGATACTATATTGCAATGTTTTTCTATGGCAGTTATTTGTTGCTTGGTAAGCGATTGATGAGCAGCATTGCTCATTATCATAATCTTTTTACCATCTTTATTTCGAACTTGCAGCATATTCCCTGCAAAACAATTTACTTGATCTTCAGAAATTGAAATTACCTGTTTCCCATCTTGCTTTAATTGCTTTATAACATTTTTGCGTTCACTTTTATCGTCAATACTATCTAAACAGATCACCGCAAAATTTTCTGCCAAGCACATCACTACGTTCGTATGATAAATTGGCAGGCGCTCCTCATTAACAGTCTGATAAGCAGTGAAAACAATAGGAGTAAATTCAAAATCCTCACAGAATTCAATCAATAGATCTTCATCCGCTCTTGGCGATAATGCACAATAAACTTTTCTATTTTCTCTGTCTAAAAGTAAACTACCTGTACCTTCTAAAAATAAATTTTCATCTTCAGCTTTTGTATAATCTACCACGTTATTAATTATAAACCCTTCTTTCTCTACCAAGTCTAGTATATCTTCACGACGTTCTAAACGTCTATTTTTCGCGAACATAGGGTATAATACTACATCTCCATTTTCATGGAAAGATATCCAGTTATTAGGAAATATTGAATCTGGTGTATCAGATACGAGAGTATCCTCAGCAACAATAACATTTATACCAACTGCCCTTAATTTCTCAACAAAAGCATCAAACTCGCTCTCGGCTTTAGCCTGAACAGTATCTGGTAGAACATTTTCTAATACTTTTTGATAATAATTATTTACAGCTGTTTGTTCATTCATCCTAAAATTTACTGGGCGAATCATCAATATAGTGTCGGTAATTTGTTGCATTAAAAGTTGCTATTTTATAAGTTCAAAATTACTATAAAATTTATGAATTAACTTATGAATATTTTGACTTTCTGACTAAAAAAAATTGGACTGAGATAATCGTTAGGCCTTAACTATTGCTTTTAGTCTTCAGAAATAAGTAAGTTCAATGAATAGCAACTTTATTTAGCTTGAGACAAATACTTTAAAAATAACAAGGCCGTATAATGCAAATCGTACATATCGAAAAAGAGACCATAATAAATATTGCTTGAAGTTGTACTTGATCAAACCAGATACTAAACTAACTATTGAATGCGGAATTGGCGATATAGCACCCATAAGAACAAAAATACCTCCCCATTTTTTCAAGTTAGTAATATGTTTTGCAACTTTATTCTCAATATGATTTTTAATAGCAGGGATTAAAAAAAGACGGTTTCCAATAAAATAGGAAATCACTCCTCCAATATATGATATTGTAGCTAATATAAACAAAAATAACCACGGACTAACGGATTTTGATGCCCAACCAATAAATACTTCAGGTGGAATTATGCCCAAAATAGTTTCTGAAATTAGAAAAACTGAAAAAATTATTTTTGGTGAATATACTTCCACCATATTATTGAGTAGTGTATTAATATCTAAAATGAAAAATTCAACTCCTAACAATAATAAAATGAAAATTACCACAACAGAACCTCCTTTATAAGCCGTATCTTTTAGGAATGTATAAAACTTAGTCATTCTATAATAGCGATTTAGCAACACCAATCGTCTAGTTGTATTGTTATTATATAATATATTCTCTACCATTCTTTAATTTTCTATAAAATTCATGCTTACATCAAATAAAACAAATTCTCCTAAATCAAAAAACATAAACCTGAATAGTAATGATATAAGGAGTGAAATAATTGTCAAAATTAAAACTATTGCAATTTTAATAAGGCGCAAAGATAGCCTAAAATTGCATTTTTAAAATTCTAAGAAAGTTAATTTATTCTAAAAAATGATTAGGAGTTTAAACCACTTTGCGATGTCAATACTTTTAAATAAATAGCTAAATTTAAAAGGCATTTATACCTTTTTCACTTTCTTTAACCTTTATCAATTTACTATATGGATGTTTGTAAAATTCTGCTGTATTTCATATAATAACTAATAAGCAAATCAATCTCTAATCAATGGCATTGTAGAGCAACGCAATAAACCTCCTTGTTTGCCAATTTCAGCATATGGAACCTTTTCTACCGTTATTCCCTGATTTTCAAACCATTTATTGAGTCTTGTGAAATTAATTTCCGAGATAACTACATCAGGAGCAATGGAAAAAATATTGCTTTTCATGTTATACATTTCATCTTTGGTAATTTCAAAAATGTTTTCTTTGCCGAAATAGTTAACTAACCAATTGTATTCTTCTTCAATTAAAAATCCGTTTTTATGCAAAATGGCTTTACCATTTCCAACAGGTTGAAAACAACAATCGAGATGTAATGCATTATTTCTGGGATCGGTATTTGATTTTCTCAATTCAAAAGACTTTACTTTTTTATGAGGAAAGAATTGCTTTATGGAATTCACGGCAGTACTGTTTGTCCTGGCCGTGATATAATCGGCATAATCATCCCTTGTATAAGTACCTATGAAAATATGGTCATTATATGGAATAACATCACCTCCCTCAATATGCGCTTCTTTCGGTAACTTTACTATCTTATCGGGGTTTATTTGATCAATAACATATCGAATAGCCTCGATTTCTTTTTCTCTTTCGGGCAAAATATTACAGTCAATAATAAAATCTTCTATTACAAGAGCGATATCGCGGGCAAAAATCTGATTGTAATCTTCTATAACTTCGGGGCGAAACACTTTTACACCATATTTTTCAAATACTTTGCAAACGGCATTCATTTCTTTGACCATATCTTCTTCTTTAGGATAGGTCCCTGCTATAATATGTTCCCTTGATTTTGGGTCATAAGATTCTTCAATTGTCGGTATAGGTCCTGAACTCTCGGCCGTACCCAAGATCACCGCTCTTAATCTAGATGTCTCGTTTTGTATGTTAAGTTGTAGCATTTATTAAAATAAAAATGCCATTTTTGTCCCGGTGTTTCGAAATCAAAATGACATTTAATTATTATATAGTTTTATTATCTTTTATCTAATGGTACAAATTCTCTAAGTGGATGTCCTGTATATAATTGACGTGGACGACCAATAGGTTCACTATTCAATCTCATTTCTTTCCATTGAGCAATCCATCCCGGTAAACGGCCTAAAGAGAACATAACGGTAAACATTTCAGTAGGAATACCTAATGCACGATAGATGATACCTGAATAAAAATCAACATTCGGATATAGCTTTCTTTCCGCAAAATATTCATCTTTTAATGCAACTTCTTCTAAATGCTTTGCTATATCCAATATTGGATCTGATGCACCTAAATCTTCAAATAATTCATCAGCAGCATTTTTGATTATTCTTGCTCGAGGATCAAAATTCTTATAAACTCTATGACCAAACCCCATTAAACGGAAAGGGTCGTTTTTATCTTTTGCTCTGGCAATAAACTTTTCTACATCTCCACCGTCATTCTGAATATCGGCTAGCATTTCTAGTACGGCTTGGTTTGCGCCTCCATGTAATCTACCCCATAAGGCAGAAACTCCGGCAGAAACTGAAGCAAACAAACCAGCTTCTGAAGAGCCAACAATTCTTACAGTTGATGTAGAACAATTTTGTTCGTGATCTTCATGTAAGATCAATAATTCATCTAATGCTTTAACGGCAATAGGGTTCAAAACATACTTTTCGGTTGGTATTTTAAACATCATTTGTAAGATATTTTCAATATAGTCTAATGAATTATCGGAATAATTTAAAGGAGTTCCCTGGTTTTTACTATGAGCCCAAGCAGCTAAAACAGGAAATTTACCAATTAGTTTCACAACTGAATTATATAAATCTGATTCCGAACTTACATTTACTGTTTGAGGATGAAACGCTGTCAAAGCGCTTGTTAATGATGATAAAATTCCCATAGGGTGTGCTACTTTTGGGAAACCATCAATAATATCCTTCATTTCTTCATTTAATAAAGATTGGCTTTTAATGTCTCTTTCAAATTTAGTTAATTCGGTTTTTGTTGGTAATTCACCAAAAATAATTAAATACGCAACTTCTAAAAAACTAGCTTTTTTTGTTAAATCTTCGATTGCATATCCCCTGTGACGTAATATACCATCTTCACCATTTAAAAATGTAATTTCACTTTCGCAAGAACCCGTATTTTTAAAACCCGGATCTAAAGTAATTATCCCATTTGTAGCTGATCTTAACGATTTAATATCAATTGCTATCTCATTTTCTGAACCTCTTAATATGGGGAATTCATATTTTTTCCCATCAATTTCTAACGTTGCTTTATCCGACATTTTCTTTATATTTTATTTTATTTTGAAAGTATGCTAATTTAAGAAATTTCAACCAAATTTTGAGTATGATTTTATAGTAAAAAAATAGCGACTATTACTAACGTAATAGTCGCTATTTAAAAATAAAATTACAAGATTATTTAAGAAAGAAAATAGCCGTTAAATAAAACCATTTTATTAAACTAATTCTTCCATTTCTTTCTTTACTCCAACCATTTCTTCAAGCATATCTGTTGTTATTGATTTTGGTCTTTCTAAAGAATAGCCTAAAGCTCTATCCCAAATAATATTAGAAAGCACACCAATTGATCTACCTATTGCAAATAATACAGTATAGAAATCATATTGAGTAACTCCATAATGCCATTGTACAACTCCAGATTGTGCATCTACGTTTGGCCATGGATTTTTAGCTTTTCCGTGCTCTCTTAAAATATCAGGTACAACTTTATATAAAGCATCTACATATTTAAATATATCATCATCCGGCATATGTTTTAAACAAAATTCGCGCTGCACTGTATAACGTGGATCTGTCTTTCTTAAAACTGCATGACCATAACCGGGAATTACCTGACCACTATTTAATGTATCCCAAACATATTTTTTCATTTCTTCCTCTGATGGTAATTTCCCTTTCATTTGATCTTTTAGACCTTGCAGCCAACGCAATACTTCTTGATTTGCTAATCCATGTAAAGGTCCGGCTAAACCATTGATCATAGCAGAAGTTGCATAGTAAACATCTGATAATGAACTTGCCACTAAATGTCCTGTATGCGCACTTACATTACCGCTTTCATGGTCAGCATGAATAATAAAATACATTCTAGAAACATCATCATAAGGTTTATCTTTACCCATCATATAGGCAAAGTTGGCTCCTAGATCTAATGATGGATCAGGATAACGATGACCTTTTTCAGGATGGTATAACTTATTATATATATATGCACCTATCAATGGCATTTTGGCAAGTAGATTGGTTGCATCTTCGTAAGTAGTATCCCAATAATCCATTTTACTCATTCCTTTCTTATACTTGATACTAAAATGAGATTCTCTTTGTAAACTCATAACTGCCGCAGATAAGATGGCCATTGGATGACTTTCGCTAGGAAATGAATCTATTACATCCCAAACATAACGAGGAATATTACGTCTGTTTCTAAAATCAACCATTAATGCTTTTACCTCTTTTTCAGTTGGCATCTCTCCTGTTAAAAGTAAATGATATAATCCTTCAACATAAGGCATTTCAGCATCTTTAGGTTTAGGTAATTTTTCTAAAACTTCAGGGAGCGTATAACCGCGATATCTAATTCCTTCAAGTGGATCTAAATAGGAAATATCGGTAACTAAACTTTTTATTCCTCTCATTCCTCCAATTGCCTGCGACACTTTAACCTGATCTATAACTGCATCTCCAAATTCCTTAACTAACTTGGTAGTTCGGGGTCTATGTTCTTGAATTTTTTCATATAATTTATTTTTTAACTTACTCATAATATATTTTTAAATTAATACCAATATTGTCAAAACGATCCGAAGTTAGTACATGAACACGATTAATAATATGATATATGTCATTAACTATGAGAGATGTAACTTATATTACATTAAAACCGATGTTAGTTAGTGATCAAAAAAAAACCAAATTCTTTTACAAATTTGGCTTTTATTATATGATCTTTAAGCTTTTCTCTAAATATTAAAGGCATTTTCTTGTGGAAAATATGCAACATCACCTAATTCTTCTTCAATACGAAGTAATTGGTTGTATTTGGACATTCTATCTGAACGAGAGGCAGAACCTGTCTTTATCTGACCCGTGTTCAATGCTACTGCCAAATCAGCAATAGTATTATCTTCTGTTTCTCCAGAACGATGACTCATTACTGAAGTATAACCTGCATTTTTTGCCATATTCACAGCCGCTATTGTTTCTGTTAATGTGCCTATTTGATTTACTTTAATGAGGATAGAGTTTGCAATTCCTTCATTAATTCCACGAGAAAGTCTATCTACATTTGTCACATATAGATCATCACCTACCAACTGTACTTTATCCCCTATTTTATCAGTTAGAACTTTCCACCCTTCCCAATCATTTTCATCCATACCATCTTCAATAGAAATAATAGGATATTTTTCAGAAAGATCTGCTAAATATTGAGCTTGTTCAGCAGAGGTTCTTATTGCCCCATTATCGCCTTCAAATTTGGTATAATCATATTTTCCATCTACATAAAATTCTGCGGCAGCACAATCTAGAGCAATCTTAACTTGATCACCCATAGTATAACCAGAATTTTCAACTGCTTTTGCGATTGTCTCAAGTGCATCTTCTGTTCCGCCTAAAGTTGGTGCAAATCCTCCTTCATCTCCAACTGCTGTACTTAAACCTCTATCATGTAAAACTTTTTTAAGATTATGAAAAATCTCGGTACCCATTTGCAAGGCATGACTAAAACTAGTCGCTTTGACGGGCATTACCATAAATTCTTGAAATGCTATTGGTGCATCAGAATGTGAACCTCCATTAATGATATTCATCATTGGCAATGGTAATGTTTTAGCAGAAACACCTCCTACATAACGATATAATGGCATTCCCAATTCATTTGCAGCGGCTTTTGCGGCTGCTAGTGAGACACCCAAAATGGCGTTGGCACCTAATTTTGACTTATTTGGTGTACCGTCTAAATCAATCATGATCTTATCAATCATTTCTTGCTCAAAAACTGAAACACCTAATAATTCTTCAGCTATAATAGTATTTACATTTGCCACTGCTTTTAGAACGCCTTTACCCATAAAATTATTACCGCCATCACGTAATTCTACAGCTTCATGTTCTCCGGTTGAAGCCCCTGATGGCACTGCGGCTCTTCCAATTGTTCCGTTTTCGGTAATTACATCGACCTCTACTGTTGGATTTCCTCTAGAATCAAAGATTTGTCGTGCGTGAATGTTAATAATAATACTCATTTTATCATCTGTTTTTTTGTACTGTAAATTTACGGAATTGCGATGGTTATCAACCAGTAAATCATTTTTTTGTACGATAACGTTTTCGGTAATTTATTTTTGTAAAACTTTAATTCTTAATCATGTCAAAAAACTGATCAAATAAGTATTCCGCATCATGAGGGCCCGGACTTGCCTCTGGGTGATATTGAACTGAAAAACATTTTTTATCTTTAATCTGAATTCCGGCTACTGTATTATCATTTAAGTGCACATGTGTAATTTCTATATCAGGATGTGCTTCTGTTTCTTCTCTTTGAATAGCAAAACCATGATTTTGTGAAGTTATTTCTCCTTTGCCTGTTACTAAATTCTTAACAGGATGGTTAATTCCTCTATGCCCGTGATGCATTTTATAAGTAGAAATACCATTTGCCAATGCAATCACTTGATGCCCTAAACAAATACCAAATAGAGGCAGATCTCTTTTAATAATTTCTTTAGCCACTAATTGAGCTGCTGCTAGCGGCTCAGGATCACCAGGACCATTAGATAAGAAATAACCATCAGGATTCCATTTACTCATTTCTTCAAAAGTTGAATTGTATGGAAATACTTTTATACAAGCATCTCTTTTTGCTAAATTTCTAAGAATGTTCTTTTTAATACCAATATCTAAGGCAGATATTTTGTAAGTAGCATTCTCATCACCATAAATATATGGTTCATTAGTAGACACTTTTGACGCGAGCTCTAATCCTTCCATAGAAGGAACTTTGGCTAGTTGTTCTTGTAATGTTTCAATATTTTCTTCTACTGTAGATATGATGGCATTCATTGCTCCATTATCACGAATATATGCAACAAGAGCCCTTGTATCAACATCAGAAATTGCCACTAAATTGTGTTTAATAAACCAATCTTTTAAAGAACCATCTGCACCTGATCGGGAATAATCAAAACTAAAATTCCTACAAATTAATCCTGAAATTTTTATACCATCAGATTCAATTTCTTCATTATGAACTCCATAATTACCAATATGTGCATTTGTGGTTACCATTAGTTGCCCAAAGTAAGAAGGGTCAGTGAAAATCTCTTGATACCCTGTCATACCCGTATTGAAACAAATTTCACCTGTTGAAGTACCATCAATTCCGATTGATTTACCTTCAAAAACAGTTCCGTCTGCTAATAGCAGTATCGCTTTTTTTCTAGTTAGATATTTCATATATGATTTTGATTTTTCAAAAATAATACAAAAAAAAAGGATAAACTAAATTTAAGTTTATCCTTTTTTTAAAATTTTATTTATTATAGTGAGTCATAATATTTAAAGATCTTAACTAAATCATTTTCATTTTTATACGAAATTTTATTCTTTTTAATATAACTCTTAATATCATTTTCTTTATTAGAAAATAAAGCAACGATATTATTCTTTTTTAGTTTTATTGGTAATAAAGTATTTGTGACGTTATTGTTAATATAATATTTTTTACTCTTAACAAATTCATTAGAATTCCCCTTAAGCATTAGAGGGTTTGGTCCAGCTTCTCTTAATCTTACATCATATTTTTTTAATAAAGAATAATTTGAACCTTCATATAACACTTCGCAATATTTGTGTCCAGTATTTGCATCTAAATAATATTTCTTAAAATTTTTATTAGCTAGGTAAATTAAATCAATATTATTATCAAAAATAAACACCGAATCATTAGAAATTTTATACTCAAATTGATCCATTAAAATATTATAATTAACATCTTTTAATGTATATTTTTTATTATCATGCTCGATCCAACCAAAATTTTCCCAAGTATCAAAAAGATACAAACTACCATCAATTTCAACTTTTACGGGGTCTTGTTTAGAAAATCTTAATTCCCAAATATCATTCAAACGATTAGAATCAACAACTTGTTTATTATCCAATGGACCGCTTGTAATAAGTTGCCCAAAGGAGTGTATGGAAAAAAATAAAATAAGGCAGTACATTAAATTTTTCATAATTATTTATTTTAAATAAAGGTATAAAAAAAAAGGCAAATCATATGATTTGCCTTTTTTGGTATACTAACTAGCCTTTATTCTTCCTCTTCAGCAGCTTTCTTTTCAACTACTGGAGGTGTCGTTACAGTTTCTGAAGTTTTAGCTTTTTTACCACCTCTTCTTCTTGTAGATTTTTTCTTCTTACCATTAGGATTGTATAGTTCGTTATAATCAACCAACTCTACCATAGCCATATCAGCATTATCACCAAGTCTATTTCCTAATTTAATAATTCTAACATAACCTCCTGGTCTATCAGCTATTTTTGTTGCTACTTCTCTAAACAACTCAGTTACTGCTTCTTTTTGTCTAAGATAACTGAATACAATTCTTCTATTATGAGTTGTATCACTTTTAGATTTAGTAATTAATGGTTCAACGAATTGTCTCACAGCTTTCGCTTTCGCTACGGTTGTATTGATACGCTTATGTTCTATTAATGAACAAGCCATATTCGCCAACATAGCCTTCCTATGTGCAGTTTTTCTACCTAAATGGTTAAATTTCTTTCCGTGTCTCATCTCGCTACGCTTATTCTTTGTCTAATTTGTATTTACCTAAATCCATTCCAAAAGTTAGTCCTTTAACATTTACTAACTCATCTAACTCTGTTAATGATTTTTTACCAAAGTTTCTGAATTTCATCAGGTCATTTTTATTAAAAGATACTAAATCTCCTAAAGTATCTACTTCAGCGGCCTTCAAACAATTTAATGCTCTAACTGATAGATCCATGTCAATTAATCTAGTTTTTAACAATTGTCTCATGTGAAGTGATTCTTCATCATATGAGTCAGTTTGTGCAATCTCATCAGCTTCCAATGTAATTCTCTCATCAGAAAATAACATAAAGTGATGAATTAATATTTTTGCAGCTTCAGTTAAGGCTTCTTTTGGGCTAATTGAACCATCAGTAATGATATCGAAAATTAACTTTTCATAATCGGTTTTTTGTTCAACACGATAGTTTTCTACAGCATATTTCACATTCTTAATAGGAGTGTAAATAGCATCTGTAAAAATTGTTCCTAAAGGAGCATTCGATTTTTTATTCTCTTCAGATAAAACAAACCCTCTACCTTTTTCTATAGTAAATTCAAGATCAAGTTTTACTGATTTTTCCATATTACAGATTACTAAATCTGGATTTAATACTTGGAAACCAGAAATAAAATTCTGAAAATCTCCAGCAGTCAATTGTTCTTGACCGGTAAGGCTTACAGTTACTGTTTCGTTATCTGTATCTTCTATTTGTTGCTTAAAACGAACTTGTTTAAGGTTCAAAATAATTTCAGTTACATCTTCTACTATTCCTTTTATTGTAGAAAATTCATGTTCTACCCCTTCAACTCTTAAAGATGTAATTGCATAACCTTCTAATGATGATAATAAAACTCTACGTAGTGCATTACCAACTGTTAAACCATAACCTGGTTCTAAAGGTCTGAATTCGAATCTACCTTCAAAATCAGTAGAATCAATCATTATAACTTTATCGGGTTTTTGAAAATTTAAAATTGCCATAAGTTTTGCTATTATCTTTAATTATTTAGAGTATAATTCTACAATAAACTGTTCGTTAATATTTTCTGGAATTTGAATTCTTTCAGGTACCGTAACAAAGGTACCTTGCATAGTATCACCATTCCAATTTAACCACTCATATACCGCACTATTATTTGTTAAAGAACTTTCAATAGCAGAAAGTGACTTTGATTTTTCTCTAACTCCAACAACATCACCTGGCTTTAAATCATAAGATGGTATATTAACTAAATTACCATTGACAGTAATATGACGGTGTGATACTAATTGACGTGCACCACTACGAGATGGCGAAATACCCAATCTATAAACTACATTGTCTAATCTAGATTCACAAAATTGTAATAAAATTTCACCTGTAATACCTTTACTGCTTGACGCTCTTTTAAACAAGTTTCTAAATTGGCGTTCAAGAATACCGTAAGTATACTTTGCTTTTTGCTTTTCCATCAACTGGACAGCGTATTCAGACTTTTTACCACGACGTCTGTTGTTACCGTGTTGCCCTGGAGGGAAATTTCTTTTTTCGAAAGATTTGTCATCTCCGAATATTGCCTCGCCAAATTTACGAGCAATCTTAGTTTTTGGTCCTGTATATCTTGCCATTTCTTTGTTATTAAAGCAGGGATTATGAATTAAGGCTTATCCTTCGATAATCTATTTTCCTACTTGATTAAAAATATAATTATTATTAAACTCTTCTTCTTTTTGGTGGACGACAACCATTATGTGGTAATGGAGTAACATCAATAATTTCTGTAACTTCAATACCTGCATTATGGATAGTTCGAATGGCAGATTCTCTACCATTACCGGGTCCTTTTACATAAACTTTTACTTTTCTAAGCCCTGCTTCATATGCTACTTTTGCACAATCTTCAGCAGCTGTTTGAGCCGCATAAGGGGTATTCTTTTTAGAACCTCTAAAACCTTGTTTACCTGCAGATGACCAAGAAATTACATCACCTTTCTTATTTGTTAAAGAGATGATTATGTTATTAAATGAGGCTTTGATATGAGCTTCACCGATAGCATCAATAACAACTTTACGTTTTTTAGTACTTGTTTTCGCCATAATTCTAAGCTATTATTTAGTTGCTTTCTTTTTGTTAGCAACAGTTTTTCTTTTACCTTTTCTTGTTCTAGAGTTATTCTTTGTTCTTTGACCTCTTAAAGGAAGTCCAACTCTATGACGGATACCTCTATAACATCCAATATCCATTAAACGCTTAATGTTCAATTGAGTTTCAGAACGAAGTTCACCTTCAATAGTGAAGCTACCAGCTTGCTCTCTGATTCTTCCAATTTCATCATCAGACCAATCTTGAACTTTTGTGCTTTCTTCTACTTTTGCAGCTGCTAAAATCTCTTTCGCTCTGCTTCTACCGATACCATAAATATAAGTTAATGAAATAACTCCTCTCTTGTTTTTTGGTATGTCAATTCCTGCTATTCTTGCCATAATTATCCTTGTCTTTGTTTAAATCTAGGATTCTTTTTGTTGATTACATATAACCTGCCTTTTCTACGCACAATTTTGCACTCGGCACTTCTCTTTTTTATTGATGCTCTTACCTTCATCTTTATTTTTTTAGTATCTGTAAGTTATACGAGCCTTTGTTAAATCATAAGGACTCATTTCTAATTTTACTTTATCCCCCGGTAATAATTTAATATAATGCATACGCATTTTACCAGAAATATGCGCAGTGACAATATGGCCATTTTCTAATTCAACACGAAACATAGCATTTGATAATGCTTCGTTGATTGTACCATCTTGTTCTATTGCTTGTTGTTTTGCCATTATGCTACTGATTTTCTTTTAGTTCCAGATTTCATTAAACCGTCATAATGATGGTTTAATAAATGAGAATTTATTTGTTGAATTGTATCAATAGCAACCCCAACCATAATCAATAACGACGTACCTCCATAAAATATGGCCCAACCAGGTTGCACTCCGGCCTTTACAATAAGAGCCGGTAAAATAGCTAATAACGCCAAGAAAATTGATCCTGGTAAAGTTATTCTAGATAATATAGTATCTAAATAATCAGCTGTTTCTTTTCCCGGTCTAATTCCCGGTAGGAATCCTCCACTACGTTTTAAATCATCTGCCATTTTATTTGTTGGTATTGTAATGGCCGTATAGAAATAGCTAAAGATAATTATCAATATAGCAAATAATATATTATACCATAAGCCAAACATATCTGTAAACGCAATACCTATGGCTTTGATAGTTTCATTTTCAGAACTATTTAAAAGTTGAGGTACAAACATCAAAGCTTGTGCAAATATAATTGGCATTACACCAGATGAATTTAGCTTTAATGGAATATATTGTCTTGCTCCGGCTACATCTTTTATATTACCTGCTACTGTTCTTTTAGCATATTGAACAGCAATTTTTCTAACCGCTGTAACTAAAAATACACTTGCTAATATAACTACCAACCAAATTATAACTTCAATGAATACCATTAAGAACCCACCGTTTGATTGTGTAATTCTAGAGGTAACTTCTTGCATAAACGTTGATGGTAAAGTAGCGATAATACCAATCATAATTAATAATGAAATACCATTACCAATACCTTTATCTGTAATTCTTTCACCTAACCACATTGCAAAAACAGTACCTGTAGTTAACAGAAGAATAGATGAGAACCAGAACATTGGACCAGTACCTAATAAAAAGGCACTTTGTGGAATTCCTAATGCCGGTAAACCACCAATATAAGCAGGAGCTTGTAATAATAAGATCCCAATGGTTAACCAACGTGTAATTTGATTAATTTTCTTTCTACCACTTTCACCTTCTTTTTGTAGTTTTTGTAAATAAGGTACTGCAATACCCATTAACTGAACTACAATAGAAGCTGAGATATAAGGCATAATACCCAATGCCATAACAGATGCCTGTGCAAAAGCACCACCGGTAAATGCATTTAATAAACCTAAAAGGTTATTATCACTGGTTTTACTTTGAAGACCTGCTAATTGAGAAGGATCTATCCCCGGTAAGGTAACTTGTGCAGCTAAACGATACACAACCATTAAACCAAGAGTTAGAATTATCTTATTTCTAAGTTCTTCAATTTTCCAAATATCTTGTATGGTACTTATAAATTTTTTCATTGACACTTAATAATCTTTATAATGTTACTGCTTCACCACCAGCCTTTTCAATTGCTTCTTTGGCAGTAGCAGTAAATTTATGCACCGTAATATTTAATTTAGCTTTTAGTTCACCTCTCCCTAAAATTTTCACTAAATCATTTTTACGAGCTAATCTGTTTTCAACAAGAACATCCATAGTAATAGTATCTTTAATTCTA
>Ga0209633_10002913_pt1 | contig 16124 bp, 12 predicted proteins | sample Cruoilmetagenom1_FD_187290 | JGI IMG/M metagenome (GOLD analysis project Ga0209633, IMG submission 187290) | Oil polluted marine microbial communities from Coal Oil Point, Santa Barbara, California, USA - Sample 1 (SPAdes) (version 2) | ecosystem: Environmental > Aquatic > Marine > Oil seeps ... | reverse complement strand
GTATGTTTATTATCTAACCAAGGTGTTTCAACATGTGTGATAAAAAATTGGCTTCCATTAGTTGCGGGACCTGAATTTGCCATTGATAATACGCCTGGTTTATCATGTTTTAGATCTGAATGAAACTCATCATCAAAACTATAACCGGGGTTCCCGGTGCCTGTCCCTAAAGGACAACCTCCTTGTATCATAAAATCAGGAATTACTCTATGAAAACTTAAGCCGTCATAGTATGGTGTACCTTGTGGTTTAATGCTGTTTTCTAAGTTTCCTTCTGCTAAAGCAACAAAGTTGCCAACCGTGCCCGGTGTTTTTTCAAATTCTAAGTTTATTAATATTTCACCTTTTGAGGTGTTGAATTTTGCGTATAATCCGTCGTTCATTTTTTTAAATTTTAAGAAATGCAAAGATAGGGATTGATTTTAGATTTATGAATTATTAAGAAAGTTTAATAAAATAAAAAAGGCTCTCTAAAATAGAGAACCTTTTAAAAATTTTGGGTTGACTTATATTATTGTTTAATTACCTTAAAACTACCTTCTTTCTTACCAATAGCAACATTTACAATATACATACCTTCAGGTAAATTTTCCATATTTAATTTAGACTCTAAAGTAATTGGTTTTTTAGCAATTACTTTTTGACCTATTGTATTATAAACATTAACAATAGAAATTTCTTCATTAGCTTGTAATGTCAAAATATCATTGACAATAGGATTTGGATAATAATTAAACCCTAGATCAACTAGATCACCAATATTAGCAGTTGCTGTGTTTAAGAGTTTATAATTATCAATACCAACACCCCAAGTTTGTGTATTTTCATCATCATAAATAAATTTTACTTTAAAGTTACTGTTAATATAGGCGCTTACATCAATATTTTTAGTTGCGTTTGTGCCTGTATTACGTTCAGTGTCATCACCATCAACAAAAAGTACATTTTGCCATGTACTACCATCCCAAACATCGACCATAAAATTACCCGAAATACCAATAACTTGATGATTATAAACCAATTCTATACCAGCACTGACTACATTAGCAGCAATTAAATCTATAGCAGGACCTTCCAATTCAACTACATTATTGACGAATTCACCACAAGCGTTGTCATCAAAGATAACACCTCCAGAAGTAAAAGAGGCCGCATTGGTAAATCCACTACCAACTAAATCTCCATCAAAACCAAATACCCAGGCACAACCAGTTGGACCTGTTGTTGCTGACCAACCCGAAGGCATTGTACTACTGTTAAAATTCTCTTCTTGTATTTGCGCATTGCTTATAAAAGCAATACAAAATAATATATATAATAAATTTAATTTTTTCATGTCATTAAAATTTTTTGATTATACCATTGCTATCTTTATTCAAATTCTACTCTTTGTATAAATACACTAGAGTTACCTGCTGCATCTGTTACTATCCATTCTCTAACAATCATAAATACTCTTTTATTTACACATTTATCTAAAGACGCATACATATCTATATGTTGTGAATTTTCACCCCCAACGGTTTGGCCGTTGACTGTACCTTCATAAGATAACCAAAAACCAATACCATAATCACCATATACATCTCTTGGACCAATATCCATATTATGGAGATTTGTATTACTTAATAAAGTTAAGTTTGAACCTGTATAATCACCAAATCCTTCTAGTTTATATGGTTTTGTAAAATCAAGATTGGCATATAAACGTTGTTCTTGTTGAGCATCATTTTCAATATTTCCACCAGCTGCCACCCAAGTATTAAAGTCTACTAAGGTTTCAAAGAAGATTTCTATAATCCATCCAGAAGTTGGATCAGAATTATTTACAACTCTGCCGTGTATTTTAGCAGAACCATCTGTAAATTTTTCAAAATATCCATTTTCCCAATGATGCCATTTATCAAATGGAAAGCTATGGAACCAAATATTAGAATCAGTAGGTATATTATGTTCTGCATTAGCAGGTCCAAAATCAATAAAACAAGATTCTGTAATATCTTCATATTCGTTATATTCAATGGTAACTGCTGAACATTCGTCACTAAAAGTTATTTCTGGTATTAGACTAATGTCTTCAACTAAAATATGGCTAACTAAATTATCAGCTGTAGGTGGTGTAGTATCAGAATCTACACAACTACACATTACATCCGTTTTAACAGCACCGGCCATAACCCAAGATTGACCATTTACATTTTGCCCATTTTGACTAGCTCTGGTGTCTATTTTTATTTCAATTTCATTAACAGATCCTGCTACGTTTTCCATATTCAATTCAAAAATCTTAATACAACAAGTTCCCGGAGAAAAATCATCAATAGTTTCTGTTAGTTCAACAAAACTACCATCAGCAGCAGAAACTTCAATATGTATATATCTACCATCTGCTGTTAATTCAGATATGGGTAACTCTACACTTACCGATCTAGGACCATCATCAGTCTGAATAGGAATAATTGTTGTTTGGATGTCGTTATATCCACTCAAGGCAGTAAATACTCCAGAAGTAGCTGCACCGGTATTATTATGTCTAAAAACATACACTAGCATAGACTGGGCAAAACCTGCATATGTAGTATTTGAATAATTTATAGAAGATGTTGCGGGTAATTCCGCTCTATAATACCAAACGTTAGAACTACCTCCTGTTGGAACTTCTCTATTTGCGATGTAAGAATCACCATTGCCATCTTGAATTTCAATTGTACTTCCAGGATTATTCCCTTTATATACAATTTCTACTACTACATGGTCGATACTTTCTCCATCATTAATCTCTAATGAAGCTGGAACATTGTTCTTTAGCCCTAAACTCATTAGTTCAACTTCAATACTATCATCACAAGAATAAGACCATCCCGGATCAGTTAAACTTGTAAAAGTATTTGAATTAAGAGCGATTTTTTTAGAAGATGGGTTTGAATTACCATCTTTAGCATATCCATTAAATTGGATTAGGATTAATGCAAACATTAATAGTCGCATTGTGTAACTTTTTTTCATGCCATTTTTAATTTAGGTTAGAAATTACTTTAATAACAAAATACCCCACATAACTATTAAATAGTTAGTAGGGAGTCAAGATAAAACGTTTATTATGTTAAAATATTTTGCATTTGTTATTTTGAGTTCATTTAGTTTTAAATCAAACATATTTAAACTATAACAACTTGTAATTAAAAATTCCTACCTATAAATTTTATTTTTTTATTTTAGAAGAGTTTAAATTGTCTATTTTTTTGACTTTTATATAAACTATAATTTAGAGGAGCCATACAAACATTACTTAAATATTTTTTTTTAGCTAATCTAAATTGTATAGCTACCTGTTCAGCAATTTTACCTTCACCACGCATACGTTTACCAAATCGACTATCATTAAGATGACCACCATGGCAATCTTCTATTTGATGTAAAATCTTATCTGCTCTGTCTGGTAAAGTCTTTTTAACCCAATCATTGAAAATATTGCCAATTGCACCATTTAACCTAACAATAGTGTAGGCAACAGAACTCGCACCTAATTCGCTCACTTTTTTAACCAATGCAAAAATTTCATGACTATTGATTGCTGGAATAATAGGAGCCATCATAACATTTACTGGAATACCATTGTTAGATAATATTTTTATGGTTTCGAGCCTTTTTTTAATGGAAACTGTTCTAGGTTCTAGAATTAGTCTAGTTTCTTCTTTTAAGGAGGTGACAGAAATACTTACATGTATCAAATTTAGTTTAGCCATTTCTGATAAAATATCTAAATCTCTAAGAATTAATGCATTTTTAGTGATTATACTTACTGGATGTTTGTGATTTAAGAATACTTGAAGTATTTTTCTTGTAATTTTAAATGTTTTTTCAATGGGCTGATAGCAATCTGTATTACCGGATAACATGATGTTTTGAGCTTTCCAATTTTTACTTTTCAGTTTCAGATCTAACAGCTCAGCCGCATTTTTTTTAAATAATATTTTTCTTTCAAAATCTAGACCTGCGCTATAACCCCAATATTCATGCGTATTTCTTGCATAACAATAAATACAGCCATGCTCACAACCTTGATAAGGATTCATAGAATAAGCAAGACCAATATCGGTACTTGTTACTTTATTAAGGATAGTCTTCGGGAAGATTTCAATATATTGTGTTCTATTACTATCAGGACTTTCATCTATAACGTGGCAATGATTTAAAAACTCATTTTCAATAATATGCTCTTGCGCCAAGAACCGATTATGGACATTTATTTGAGCTCCACGACCTTTTATATGTTTTGATTTTTCGATTTTTAAAGATAGCTCGAAATACCAATAAGTCTAACTCAAATTTGTAGCAAAACAAGGATTAATAAATCAACTATATTTTGGAAGTTTTATTAAGTAAATAAAAATCGGCTAGGACTATTGCAGTTAATGCTTCTACAATGGGTACAGCTCTTGGTACAACACAAGGATCATGTCGTCCTTTGCCTTGTACTTCTGTAGGTTTACCATTTTTATCAATGGTGTCATATTTTTGTAAGAGGGTTGCAACAGGTTTGAAAGCCACTCTAAAGTAAATGTCCATACCATTTGAGATGCCCCCTTGTATACCCCCTGATAAATTTGTTTTTGTAGAACCATCAGAATTAAAAGCATCATTATGTTTTGAGCCTTTCATTTTAGCACCACAAAAGCCACTACCATATTCAAAACCTTTTACAGCATTTATTGATAACATAGCATTGCCTAGCCTTGCATGTAATTTATCAAAAATTGGCTCACCTAATCCTATAGGAATATTTTGTGCAACACAAGTTATGGTGCCTCCGACAGTATCGCCTTGTTTTTTTATTTCTTGAATGTGCTGAATCATTTTTTTAGCATAACTTTCATCAGGACAGCGAATTACATTACTTTCAATCAAGTTAAAATTTAAATCTTGATATGGCTTTTCTAAAAAAATATTACCTACCGAAGAAGTGAATGCATTGATCTTAATTTTAGCAAGTAATTGTTTTGCGATGGCTCCTGCTACAATCCAATTGGCAGTTTCACGAGCCGAAGATCGTCCACCACCTCGATAATCTCTAAAACCATATTTTTTATTGTAAGTAAAATCGGCATGAGAAGGGCGAAACGTCTCTTTAATATCACTATAATCTTTTGATTTTTGATTGGTATTTTTTATGATAAATCCAATAGAAGTACCTGTTGTTTTTCCTTCAAATATTCCTGATAAAAATTCAACTTGATCCGGCTCTTTTCTTTGTGTTACAATCTTAGATTGCCCGGGTTTACGTCTATCTAATTCAATTTGAATAGCTTCAAAATTTAATTGTAAGCCCGCTGGGCATCCATCAATAATACCTCCCATGGCTTTGCCATGTGATTCGCCAAATGTTGAGAGTTTAAATAATTTACCAAAAGAATTGCTCATTCTGAATTTAATAAAATTTAGAAAAACAAAGGTAAAATAATTATATAGAAAGAAGTCATCTATATAAGTATTGTTTAATTTTAGGAAAATTTACATTACCAATGAAGAAAATTAATTACTCTATTATTGTGACAGGCAAAGTTCAAGGTGTTTGGTTTCGGAAATATACTAAGGACAAGGCTGATGAACTTGGAATAAAAGGTTATGTACGAAATGAATTTGATAGGAGTGTATTTATTTCAGCTGAAGGTAATAAAGAAGTTTTAGGTAAATTTATTGATTGGTTATATGAAGGCTCACCATTAGCACGAGTAAGTGAAGTAGTTTATGACAATTGTATTGATTTACAAGGTTTTACTAAGTTTGAAATTAGAAAAGATGATTAGTTTGACTAAATATTTTGAATTCGATTCCTTACATCATCTCTAAAAAATAAAGTCTCATTAAAAAAACCAAAGTTTAATTGCCATAACAGTTACCATAATAATTAAAAATACTCTTACGAGTCCATCGCCTTTTTTTACTGACCATCTACTTATAAACCATCCGCCGGTAGCATTGCCAATAGAAAGTATAAAACCGTATTTCCAATTGATCATGTCATTATATGCAAAGATTGCCACAGCAGAAAACGAATAGACTAATGCAACGAATACTTTAATAGCATTACTTTTAACTAGAGAGAACCTATTGATACTAGATAACGCCAATAATATAATAAAACCGACACCTGCTTGAATAAACCCACCATAAATCCCAACAAAAAAGAAAGCAAGTATTCCTAGCCAAAAATATTTTCCGGTAATTCTTTCTATTAAATCCTCAGTAGTTATTTTGGGCTTAAAAACCATATAAACAACGATCAAAACCATAATGACCGCTAATATTTTATTAAAAATTTCACCTTTAATATCGACTGCTAATAATGCACCTATAATTGCTCCAGCGGTTGCTGATAAGGCAAGATAAATACTATATGGGAATGAAGAAACGCCTTTACTTTTAAAACCACTTACTGCAAATATATTTTGAATAATTATTGCTATTCTATTTGTACCGTTAGCTACATTAGGTGGCAGTCCTAAAAAGATAAGTACTGGTAGCGTTAATAATGAACCGCCACCGGCAATAACATTTATAGCACCGGCAATAAAGCCTACAAGAACTAATAATAAGAGATCATAAGTGAATTCCATAATAGTTTAATTATTAGGCAGGTAAATGTACAGTTTATTTAGAAAAAAAATGCCTTTAAAAAAGCTCAAAAAAATTTTCTATAAACAAAAAAGGGTTTTATATTTGCACCCGCCTATGTGATTTGAAATAGCTTTGGCATGTAAGCCTGATAAGTTTTTTAAAAGTTAAAGGCGGATCGACACTGGAGAAATGGCAGAGTGGTCGAATGCACTAGTCTTGAAAACTAGCGAGGGTCATACCTCCGGGGGTTCGAATCCCTCTTTCTCCGCTGAAATTTGATGCGTTTTGGTGTCAATTGCCTGCAAATTAAATGTTTGCAGGCTTTTTTAATTTTATTTATCTCGATTTATTTCCAATTAGTGCCCCTTAAATGAGCAAAAAAGGTGAGTAATTCGGTTACCTTTTTTGAAATTTATAATACTCACCTATTTAGTAGACGAAACAACTATTTTTACAATACTTGAGATCAACCTTTAAATGAAGAGCCTCTGACAATCAGATTAGTTTTTATTTCGATAGTTTTACTACTCAAATTATCGTCATTATCATCTTCTATCTCTTCAATTAAGTATTTGACGGCAGTTTTTCCGATGATATTTCCAGGTTGATCTACCGTGGTTAGTTTTGGTTCAATAATGGTAGAAATTAAATTATTGCTAAAACCGACTACAGCTATTTCTTCAGGTATCTTTATATTAGATTTTCTTAATGTCTTTATTACTCCAACAGCACAACTATCGGTTATAGTAAAAATAGCATCAGGTCTGTTTTTAAGTGTTAAAACAATATTTGCCAGCCTCCGACCATGTTGCATAGATATATCTTCTGTGCTTAATATTAACTTTTTGTCAATAGGTATATTATATTGGTTTAATGCGTTCAGATAACCTTCAAACCTTTGCTCTGAATTAAAAGAATTTTCGGTTTCTTTAAATATGGCAATTCTTTTTTTCCCCAAGTTTATTAAATGTTCAACAGCGTTAAAGGCAGCTTGTTTATCATTAATTATAACTTGTGTACAAGGAATTTTATTAGATACCTTATCAAATAACACTAACGGCACTCTATCTAGAACATTTAAAATATCTAGAACATTTTTTGTTGTTCGGGTCAAAGACATTAAAATACCATCGGCACCAAATTGAATCATTGTGTTTAACATTTCAATTTGTTTTTCAAAATTATTTTTTGATTCAGATATAATAACACGGTAACCTTTTTGCTCAGCATTTTCCAATATTCCTTCTAGCATTGTTGAAGTATAATAATGTGAGATTTTAGGAACAACAACCCCGATAATATGGGTTCGATGGCTTCGAAACCCTTGTGCAAATAAATTTGGGTGATAGTTTAATTCCTTTGCCTTTTTTTTTACCTTTTTTTTGGTTTTCTTATTGATATCAGGATGGTCCTTTAAAGCTCTGGAAACAGTTGAAATTGATAACTCTAATTTTTTTGCTATTTCTTTTAAGGTAACACTGCTTTTTTTCTTCATACCAATGATTTTAAAACACAAAGTTTTGTAAATATAAAAATTGCAAACGTTTCCGCAAACGTTTGCGGTATTTTTTTTGTCATTTTAACAAAATACTATTGCCTTACCTGATAACTTTATAAAAAAAACATGAACTAATTCCTAAATCAATATATATGAAAACAATTATTTTTACTTTTATCTGTGCTTTTTGCTTTTTAAGTAGCGTTGCACAAACAGAAATTTCGGGTGATGTAAAGGACGATTCTGGTAATCCGGTACCCGGAGCCAATATTGTAATTAAAGGTAGCACTTCAGGAGCAACATCGGATTTTGATGGAAACTTTTCATTTACAACAGACCTTACCGGAGCGCAAACACTTCAGGTATCGTATATAGGTTATTCTACTTTTGAGCAATCTGTTAATTTAGATGGAACACCTATTAGCGTTCAGGTTATTTTGAAAGAAGGAGGCAATACTTTGGAAGAGGTTGTGCTAACATCTTCGGCGACTTTCAGGTCTCAAAAAGAAGCACCATTATCAATAAGTTCCGTGAAGCAAAAAGAAATAACAAAACTTTCTGCAAACAGCCAGGCAGACATTATTCGAAGTATACCTGGTATTACAGCTGAAGGTGGTGGTGGTGAAACTGCTACAAATGTTTTTGTAAGAGGATTACCTTCTGGAGGACAATATGTATTTAATCCATTACAATATGACGGAATGCCCTTAATGAGTACGTTTGGCTTGAACTCTTCAGCACATGACGTGTACGCAAGACCAGACATAGGGTTTAAAGGAGTTGAATTTGTGAGAGGTGGTGCCGCTGTTTTATATGGTGCAGGATCTGTTGCGGGTATCATAAACTATACTAGTAAAACAGGAGATTCGAATGCAGAAAATATAATTAATGTAGAATGGGCAGATAAGGGTCGTTTAAAAACTGACTTTTATACAGGCGGAAGATTAGGAGGAGATGATTCTAATACATATTATGCTTTTACAGGATTTGTTAGAACAGATGATGGACCAATTGAAACGGGTTTACCAACTAAAGGTGTTCAGTTTAGAGCTAACATTAAAAAGAAATTTGAAAATGGATCATTTACCGTTCATGGGCAATTTATAAATGATAAAGCTCAATTCTTTTTACCACTGCCTTTAAATGGAGCTGACAGAACTAGGTTGGATGGAAATGATGGAGAAGAAGTATCTCAATTATTGTCAGGTGAATTAGCAAACACATCATTTCTAACAGCAGGAGGTGTTTATGAAAGTCCGATTGAAGATGGTGTTTTCACACAAGGAGGTTATATTATGGCAGATTTTAATTATAATTTCTCTGATGATCTAACATTCAAATCAAAAGTAAAATATGCAAATTACAAGCATAATTTCGCTTTGTATATTGGAGGTAATGGAGCTAATAACAATCCTATTACTTTAAATGAATATGTTGATGAGGTTGCACCTGGAAATTTAGGTTTTAATGCTTCTTATCAGGGAACAACCGGAGTTATCAACGGATCTGATTTGGTACTAGACAATTTGCATATTGACAGATTAAGACCAATGACAGATTATTCCGGAGAGGCATCTTTAACTAAAAGGCTTGAATCAGGTAGTGGTAGCCACAATATTACAGGTGGTGTATATTTAGCTCGTACGGAGGCCGAAGATGTAAATTACCAATATAGAGTATTGTCTGAATTTAACAACAATCCACGCTTAGTAAACTTAAGCTACACAGATGCCGGAGGTAATGATGTAACCTTTTCGGACGGTGGTTTGTATAATAGAATAGGGATGACCTCAAATAAATTTTTATCACAAAACAAAACAGCATTTTATTTAACAGATGAGATGATTTTTGATAATTGGCGCTTTGATGTTGGGTTTAGAGTTGAAAACACTGAAGGTACTTTTAGCAATGGAAATATTGTAGAAAGCCAAGTATATGATGATTCCACGTTAACACCAGAATTAGCAAATGTTAATTTTGCAGATGGTAGCTTTACAAGAGCGAATGTAAGTGCAACAGATTGGGCGGTTTCTTTGGCGGGATTATACAAATTAAACTCTGATGTAAATTTATATGCAAACTTTTCAAAAGGATTCTTCTTTCCGCAAATTAGAGGGTTCACACCTATCTCTACTGGTGTTACAGGTAGTAAATACGATTCAGAACAAATTATTCAATTTGAAGCAGGAGCAAAATTAGGTACTGATAAACTATCTGGATCTTTTGCGGCTTACTACGTAGGATTGACCGATAGAATAAAGATTGACCAAGGGTTTGTTGGTGGAACTTTAGTAGATTTAACAAGATCTGAGCAAAGTACTTCAACCTTAGGAGCTGAATTAACTTTTGATTGGAGATTTGCAGAGAATTTTAGCTTGAGAGGTACGGGTACTTATCAAGATCATGAAATTACAAAAAACATATCTACAGATTTAACTAACAATACATCTTCAACTACAAATGAAGGTAATGAATTAGCAAGACAACCTAATTTTTTAGGAAGTTTAGGAGCGTATTTTGACAATAGTAAGTTTGATGCAGTATTCTCATTTAATCACACAGGGAGTAAATTCGCAGCCGATAATAATACTGTAGAATTAGATGCTATAACTATTGCTCGTATAGGTGCTGGATATGCATTTGATATGGGAGAAAATCAAGAAACCCTAAGATTAGGTTTCTCCGTATTCAACCTATTTGATGATGACGGAGTAACCGAAGGTGATCCAAGGAATGTTAATCAAGCTGGTGCTGCTGAATTTTTCTTTGGAAGGCCAATTTTACCAAGAAGATTTTTCTTAACGGCAACTTTTAATTTTTAATATTTGAGTTAGTTTCTAGTAATTTGTGGGAGTACATGGTGGGTGAGGGTTAACAGCCCATCCATGTACTCTTTTTCTAAATTATTTTATAACTAACTGATAGATAATATCTTCTCAATAGTATAAGATAAGAACATATAGTAACCATTATACCCATTAATAAATAGTATTTAAGACATGAATAAAGGTATTATAGAACAGGCTAAAACCGTTTTACTTGCAAATTATCAACCGGATGGATTTACGCTTCCATGTCAGGGCTTATATCCATTTCAATGGAATTGGGATTCAGGTTTTATTGCCATCGGATTTGCACATTTTGACATGGCAAAAGCAAAAAAAGAAATTCACAAACTGTTAGATGCCCAATGGGAAAATGGCTTTATACCACATATTATTTTTCATACAGAAACCGATTCCTATTTTCCAGGTCCTGATTTTCATAAATCATACTTGCATCCCTTAGCTTCTAAAAAATATAAATCTACAGGAATGACACAGCCTCCTGTTATAGGTTTTGTGTTGGAAGAAATTTATAGAATAACAGAAGACAAAGAAGCTGTTTTAAAATTTATCGCTGGTGAAATTGATAAGGTATATGCAAATCATCAGTATTTTTATACAAAAAGAGATCCCAATAATGAAGGATTGGTTTATATATATCATAATTGGGAGTCTGGTACAGATAATTCACCTATTTGGGATGACATCTGGGATACTATGAGCTCTCCTGAATACAATTTTGAAAGAAGAGATACTTCACATGTTGACCCATCACAAAGACCTTCAAAAAGAGAATATGACCATTACCTTCATATAATAGAAATTGCTAAAGAAAATAACTACGATGATGCTAAAATTGCGGAGCTTTCACCATTTTTAGTACAAGATCCACTCTTTAATTCAATGCTAATAAAATCTAATGAAGCCTTAATCAAATTATACAAGCGAATTGGTAATAACCAAGACAAGATTAACCAACTTCAAAAGTGGCAAGAAAAAAGTGTTACATCATTTAATGATAAACTATTTGATAAAAAACTTGGAGCATATATACACTATGATTTGAGAAATGAGAAGCCTTTAAGGTTTGTGTCTTCATCCTCTTTTTCGCCTCTATATGCCAATATACCGAGTAAGGAAAGAGCAGAAATATTGGTAAAAACGATGATGGATAAATTCGGAAACGAAAATCAGTATTTATGTGCTTCTTTCGATCCGACCGATGAAAGATTCAATCCTAAAAAATATTGGAGAGGTCCGGTTTGGGTCAACCTCAATTGGATTCTATATAAAGGATTAAAACAGTATGGTTTTAATGATATTGCTAAACGAATTAAAGAAGATACTATTGAAATCATAGAGAAAAATGGTTTTTATGAGTATTTTGATTCTAGAAAAGAAATGCACGCAGATGGAAAAGCCGGTTACGGAGGAAATGATTTTTCATGGAGTGCAGCTTTGTTAATTGATTTATTAGAAAGTTAAATTTGTTTTGTTGAATTTTGAGTATTCAAAAGATTATATTTTAGAGGATGATTTCGTAAGGCTAAAGCCTTTAAAAATGGAACATGTAGAAAATTTGCTGAATATTTCGAACGAATCAAATCTTTGGACCTATTTTCTTGAAAAAGGTAATGGTCTTGAGAATCTAACTAAATATATACAATCGACTATTAATAATCGAAAATTAGGAAAAGAATACGCGTTTATTATTTTTGATAAGATCAAAAATGAGTATGCGGGAACAACACGGTTTTATGATTATATAGAAGATTTAAAATCTATAAAATTAGGACATACATGGATTGGTGAAAAATTCAGAGGCACAAGATTAAATAAGTACTGTAAATACTTATTATTTGAATTTTCTTTTGAGGAATTAGAAGTTGAGCGCATTGGGTTTGGTGCACACATTGAAAATAAAATTAGCATTTCAGCAATGAAAAGTGTAGGATGTAAAGAAGAAGGAGTGTTACGAAATTTTATTCCTGCTTTAAATGGAAATGGGAGAGCAGATGTCATTTTATTGAGTATTCTAAAAGACGAATGGTATAATAGTATTAAAAGTGAATTACAACAAAAACTAACTAAACACTAAAACTATGAATTGGCTAGACTATAGTATCGTCATATTTTATATTATATTTTTCCTAGGAATGGGATTCTTTTTTAAGGATAATAAAGATTCTAAAGATTACTTTTTAGGAGGAAAAAGTATGGGGTGGTTTCCTTTAAGTCTTTCAACTATGGCGACTCAGTTATCGGCTATAAGTTTTATTTCGGCACCAGCATTTGTAGGTTTAAAATTAGGAGGAGGGATGAAATGGTTGACCTTTGAGTTTGCAGTTCCCCTAGCCATGATTTTTATTATGATTGTCATTATTCCGCCTTTATTTAGATCGGGAGTTGTAAGTATTTATGAATTTGTAGAAAAACGTTTTAGTTCTTCAACAAGGTTGGTTTTAAGCATTGTTTTTCAATTGAGTCGAGCTCTAGCAACTGGTGTTATGGTATATACGATAGCCATTATTTTACAAGCAGTCTTAGATATAGACTTTGTTTATACAATTTTAATAATTAGTATCATTACTATTATTTATTCCTGGCAAGGCGGTATGAAAGCTGTTGTATGGGGTGATGCAATACAAATGATTATTCTTTTTGTTGGGTTAATCATTTGTTTAGGTTTTGGCTGGTCACTTCTACAAAGTCATGGTGGTTTGGCTGAAGGATTCAATCCAGAACGGTTAAATGTTATCGATTTTAATTTAGGCATAGGTGAAGGAAATGAATATGGATTTTTACCAATGGTATTGGGAGGTTTCTTTTTGTATGTTTCATACTATGGATGCGATCAAACACAAGCTCAACGTTTATTATCGGCTAAAAGCGAAAAAACCATACGTCAATTATTATTAGCTAATGGATTATTAAGATTTCCAGTGGTGTTAATATATTGTATCATGGGATTGGTAATAGGGGGATTGGTAACATTGGCTCCAGATTTTTTACAAGAAATAGCAGATACAACACAAAAATATTTTCCTGAAGAATTTGCTGAAAATGGAATTAAACCAGACTTAATGATTCCTGTTTTTATTATGAAATATTTACCTCACGGGCTAATTGGGATCTTAATGGTGGGGATACTTTCTGCAGCAATGTCTTCTTTAAGTTCTACGGTAAATTCGCTATCTGCAGTAACGGTAGAAGATTTCTTTAACAGAGGTAAAGTAAAACTAACTGACAAAAAATACATGTTCATTTCAAAAGGGTCAGTGGTTTTTTGGGGAATTGTTTGTATTGCTAGCGCCTTCTTATTTGGTGGTAGTAAAAGTGCCGTTATAGAAATTATTAATGCTATTGGTTCCGTATTTTACGGTCCTGTTTTAGTTACTTTTTTTCTAGCATTCTTTTCAAAAAAAGTAAACCACATTGGAATGAACGCTGGTATTATTATTGCCGTTTTAATCAATCTAATTTTCTCTAAAACTATTCAAGAACTATTTCATATCGATTTAGGAATTCATATTTTTTGGATTTGGCTTAACTTCACGGGTGTTGTTATTTCATTGGTCGTTGCCTATACTGTAAGTGCTTTAACTAAAAGGGTAAAGGTTAAAAAGATTTCTAATTTTAATATTAGTATTAAAAAAGAAGATTTTATGATTAAGGAAGTTTACATATTACTGGCATTTTTTATATTCATTGTAGCCTTTAGTTACTTTATTCCATCTATTTTTGGGTAATATTTTAAATTTGGTATTATGAAAATTGTGCTGGCACCAGATAAGTTTAAAGGATCATTAACTGGTTTAGAGTTTTGCAGTGCTGTTCAAGAAGGGATTCTTGATGTATTACCAAATACTGAAATTATCAAATTACCACTGGCAGATGGTGGTGATGGTACAATAGAAATGTTGGAATATCATTTAAAAGGAAAGCGTGTCAACGTAAAAGTAAAAGATCCTTTATTTAGATCAACTAATGCATCATATCTTTATATGGATGCAATTCAAACTGCTTTTATTGAAATGGCAGAAGCCTCAGGTATGGCTCTTTTAAAACCAGAAGATCGCAATTGTTTTTATACCACTTCCTTAGGAACAGGTGAACTTATTTTAGATGCTATCAACAAAGGTGTTAAAACTGTTATTATGGGAATAGGGGGAAGTGCTACGAATGATTGTGGTATTGGTATGGCTGCTGCATTAGGATATAAATTTGAAGATGAAAATGGTGTTGAATTAAGTCCGATAGGAAAAAACTTATCACAAATTAAAAGTATCAATACCACTAATGTTATTCCTGATTTAAAATCAGTTACTTTTAAAGTCGCCTGCGATGTTACAAATCCATTATTTGGATCCAATGGAGCAGCGTATGTCTATGGCCCACAAAAAGGAGCTTCCGAAAATGAAATCGGACTTTTAGATAAAGGCTTATGGCATATTTCAAAGTTGTTTTCAGAGACTTTTAATTTGGATGTTCAGAATATAAAAGGAGCAGGTGCCGCCGGAGGCATGGGTGCAGGTACAATGGTTTTTTTAAATGCAGAGTTACGATCAGGTATTGATCTGATTAAAGATGTAGTTGGATTTGATGAAAAAATTAAAGGTGCTGATTGGATTATTACAGGTGAAGGTAAACTAGATTCCCAAACACTTTCAGGAAAAACTATCCAAGGAGTTATTTCTTCGGCTAAAAAACAACATATTCCAGTGGGAGCCTTTTGTGGTGCTATTTCATTACAAAAAAAATCAGTAAATAAATTAGGAATCTCTTATGTGGCGACCGTAATGGACAAGGCAATAAATTTGGAAGATGCGATGAAGAACAGTGATAAGTACTTAACTAATATTTCAATAGAATTTTCAAAAAAGATAAAGAAAGGAATTCTGTGAGTAATTCGGTGTCTAATTCGGTGAGTAGGACAGGAATATGTTTTTAAACAGCTGATAATTAATTAAATAAGGCCAAGGTTCTGATCCCTCTTTCTCCGCAAAAGGAAACCCACAACGAAAGTTGTGGGTTTTTTGTTTTCACTAACAAGCCAAATTTATTTGCGCTTGTGAGAGGAAACAAAAAACCTAACCACGAAATTTTCGTGGTTGTGGTTTCTATGTTTGTATTGGATTACCCTTTTGAGATGCACAAGCCATTAGGCGCAGTGAATCACTTAT
>Ga0209633_10002912_pt1 | contig 16135 bp, 18 predicted proteins | sample Cruoilmetagenom1_FD_187290 | JGI IMG/M metagenome (GOLD analysis project Ga0209633, IMG submission 187290) | Oil polluted marine microbial communities from Coal Oil Point, Santa Barbara, California, USA - Sample 1 (SPAdes) (version 2) | ecosystem: Environmental > Aquatic > Marine > Oil seeps ... | reverse complement strand
ATTCTATATTTCTATAGTTTGAAGCATATTCTTTAATCACTTTAAACTCTTCACCACTATTAACACCAAGATTTAAAACTCTCAATCTATTACGAATATTGACACTTTGAAGAGCCTTTAAATAGTGTATTATGAAACTTGGTTGAGATATTTTATTTATAGTTGCAAAAGAGGAATTTGTACCATATTTCTCTTCAACATCACTAGGAGTGTTGTGAAAAGAGCTATCTTTATTTAACTTTTGCAAAGAGATAATATAGCTGTTTTCTAATATTTTTGGAGGTAATACTTTACAATATAAAACTTGTGCTAAATCAACAAGAGCTTTAAAGTCTATCTCATCATCAATAAGTTCAAATTCAAAAACATCTCTACTGTTTAAAGATTCTATTGTCTTTTGTAATATTCTAAAATCTACAATGAGATTTTTAAATGATATTTCTAGCATAGATTTTTATGCGTCTTTTTTACAATTATAAAACTATTTATATTATTGTTGTATTCATATTTTAATTCAAAATCATTAGCATCTAAAATATTTTTTATAATATAAAGCCCCAATCCAAAGCTTTGATTTGATTTGACATCATCTCCTTTAAAAAAAGGCTCAAAATACTTTTCTAATGGATATTTTAGTTGTTTTCCTTCATTTTTAAATACAATCTCATTACCCATAGTTTCTATTGTTACTTTTTTATTTATTGAGTGTTTTATTCCATTATCAATTAAATTCTTCATTGCTATTGAAAAGAGTTTAAAATCTACTTCAATTTTCATATTTGTCAGATTTACAGCAACCTCATTTTCTTCACACATTAAAATATCAATTGCATCATCAATAATATCTTCTAAAAAATATGGTTTTTTCTCTACTATTTTTCTTGAAGATATTAGTTGTTCAATAGTTGCAAACTCATTTATCAAAGATTCTAGTCTATAAAATACTTTTTCCATTTTATTTTTATTCTCTTCTGTATTTTCTAGTTGAGTGATAAACTTCCCTTTTATAATAGGAGTTTTAAGTTCATGCATAATATTTCGTATAAATATATCTCTAGATTCTTTTAAAAGCTTTAGTTTATTTGCTGTTTTATGAAATTCATTTGAAAGCTGTGATATCTCATCTTGTTGCTCTGTTGCACAATCTATATCAAAATTTTCATTTGCTAGATGTTTTACTTTATCTTTTAATATATTTATTTTTAATAGTTTCTTTAAAGTTAAAAAATAAAGAAGCATAAACAAAGAGACTACTAATAAGGCTACAATTAATAATGTTGTTTTATTATCAGGGATTTCAATATTGTCCTTAACTAAAGCATCTAGTCTTGGTGTTTGAATATGAGCATAATATTTTCCATCTAGTTGTAATAACTCTATCATCGAGTATCTTTTTTGTTTTTCTTTTAATATTTTTATATCTTTATTGTTCAATAACGCTTCTTGCTCTTTTTTATCAATAATAAGAGAAAAATCCATCTTATTAAGATGTTCAATTAAATCTTCAGTAACTACTCCCCCTCTACATTCTCTAAGAACAGTTTTTGAAACATCCATAGAACGTTTAAACATAAAGTCTTGTGTGCTTTTTTGTGAGTTTTCATAAAGGATTAAAAAACTTATCAACATAAAAAATATTGATACTATAAATGTAATAGTGATAGTAAATAAGATTGAGTTTTTGTTTATTTTCATTCTACTAGTTTATATCCCATACCTCGAATTGTAGTTAGATACTTTGGATGTTTTGGGTCATCTTCTATTTTATTTCGTATTCTATTAATAATAACAGCTATTGAACCACTTTGTTCATCACTATTAAATAATTCACTATTTTCTAAAATATCATATCGTGATATTATAAAACCTTTTCTTTTGCACATAAGTGACATGATTTGATATTCTGCTTGTGTAAATTTAATATAGATACCATTTTTAGTTATCTCTTGCTTCTCTTCATCTAATAGAAATATCTCTTCTGTTTTAGAAGATATTGGTTGTATCTCTTTATTATAGCGTCGCAAGATTGTTTTAATACGCACTTCTAATTCTCTTGGGTCATAAGGTTTTGGGAGATAATCATCAGCACCAAGTTCCAATGCTGTAACTTTATCAGTTATATCACTTCTGGCACTTGATATTATTATTGGTATATCATATTTAGATACAAGCTCTTTACAAACCTCTAATCCATCTAGCCCAGGGAGAGTAAGATCTAAAATAATCAAATCATACTCTGTGTGACTTATAGATAAAGTACTTAATGCTAAAAACGGATCTTCAAAATTCGTAACTTCAATATTAAATTTTTTTAAATACTGTGTAAGAACATCTGCTAATTCAAAATCATCCTCTACCATTGCAATTTTTATCATTACAACTACCCTTCTTCATCATTTTATTTTTTTTGTTATGTTTCATGATTTCTCTCATATCTATCATTGTTTTTAAGTCTTTCTTTTGAGAATCATCAAGTACTGCATATACTTTTGCTATAGTTTCTGCTCTATTTTTAATCTTAAATTCTCTTTTTTCTTTTGAGATTTTTATAAATTTTTGTTTATCAAAACTGTTACTTGTAAATGCATCACTTTGTTTTGGCATATTTTTATAAGATGATTTAACTATATCTCTTATTGTAGCTCTTTGTTTATCTGTTAAGTCAAGTCTCATAACCATATGTGTAATACTACCTTTGTTTTTAAAAGATGAATGTTTTTTCATCATTTTACATTGAGAGTGTCCTTTTACACCTTTATTCATATCCCCTTTTTGACACGATGCAAAAAGTGATGTACTTAGTAATGTAGCTGCTGCTAAACTTATAATTATTTTTTTGTTCATTTTGAACTCCTTATATTTGATATGTAAAATTATAAGGTATAGAGGTTAATGCTTATTAAATTAATTATTAACCACTTATTAATACAAAAAAATTTAGTTTAAAAGTCCAGATAAACTTTTTGATAAAATAGAACCAGTCTCTTCTCCACCTGATTGTGTCGCATAATTAACAATAATAGGTATAATAGTTTGTACTAAAGAAGGTTCAACACCTAAAGCTTTTAATGAACTTGTAACCATATCACTTGACATTGCACTATTTGTTAAAGATGAAAGCATAGAAGATGTTCCACTATTTCCTAAACTATTTAAAACAGGAACATCTTTTGTTACTGTTGAATATTCATCAGTTGTCATATTTGACTTTGCGTATTGCATAAGTGTTCCTACTGTACCAGTTGCTTGTGTTGTAGAAAGGTTTGTTGCACCTGTTATACTACTTAATAATGAACTTGTTGTAGTATCGTTAGTTTGTGTTGTTGTAGTTGTTTTTTCTTCTGCTGGAAGATACTCTTTTACTGCATCAAAAAAACCACCATATAAAAAACTAGTACTTAATAGTATAATTAAACTTATTTTTTTCATATATTTACCTTGAATTTAAAATTTTAAGGATTATACTATAAATTATTTAATCTTGCATTTTAAATGAACACTTATTAAATTTTATTTTCCTGCCCTATTCTATATAATGCAAAATCATATTTAATAGGATCAGTTATATCAAATGCTTGTAATTTTTCAGTTATTAATAAAGCTGATTTTAAATCATAAGTTTTCCTACTGAGTAATCCAAGCTTTTGTGATACTTTAAAAGTGTGTGTATCAAGAGGAAGTATCAAGTCTTTTTTATCCACACCTTTCCATAATCCCATATCAAGGTTATCCGCTCTTACCATCCAACGCAAAAACATATTGTATCTTTTATAAGGAGAATTTCCAATATGTTTAATCATACCATGCTTATCTCGTTTTGGTTGTGTACCGATTAAAAACTTGTACCCTTCACTATAATACTCATAAACTTCTAATACACTTTGTATAATTTGTGTAATACCTTCTAAAATATTACCCCCTTTGTCATACCCTTTTTTGAAAATATTTTCTAAACTATCTTGTTGTTTTAATCGTTTAATTGCTATAAAAAAACTACTTATATCTTCACTATTTTGAAATCTATAATAATGATTTTGTAACTCTTTTTGTATAATATCTTCACTCTTTTCTAGAAGTGAAAAATCAAATGAATTTAAAAGTTCTACTATTTTATTTGCATTTCCATAAGCAAATAATGCACATACCAAACTAATATATTCATCATTATATTTTTTTGCAACCATCAAGGGATCTGGTTTCTCAAAACTTAATTCACTTTGAGAGTTTCGTATCTCTACTTCTTTATCTAACATCGCTTTTATATCCATAAGGTATAATATCACACATCAACTTAGTTGATTTGATTTATAAAAAGTTACTTGAAGGATATAGTTTGCATTATAAAACAATACTTATTACGGGATGCTCAACAGGAATAGGACTTCAAACAGCCTTGTACCTGAAACAAAAAGGATTTCAAGTATTTCCAACTGCTAGAAAAGAAAAAGATGTAGAGATGTTAAAAGAGTTAGGATTTGATGCATTTGTATTAGATGTTACCAAGAAAAAAACAATCGAAAAAACTTTAAAACAGATACTTGAAATCACAAAAGGTAGATTAGATGTTGTATTTAATAATGCAGGATTTGGACAACCAGGTGTAGTAGAAGATCTTTCAACAAAGGTATTAAAAGAACAATTTGAAACTAATGTTTTTGGACTTCATGAGGTTACTATACAGGTATTATCAATAATGAAAAAACAAAGATATGGAAAAATTATTCAACATAGTTCAGTATTGGGACTTATCAGTCTTAAGTTTAGAGGAGCATACAATGCTAGTAAATACGCTATTGAGGGCTTAACAGATACCCTAAGATTAGAGCTAGATAATACAAATATTCAAATCACACTATTAAATACAGGACCTGTTACAAGTGATTTTAGAAAAAATGCTATTATAAAAACACAAGAAAATATTGATATAGAAAATTCTAGATTTAAAGAGGTTTATTATAAAAATATACAAGCTGAAAAAAGTGAAGTACCTTTTAACTTACCAAGTATTGCAGTAGCTAAAAAAGTTGAAAAAATTATACTCTCACAAAGAATAAAACCAAGATATTATATAACAAAAGCTACTTATATCCTCGGGTTTGCAAAAAGAATTTTATCCACATCAAAACTTGATAAGATACTCAAAAGAATTTAAATAACATTTTTTGAGTTTGCTTTATGCTGTAAATAATCAGCAATTTGCATCAAACAAAAAGTGATAATAAAGATAAATAATCCAGGGAAAAAACTCACCCACCAAGCTATCTCTATTACCTCTTTTCCATCACTAAGTAAACTTCCCCAACTCATTTGAGGTGGATTTATCCCAAGACCTAAAAAACTAAGTCCAGATTCAGCCAGTATTGCACCCCCTACTCCAAAAGTAAATGACACTAAAAAAATAGGTGCTAAAAGTGGTGCAAAATATTTTAAAATAATTTTTATTTTTGAAACATTTGCAAGATTGAGAATTTTTATAAAAGGTTTACCTGCTATGGCAAAACTTTCACTTCTAATCATTCTTGCCATCCCCATCCAACCAGTTATAAACAATACTATAATAAGAATAGTAATATTTGCTTCCAAGTAACTAACAAGTGCTAAAAGTAGGAAAAAAGTAGGGAAAGTAAGAAATAAATCAATAACTATAGTAATAGTTTTGTCATAATATCCTTTGAAATATCCAGCACTAATACCAACAATTAAACCAATCAACGAAGCAATAATTGCACTAACAAAACCTATTATAAGTGAAGTTTGTCCACCGTTAAGTATCCTTGCAAATATATCTCGCCCTAATCTATCTGTCCCCATAATATGTTCAAAACTTGGATTTACCAAAATAGAATTAGGATTTAATTCATAAGGAGATATAGTGTAAACAAAAGGGAGAAAAAATACACATCCTATAACAAATAGTAAAACATAAAGAGCAAATTTATACATGATAATATGTTAAAGCACTTTTCCCAAATTTTTTTGTTTTTTGTTTTGTGAATTTACCTAAAATTTCTGGCATTTCTATGGTTGAAAGATGTTCAAATGTCACTAAGATTAGATTATCATTTGAGATATTCTTAACCATTTCAAATGTTTTGTCATATATATTTTCCATACCATCTCTAAAATCAAAAGGTGGATCAATATATACTATAATTTCATCGTTACTATTTTTTAATTGCTCTAAAATCAAAGGTGTTTTATCAAAAGTATCACCAAAGATTGCTGTAGTGTTATTTTTATCTATACTTTCACAGTTTCTTGTAAGTACTTTATAGGAATTTCTATCAAACTCACAAAAGTAACTTTGTTTTGCACCACGACTTAAAGCCTCTAAACCTATCGCACCACTTCCTCCAAATGCTTCTAGAAATATTGTATCTATAATATCAAATTGCAATACATTGAAAAATGATTCTTTAAGTATAGATTTTGAACTTCTTGTAACTTCTAAAGAGGGTAATTCTAATACTTTATTTTTATATTTTCCAGCTATAATTTTTGATGTGATTTTAGTTTTTTTCATATTTTATTACTTTATTCTTTCCTGTTCTTTTCGCTTGATACAATGCTATATCAACATTTTTGATAAAATCATCTTTTGTATTTTCATTTGCCATAAACTCTGCGACTCCAATACTAATAGTTATAGGTAACTTGATATTTTCAGGTTGATAATTTTCTACATTTTGTCGCAACTCATTTGCTATTCGTGAAGTTTCTTCTATGGAAGTTTCTGGCAATAAAACCATAAACTCTTCTCCTCCCCATCTAGCTGGATAATCTGTTGCTCGTATGCTCTTTTTTAAGATATTAGATAAGTCTATTAAAACTATATCACCCACATCATGTCCATAAGTATCATTAATATTTTTAAAATCATCAATATCAAACATAAGTATTGATAAATTATGTTGATATCTATTTTCTCTTAATATCTCTTTTGAAAGTTCTTCTGTAAATTTTTGTCTATTAAAAAGCTTTGTTAAACTATCATGCGTTGCTTTATACTGCAATTCATAAGTGTATTCTGTAAGTTCAGTTATATCTGTAAATGAAACAACATAATGTTTTGTTTCATAAAAAAAAGTTTTTACATCAACTCTAAATATTTTTTCTTCATTGTAAGCATTACGCATACAAACAACTCTTTTCATATCATCAAACTTCATAATTTGCGATATCCAATCATCTTCTTTTGAATGAAAATATTCTTCTTTTTCTATAAAAAAACAATTTATTGGTTTATCATTTACTATAAATTGCTCAATTATATCACAGGCAAAAAACTCTAAGAATGTTTTATTGGCAGATGAAACTTTATATTCATTAAAAACAAGTAGCATATTTTCTTGAGAATCTAAAATAGAACGCAATTCTAATGTTTTTTCTTCAACTTCAAGTGCAAGTTGTTTGTTTAAGAATTCTAGTTTATCTTTTAAATATTTTGGTTCAGCTGCTATACTTATTGTATCTATTAAATCATCTATTTTTAATGGTTTCGTAACATAACCTCGAACTCTTAAATGAATAGCTTCTTTTAAAAAATCAGCATCACTGTGTGCTGTTGTTATTACTGCGGGTATTGTATAATCAATTTCATGAATAGCTTTAATCATCTCTAAGCCATTCATTTTTGGCATATTTATATCTGTTACTATAAGGTCTATATTAGATTCTCTATCTTCTGTATTATTATACTTTTCAAAAAGTTCTAATCCCTCTTTACCATTAGCAGCTTCTATTATTTTTTTAAAAAATTTACTTAAAATATTTGATGTTAATGATCTAACATCTTCTTCATCTTCCACATAAAGTATCGTAATATTTTTTAAAAATTCTTTATCCATATTCATCCCTATTTAATTTCAAAAATTGCTAATGCATTAGCAAGATCTTCTTTTGTATCTATTCCAAAACTTTTTGATTCTACTTTTACCATACTGATTTTTTGACCATTTGATATTGCTCTTAATTGTTCTAGTTTTTCAGTTTGTTCTAATATTGAATTTTCAAGTAAACAAAAATCATTTAAACTTCTTTTTGTAAAACCATAAATTCCAAGATGACCCTTATATTTTGTATTATTATAATGATCTCTATGATAAGGTATTTTAGCTCTTGAAAAATATATGGCATCATTATTATCATCACATACAACTTTTACATGATTTGAATCATCTGCCATTTCAGAAGTTATCTCTTTATAGCAACTAACCATTGTAAATGGATTTGACTGTAACTTTTTTACTTCATCAATAACTGCCTGAACCACTTCAGGCTCTATAAATGGTTCATCTGCTTGCACATTTACAACAACTTCATCATCAGAAAGCTGTAATATTGTAGCTGCCTCATTAATCCTATCTGTACCACTTTGATGCTCATCAGATGTGATAATTGCTTTTATATTAAACTTTTTTGCTAATTCTATAACCTTTTTTGAATCAGTTGCAATAACAACATCATCTAATTTTTCTACTCTTTTAGCAGTCCGTATAACCATCGGTAATCCCAAAATATCAACTAAGATTTTATTCTCAAATCTACTACTATTGAGTCTGGCTGGTATTATTATCATCTATTATATCCTTTACACTACTTTATTATATCAAAAGGAGCTGTAGTATTAGATTTATTTTTATTTTTATTTTAAATTTTAAAGAAATTTAAGTGGTATTAATACACTTTGACGCTCATGAAGACCTATATGGGGAATTTTTAAATTTTTTGTATTAATTTTTTGTTTATTGAAAAAAATTATATCAATATCCAAAGTTCTTGGTGCATCTGTAAAACTTCTTTTTCTTTTAAATCTATTTTCATATCTTTGAAAAGCCCTTAAACACTCAAATGGACTTAAATTTGTTTGTAACACAATTAAAGCATTTAGAAAATCTTTTTGTTCAAGATAACCAAAAGGTGGATTTTGTAAAATAGGAGTTGTTTTTTTTATAAAAAACCTTTTATCTTGTTGCAACATCAAAAAAAGTTTTTGAAATATCTTTGTTGTATTTCCAATATTTCCACCAATACCAATAGTTACAGTATTAGCCTTAGAAAGCTTTTTTGAACTACTATATGGATAAATATTTGAATAATAAAGGGTTAAATTAGATGATAGTATCTGTTTCAATTTTTTTATTCTCTTCGTTTGATATACCATATATAAAACTAAAAATTTCTGCAACCGCTTTATAAAGTTCAACAGGAATCTCTTGATTTAATTCTATTTGACTTAACATATTTACTAAATCTTCATCTTTTTTTATAGGTATTCCATTTTGTTCTGCTATTTTTATAATATTTTTAGCAGTTTCTCCACTTCCGTGAGCGGTTACATAAGGAGCATTATTTTTCTCTTTATCATATTGTAAAGCAGCAGCTTTTTTTATAGGTTCTTTTTCTATCACTTCTAAGCCTTTATATCCAAACCAAAACTAAAACTATTATCACTATTTCCATAACTATTTTGAATTGATGTTTGCTCACTACTATTGATACTAAAAATATTTAAACTCTGAATTAACAGATCAATATTGTTTATCCCCATACGCAATTTTTGCAAATTTTCTTGTACTGTTGTTTTAAACTTTTCTTGTTCTAGTCCTATATTAATAGTAATATTTTTTTTATTATCAAGAATCATCAAAATTTTAAGGTCACCATGCTCTTTTAAAGTTAAGTTAATTTGACAAGAGAAACTATTTTCACTATTTTTATTAAATCGTATATCAGCATCTTCTATGCCATCTTGTAAAAAAGATAAATAAGTATGCGTTGAATTTGTTGAATAAGACAACAACTGATAAAAATCAATTTGAGTATTTATCTTATCAATAATAGTTTTAAGTTCTTTAGTAGCTGGTTCATTTGAGTTACGTATAAACTCTTCTATCACTGCTGAAGTCATTTTTAAATCATTGATAAAATTCGCTGTTTTACTTAAATTATTCTCAAATAATACTTGTGGTAAAGTATCAATCTTAGACTGAAATACTTGTGAACTACTTAAAATATTTTGCAATACTGTTTGTTGTTTAGATGCACTATCTGTCGTAACTGATTTAAATAATTCTAATGTATTTGAAAGATCATTTTTGATACTTTTTGCCGTAATATTTTGTTCTACTAAAGGTGTAATTTTTGATTCTATAAGTGTAAAAATATTTTTAATATCTGTAAAACTTTTATTTGTAATTTGTTCTTTAAGGTTTACGAATAAATCTTTCATAGTCGTGATAATATCACTTTTTAAAGTTGGAAAATTTGTTGTTTGTAGAGATGGTATTTTTACCTCTAAATTTGTTAAGTTTTGCAGTAAAGTATTTATTTTTGTTTCAAGTGGTAAAAGAGATTGCATGGCTTTTTGAGAATTTTGTTCCCCTTTTACATTCTTAAAATCTTTTAAAAGTGATTCTATAGCATTCTTTACTTCGAGTTTTATATCCTTAGGTAAAACACTATTAGCTTCAAGGGAAGTTATTTTTGATTGAAGAGTATTTGTGTTAATAGAACCATTTAACACTCCTAATTGATCTTTTAAATGTGATTTTAGGCTATCTATATTATCCATTTTTGGAGTTTCATATTGTATTGGTGTTTGTCCTGTTTTTAGAATTGTTTGTTGTAATGCTTTCATATCTAAACTAATTTTATTTAATGAAGAAGATTGATTTTGAGGATTTGTTTCTACTTTTATATTTTTTATATTTTTTAAAATATTTTCTATAGCTGTTTTGATTTCTGATTTTAAATCTTTTGAAATAGTTGTTGTAACTTTTGAAGAAGTTGTAATATCTAATTGTCCTTTCAGCAAAGAGATAAGTTGTTCAACACTTTTTGCTAAAGGTATTGTTTGTTGAGCCAACTTTGATTCTAAAAGTATTCCACTATTTGAAACGTTAGTTTTTATCATTTTTTCATCTATATTTTTTATATCAATAAGTGATGATTTTAAACTAGCTAGTTGTGACTCTAATTTACCACTTGTTAATGGATCAGTTTGTATATTTTTTATAAGTGTTTTTATATCTTCTGTAAGGTTTTGGAAGCTAAAATTTTGTTTGTTATTTTGAAGTAATGATGTGACATTTTCTTTACTATTTGCACCAGTTGAAATATCCTTCAACAAACCAGATAAGATAGTTTGAATACTCTTATCTTTTGAAACAGCTCCCATATTAATTTTTCCATCAACACTTAAACTATCTAATTTTTCTTTTACCACTGAATTTAGCTTAGGAGATAATAGATTTAAAATTGTTGCTGTATTTATATTCAAAAAATCTCCTTAAGTTAAATTTATGTTTATTTTATTTTAACATTAAAATGATTAACATTAAGGGTAGCACTATAATATATCTGATACAATGGAAGATATTATTATATTAAAGGAAAATTATATGTCACTAAAAGAACAATTAAAATTAGATTTAAAAGATGCTATGAGAAATAAAGAAATTCTTAGAAGAGATACAATTAGAGCAATAAATACGATGATAAAACAAATTGAAGTAGATCAAAGAGTTGATTTGAATGATGAAGAAGTTATCAAACTTATTCAAAGAGGAATCAAACAAAGAGAGGAAGCTATTACTCAATTTAGAGAAGCTTCAAGAGAAGATCTTGTAAAAAATGAACAAGACCAAATAGATATTTTTGCACTCTATTTACCGAAGCAATTAACAGATGCTGAGTTAGAAACAATCTTACACTCTATTATCACAGAAGTTGGAGCAACTACTATGAAAGATATGGGGAAAATAATGAATCCAGCCAAAGAACAAATAGGTGGAAGTGCCGATGGAAAAAGAATTAATGAAATGGTTAAAAAACTTCTAGGATAAACAATGTCAAATTCAATTTCAAAAATTTCTAAACAAACTTTATTAAATCTAACAAAAAACAATAAAGAGATTACTCCAAATGAATACTCAAAAGAGTATTGTAAAGTGGCAAATGAGCTTAACTTATCTCAACAGGAATGTAACTATTTTAAAGAACTTTTAGCAAAAATTTCAAAAGAAGAACTTACTGAAAGTAATATTCAAAACATCGAATCAATAAATGATATTATAGAAGTTTTACTTCTACGCTCTTCTGGAAAAAATATCAATAAAATGTCTGAGCTTATGCAAAGTTCACTACAACCTTCAATATCTCTAAGTATTAATGATGATTTACACTCTTTTTGTATTAAAATAGGAGATTCACCATCCTTGATTTTTGAAGAATCTATTCAACAAGAGATGGAAAAATTTATTGAAAAAAGATTTGAAGTAGACAAAAAAATTGTAGCTCAAAAAACAGCAGATATTGCAAGGCTTATTAGCTTGATGAATAAATACCTTAGTGATGCAATTGACAGTAGTAAATCTGGTTCAAGTAATGTTTCAGAGATAAAAGATGAGCTTCAATCTATTAAAATATCAGGTTCAACAAAAGATGAACTAAACCAATTGCAAACAAAACTTGTACAAGCAGCTATTACTATAGAAAATGAGATGACTAGTGTAAGTAAAAACTTAGAAAGTGGAAAAACAGAAGTTGTAATTTTAGAAAATAAAGTAAAAACACTAGAAAGAGAATTAGCTGATGCAAAGTTACGAAGTACAAAAGACTTTTTAACAGGTACACTTAATAGAAAAACATATGAAGAAGAGATTAAGAAATTTGAAAATGAATTTATACGAAAAGGTCAAAACTTTGCAGTCATTTTCTTTGATATTGATCATTTCAAAAATGTAAATGATACTTACGGTCATGAATGTGGAGATATTGTTCTTAAAACTTTTGCTTCTTTATTGTTAAAACTTACAAGAGACCTTGATATTGTAGGAAGATATGGTGGAGAAGAATTTGTTGTGGCACTACATTATAATGACAAATCAGAATTAGATAAATATGTTTCTAGAATCAAAAGTGTAATTACGAAAAATAAATTTATCTATAAAGAGCATAAACTAAAAATAACTTTTAGTGCAGGAGTGCAAATTAGAACCGAAAATAACTCTATCTCCGAAACTGTTACAAATGCTGATAAACTACTTTATAAAGCAAAACAAACAGGGAGAAATAAAGTTATTTTTTGGGATGGAAAAGAGATTTAAAACTTTATTCAGTATCTAAATCTTCTTTAGAAAAAAATGTATTTGGATGAAAGTTTTCAAAAGCAGCTCTCATAGAAACAAATATTTTTGGATTTTCCTCTTCTAATTTTTTTAAAAGTTTTTTAGTATTTTCTCTAGCATGTGGCATTTTTATGTCCATTCTCATAGCAGGGCAACCTTCATCACCTATTACATCAACACAGTTCTCTTCTGCAAAAGCTCTTAGTTGTCGCTCTCTACACATAATAAGTGGTCTTATAACCATTAATCCATTTTCAGCTTTATAAATAGGTGGCATACTTCGCATACTTCCATTATAAAAGAAGTTCATAAAAAAACTCTCCATAGCATCATCAAGATGATGTCCAAGAGCTAATTTATTAAACCCATTTTCTAGTGCATGGGTATAAAGATACCCTCTTCTCATCCGACTTACAAATGAACAAAAAGAACTATTTTTTCTAATCTTTTCTTTTGAAATTTCAAATATTTGAGTATCTACTATCTCATGTTTTATATCATATTTTTTACAATGATCTGCTAAAAACTGAACCTTTTCACCCATACCATAAGTGATTGTTACAGCTTTAAACTCAAATTTAAACGGTGCAACTTTTTGCATTCTTTTTAATGTGTGAATAAGTGTAAGAGAATCTTTCCCTCCACTAAATCCAACAAGAATTTTATCACCCTCTTTTATTAACTCATATTTTGCATTTGTTTGTCCTACAAGCTTTGTAATTTTTTTACTTACCTCTAATGACATAATTCTTCTCTTTTATATTTTCTTCTAAATTTTTTCTTGCTCTATATAGTAAGTGCTCTCTTGTATCTTGTTCATAAAAGTGTGCCATACCACAATTGAACCTAACAATTAATTTTGTATCTATTTTTTTAGCATGTAACAATCTATTCACTAAATCTGTAATATTTACATCATTAGAATTAGGTAAAATCATATAAAACAATCCACTATTTTCATAATATATTACATCTGTCGTACGAATAGTACTTTTAAAATGTTTTTTAAATGCTCGAAGTATTAATTCTTTTTTAGCTTCACTATTTACTTGCTCTGAGAAACTTTTATAATCATCAATTCCAACAATAGCTAAAGAAAATTTTCTCCCGTATCTTTTTCCTAAAGCTATCTCTCTATCTAAAACCTGTTCAAAGCTATAAGAATTTTCTTGTATTTTTTCACATTGCCCATTTAAAATGTGATTTTCTCTTTCAAACAATGTTAATTTTCGTTCTAATTTAAATATCTCATGTTTCGCTTGGTCTAATTCTTCTTGAATAGCAATGAGTTCAGATGTACTTTGCCCTTTAATCTCATTAGCTTTTTGTGCATGAGATGTAGCTTGAGTAATAATATGAGATTTTAATTTTTTTAATTTTGTCTCTTCTCTATTTTTTAATTCCGTAACATCAACAATAGTTAAAATACTATATTGTGCATCTTTTAAAGGTAGTATCTGTCCACTAACAAAAGCTGGGAATAAACTGTGATCACTATATTTTTTTAAAAATATATCATAATAGCTTTCATCACTATCTTCCATAGTTCTAAAAATATTTTCTTGATAATCTACGGGGATAAGCTCTTCAATACTTTTATAAAGCATATCTTCTGCTTTTGCATCAAATTTATTTAATGCTGTTTTATTTATAAGGACAATATCATGTTTTTGGTCAATTATAATGATTGACTCACTAATATAATCATATAATTCTTTTAAATCTAGTAACTCTAAATTGATATTTTCCATACTAGGCCTTTCCTTTTGCTCTTTGTATTTTATTTACATATTCATAATTTATAGTAATCTTTTTATCTTTTGGCAAACTAAGAGATAATGTTTCTAATATAGTATTAAAGTCATCAAATAGATAATTAGACATACTTCCTGGTATTGGATTTATTTCATTTAAATATATTTCATTATCTAAAACAAAAAAATCACATCGGATCAAAGAACCATCAAAAAAAGTATTATATATTTTTTCAAAATTTTCTTTAATCTTTTCTTCGATATTTTGATTAATATCTGCACTTGAAACACTTTCTGTTCGAGTAAAGTCTAAATATTTTTTATCAAAATCTAGAAATTGCTCTTTTTGTGGTTCTTCAATAATTGAAAATTCATATTTATTATTTATCTTAGTACCCGCAAGATTGTATTCTTTAATCCCAGAACAAAAAGGCTCAATAATGATTTCATTATCAAATTCAAATGCAACATCAAGAGCATAATCCAATTCCTCTTGTCCATTTACTATCGACATACCAATGCTACTTCCCAACCTTACAGGCTTTATAATAACTGGAAATTTATCTATTGTTATTGTATCATTTTTTGTAAAGTATTGAAAATCTATAGTTTTAACTCCGCAACTATGTGCATAAGATTTTGTTAAATATTTATTGCAACTTACAACACTTGCTTCTATTCTTGGTCCTATAAAAGGTATATTATAAAATTTAAATAAACCGGCTATTACTCCATCTTCTCCATCACCACCGTGAATGAGATTTAATGCTGTATCAAATTCTATTTTTTCTCTTCCAAATAATCTTTTTTTTGTAAAACCATCATGGTCTAATTGTAATTTATCAAATTTTTTATAATCACCACTACTAAATAAATTTGATTTTATGATATCCGTTGGGATAAGATAAAATTCTCTATTTTTATCTATAAATATATAAATTAGTTCTTGATTTAAAACTTTTTTCATTGTAATTGCACTAACGATACTTATCTCATGCTCAAAACTTTGGCTACCAAATATTATTGCTATCTTTTTTTTAATTTTCATCTTTTTTCTATTTTTGTAATTTTTTTAATGCTTCTTTTACTAATCCTGCTGTATCTGTTGATACAGCATTACTTAATGCCTTGCTTATCTGTTCTTTTTTAAATCCTAGTGATTCTAAAGCCATAACAGCCTCAGAAGCACTTTGATTTAAACTTCCTCCTGCACTTGATGATGAAATAACAAAACCACTAAGTTCTACAAGA
>Ga0209633_10002911_pt1 | contig 16136 bp, 13 predicted proteins | sample Cruoilmetagenom1_FD_187290 | JGI IMG/M metagenome (GOLD analysis project Ga0209633, IMG submission 187290) | Oil polluted marine microbial communities from Coal Oil Point, Santa Barbara, California, USA - Sample 1 (SPAdes) (version 2) | ecosystem: Environmental > Aquatic > Marine > Oil seeps ... | reverse complement strand
AAATTTTATTAATAACTTGCAGGTAAAACTTATGTATAGGCAATTTTGTGCATATGGGTTTTATAGCTCATTAAGGATGAGAATATCGCTCAAAAATCGAATAATTTGAGCTAAAAAAAGTATCTTTGTGAGCTAAATTACATAAAATGAATATTGAAAATTAAATATTACAATATCTAAAAGACAATAAAGAAAATTCTTCAAAAAATATTCTTGAAGGAATTGAAAGCGATAAAAGTTTATCAACATGAAAGCGTATTTTAACGACTTTAATTAATGAAAAATTAATTGTTTCGATAGGTCAAGGGAAAGCAACAAAATATAAATTGTCACAATTTTTTAAGCTTTTTGAAAATATTGATATTGAGAATTATTATACAAAAGAAATTTTTGACCTTTCTGTAATTCAAAATCTATTTCCAAAAATTAATTTGTTATTGCATTCAAAAAATATAAAATTAGAAAATTTACAAAAAGAGTACTCTAAGAATATTTTAGAACTAACTAAAAATGAATATAACAAAGAATTAGAACGATAAGCAATTGATTTTTCGTGGAAATCATCTCAAATAGGGGGAAATACCTAATCGTTACTTGAAACAGAACGATTAATAAAAGAAAAGGAAGTAAGCAAGAGGAAGTCAAAAGAAGAAGCAATAATGTTGTTAAATCATAAAGAAGCATTGGATTTTATAATTGATAATCCAGATTACTTATTTCCATTGACTGTATCGAAAATTGAAGATATTCACAGTGTCTTAATCAAAGATTTAGGAATTGACCGAAATATAAGAAAAAGACGTGTCGGAATTTTGGGAACGAATTACAAGCCTCTTGATAATGAATTTCAAATAAAAGAAGCTTTAACAAGTGTTTGCGATTTGATAAATGGAAAAGATAATGTATTTGAAGAAGCATTATTAGCTTTGATATTAATATCATACATTCAACCATTTTCTGATGGAAATAAAAGAACAGCAAGAATTATAAGTAATGCTATTTTGATAAATCAGAGATTTTGTCCAATTTCATTTAGAACAGTTGACAGTATTGATTATAAGAAAGCAATGCTGTTATTTTATGAGCAAAATAATGTTACCGTTTTTAAGAAAATATTCATTGAACAATTTGAATTTGCAGTGAAAACATATTTTTAAAAAGGAAGAATAAAAACCGAGCTACAACAGAGTATAAAATAATAATCCGAAACTGTAGTAAATATGAACATTGTAGTCCGCATAAAATTTATTAGTAACTTTAAAAATTCAAATTCTACAATCGGCTACTATTCTTATATAAACTATTGGCTACAAGCACAAGACTGAAAATAATGAACAAACTATTAAGGCTTAGAGAAAAATTAAATTTAACCCAAGAAGAATTGGCTGAAAATTCAGGCATCTCTGTTAGAACAATTCAACGTATTGAAGCTGGAACAATACCAAAAGGACATACGCTTAAAGCACTGACAAAAGCTTTAGGTATAAATGAGAATGAATTACTTGGAAAGAAAAGCGAAATAAACAAACTGAATTATAGTTTAATTAAGGTAATCAACATTTCTTCTTTACCTTTTGTCATTGTTCCCCTTGCTAATATTTTTATACCTCTTATCATAATGTTAATTAAAAAGCAATTTAATCCAATTACAAAACAAATAATATCCCTTCAAATCATTTGGGTAGTGCTTTCTATAGTTTTTTTTCTAATTGTTTCTATTGTAGAAAAATGGTTCTTTTCTGGGAATAAATTAAATTTAGCTTTTATGATGCTTGCTATATTGACCAACATATTTATTATCTATTTATTATCCTAAGAAATACGGCTGAGATTGACAAAAATCAAAAGTTATATATTAAACTGAATTTTAGTATTATATGATTTTTTCAGGTCTCTGTCGGGTTATTGGCAGGTCATTGGCAAGGTAACTATGGCGCAATTCACTGTTTAATTGCATAACTTTGTCGAAAAAATATTTATTATGACAAAAAATATCATTTTTACTGCAATTATTTACGTTATCTGTTTTCATAATCTTAACGCTCAAATCGATGTTGACTCGCCCCTTTTTTTAGAATTAAAAAAGCAAGACAGTGTCTTTTTTGAAAGAAGTTTCAATCAATGTGACCTTGAATATCTTAATAAGGCAATACACAAAGACCTTATTTTTTACCACGACCAAAGTGGAATCCAAAACAGAAATGATTTTATTGAGAACACGAAAAAATACATTTGTTCAGACCCAAATAAAAAACCTATAAGAAAAGTTGAAGAACAAAGTTTAGAAGTATTTCCTCTTTATAATAATGGCGTGCTGTATGGTGCTATTCAGAGAGGTATTCATGATTTTTACATCAGAGAACCTAATAAAGATGATATTCAAACAAGTAGAGCTAAATTCACACATTTGTATGTATTAGAAAATGGGAATTGGCTACTAAAAGAAGTTTTAAGTTTTGATCATAAAGACCCTATAGTATCTGAAAATGAAAAAACATTTAAAGAAGAAATTGAGACACTTTTAGTGCAAGAAAAAGTTCCTGCACTCGGTTTGGGAATTATTCAAGATGGACAATTAAAAGAAATTCAAGTTTTTGGGAATTTAAAAAAAGGTGTTTCCGCTCCTTATAATTCAATCTTCAAAGTTGCTTCTCTTACCAAACCAATTGTTGCATTAGTAACATTAAACTTAATTAGTAATGGACAACTTAAGATGGACGAACAATTATATAAATATTGGATTGACCCTGATTTGAAAAATGATAAAAGATACAAAAAATTAACTCCAAGAATTGTACTTACACATCAAACAGGTTTTCCAAATTGGAGATATATGAATAAGTCGAATAAATTAACTTTCGAGTTCGAGCCAGGAACAAAATATCAATATTCAGGAGAAGGTTTTGAGTATTTAAGAAAATCATTAGAGGTTAAATTTGGAAAAAGTATAGAACAACTTGCCGATTCTTTAATATTTAAACCTGCAAAAATGACTGACACTCATTTTTGGTGGGACAAAAAAATGGATGAAAATAGATATGCAGAAAATCACGATAAAGATGGAAAACAGTTAGAAACTCATAAATATTATGAAGCAAATGCAGCAGCAAATCTTTTAACAACTGTTGAAGATTATGGTAATTTCATTGCTTATATTTTAAATGGCGGAGGCTTATCTCAAAATCTGTTTAACGAAATGACAGCAAGCCAACTCCAACTCAAAGAGAATGACTATTTCGGGCTTGGTTGGGAAAAATTAACCAATTTTAGTACAGGTGATTATGCCCTATTGCATACAGGTAAAGACCCTGGAGTTAGTACATTGGCAATTATGTTTCCAAAAACTAAAAATGGATATGTAATATTTCTAAATGGTGATAATGTCGATAAAATATATGAGAAACTTTTGACGGAGTATTTGTATTTGGGTAATGAACTTTGGAATAGAAGATAACAATTTACAATTAACCCAACTTGACTTCACATAAGATGTATTTATCTTGAAAATAGGTGCTTGGGATGTCAGCAGTGTTGTTTATATGAATGGTTTGTTTAGAGATGCCCCTGCATTTAATCAAGATATAAGCAATTGGAATGTAAGCAGCGCTACTGATATGAATAAGATGTTTGAAGGGGCAAGTGCCTTTGATCAAAATGTCGGTTCTTGGGATGTTAGCAGTGTTACTAATATGTTTAATATGTTTACCTACATAAGCCTAAGCACAGCTAACTATGATGCTTTATTAAATGGCTGGTCGGCGCTAACATTGTAAAACGGGGTAAGATTTACTGCCGGTAATAGCCAATACTATTGCCAAGGAGAGCAGCCCGAGATATATTAACAAATACATACAATTGGACAATTACCGATGGAGGGGTTGTTGCAGATACCATACCTCCGGTGCCGGATGTAACACCATTATTAGACGTAACAGCAGCATGTGAAGTAACAACACTTACAAGCCCCACAGCAACAGATAATTGCGCAGGTAGTGTAACCGTAACAAACGATGCCACTTTACCCATTACAACACAAGGCACAACAGTCGTTACGTGGACTTATGATGACGGAAACGACAATACATCTACGCAAACACAAAATGTGGTTATTGATGATGTTACGCTCCAACAATTACTTGTATAGGCAATCAAGTAATAGATTTAACAGTTGGACAAACAGAATATAAAGTCGTAGGAACAGCGTTTGACCCAACAGCAACAAACGATAATTGTAGCGTAGCAAGTACTGAAAACGATTTTAATAACACCGCAACATTAGATGCTGCATCGTTGCCAATAGGTACAACAACAATTACTTGGACAGTTACTGATGTTAAGGGAAACACAGCAGATTGTAGTTTTGATGTACAAGTAAACGCTTATGTAGATGGAATAGATACAATATCAGAAAACGGTATTTTGATTTATCCAAACCCTGCTACAAATCAGTTAACAATTGAATACGAAGATGTTAAAATTAAAAATATTGTAATATTGGATATAACAGGAAAAGCTATATCTAATATGACTGTACGCAAAGCTGAGCAACCTCAGATAATAGATGTATCAAATTTAACCAAGGGTGTATATTTTATAAAACTAACAACAAATAATATGAGTAAATTTGTAAGATTTATAAAAAATTAGTTTTTTTAATAGTTAAATTGTAAAGACTACCTTATAATAGGTGGTCTTTATAATTTGTTATAAATAGATATAATTACATTTTTTGCATAGTACTTAGTATATTAAAAACATCAGACTCTCGAAAAGTCGGGACAAGTTGTCTAAAACCGAATCAATAAATCCTCATCGCATTTACACAAATCTTATTGCTTATCTTCTACCTTTACAAATAATCGATTTTTACAATATTCTTTACCATTTTTTTTTCTTACTTTTGAAGCATTAACCATTCAAACACCATAAAATACATAATATGAGTTTTGGCGCAGGACATGCTATGGATATGATCAACCGAATGAAACAAAATCGGGCACTTCTGCATTCCAAAAATAAATTTAAAGAAAATGGCAGGATAAAAATTCCGGGCTTGTCAAAAAAAGAATCAAGAGAAGTAACTTACAAAAAGCTTTCCAAAGAAGAATTTGATATTATGAAGGAAAAGGTTCGCCAAAATGCCATAAAAGAACAAAAAAGAGAACGCATTATTAACACTTCATTATTTATACTATTCATTTTATTGCTAACACTCATACTTATTTGGAGTTACTAACGTATCAGCTTAAAATAGCACAAAAATTAATAAAGGAATAATTTTTGCTATTATATAAATTCACCAACAATAAATCATATCCCAATGAAAAAATTATTGACGCTTTCAATTCTACTATTATTTTCTTGTGCCAATCAGCCCAAAACAGAAAAAAATATTGCGCCTCACAATATATCAACCAAAACCCCTCAAATGCAATTTAACGATTATTCTTCTTACTGGGAACAAGTAAAAAAATTCGAAAAAAAAGGTCTGACCAAGTCAGCTCTCGAAATTGTCAAAAAAATATATACCAAAGCCGAAAAAGAAAAAAATAGTCCACAGATTGTCAAATCACTCTTATACCAATCCAAATATATGTTGCGCATTACGGAAGAAGCGCAGCTTAAAATCATCAAACAATTTGAACAAGAAATCGCCAAACAATCTACGCCAACAAAAAATGTTTTATCCTCGTATTTGGCACAAATGTATTGGCAATATTATCAACAAAATAGATGGAAAATTAACCAACGAAGTCAAACCACCGACAAAACAACTCCAGAAGATTTTAGAACTTGGGACACCAAAACACTCTATAAAGAAATAAACAAAAATTTTGATAATTCCTTGATAAACAGCGAATTATTAAAAGAAATCTCCATTGATAAATATAGTGTTATATTGGAAATGGATGCCAAAAGTCAAAAAATCTCCCCAACATTATACGATGTTTTGCTACATAGCGCTTTTGTATTTTATAATCAAAACCAATTGACCCTACCGCATCCACAAAAACAATTCAACATTGACAAAAAAAAATATTTTGCCGACAAACAAACTTTTGTATCGCTTCTGCCAAAGACAAAAGATTCACTTTCAAAAGAATATAAAGCGATACAACTATTACAAAACTGGCTGCGTTTTCGTAAGCAAGATCAAAATATAGATGCCTTGGCACAAGCCGATTTGACACGATTGGATTACATATACCAACAAACTGTTTTAGATAATAAACGCGACTTGTATTACCAAGCCTTGCAAAATTTTGTCAAAACCTATGCAAACTCAGATGTAGCTGCTATGGCAAGCTATAAAATGGCAAATTTGCTATACCAAAACGGCAAAAAACACAATCCAAAAAATGGCGATAAATACCAATGGACTATCAAACAAGCCAAGCAATTGTGCGAACTAACCATACAGACTTATCCCAACAGCAATGGCGCAAAACATTCGCAAAACCTCATCGGGCTAATCATGCAAAAAGATATAAAAATAGATATTGCAAATAATATTCCCGAACAAAAAAATGCCCTAATCAATATTCGTTATAAAAATTTGAAAGACATCAATTTTAAAGTATTTAAAGTACCTTTTGATAATTGGCAAAAAATAAAAAAAATCTATGATAGCGAAAAAAAGAAAACACTTATTTTTCAAAATCAATTGGTCGATGAATGGAATGAACAATTGCCACAAACCGGTGATTATCAAAAACACCAAATAGAAACAAAATTATCGTCATTAGACAATGCTTTATATGTATTATATGTTAGCGCATCAGAAAATGAAAACATCTTTGGATATGCATTATTTCAAGTAACAAATATAGCCCTACAACAAGTAAAAGGCTATAGCGACCAAATAATTACGGCCAAAAACAATACATATTTTATCTATGACAGAAACAATGGAGAAACGATAAAAAACGCAAAAATTCAATCCAAAATTTTCCAGAATCGAAAATGGCATTCCATCACAAACACCAAAACAGATCACGAGGGAAAATTTGTGATAGATTTCAACAAAAAATACTTATATAATAGCGTATCTTATACCGTTCATTACAACCAAAATAAAGTCGCATATTTTAAAGGAAACAACTACCCTTACTACAAATATTCTCCAAGAGAAGATACAGAAAAAGCCTTCTTGTTTACCGACCGTGCCATTTACCGCCCGGGACAAAAAGTTTATTTTAAGGGAATCGCCTTACTTCGTAAAAAAAACAAATCTGTGGTACTTTCCAACGAAAAAGTAGCAGTTACTTTATTCGATGCAAATTATCAAAAACTTAAAAGCTTAAAACTACTAAGCAATGAATACGGTTCGTTTACCGGAGAGTTTAGGCTGCCCAGTCAAACGCTTACCGGAAATTTTAGTATTAAAGTTGAAAACGATATAAATTCGTCCTACGACATTAATAACGAAATAAAAATTAAAGTTGAGGAATACAAACGACCCAAATTTGAAGTTGGTTTTAATCCTGTAAAAGAATCATATAAAGTCAATGAAACCATAAGCACAAAAGGTATTGCCAAGAGTTTTGCCGGCACCCTTATTACGGATGCCAAAGTCAATTATCACGTCAAACGCCAAGTAAGAATGCCCCGCTGGTGGTATTGGTATCGCCCTAGCAGAAATTACAGTGAAGCACAAGAAATTGCACACGGAACGACCACAACCAATGACAATGGCGAATTTGAAATCAAATTTAATGCCCTCCCCGACTTAAAAGTTAGCAAAAAAGATTTACCCATTTTTAACTATGAAATTTTAGCTGAAGTAACAGATGTCAACGGCGAAACACATACGGCAACAAGCACTATTCGTGTAGGCTATCACGCATTGGTGGCAAATATGCGCATAAACCAAAAAATAGATAAAAACAAAGGCGACAGCATTCTTATCTCAACAAAAAACCTTAATGGCGAAAAACTTCCTTCAAAAGGAGAAATTAAGATTTATGCTTTGCAAGCACCCGATAGAATACTGATTAAACGCCCTTGGCAAGCACCTGATTTGCAGCATTATGACAAACAAACATTTGAAAAACTTTTTCCACATATTCCTTATGATGAACAAGAAAACGATTACCATTATTGGCAAAAAAAACAACTGGTATTTACCAAAAAATTCGACACCAAAAATGCCGACAAATTGGCTTTAAACAAATTGAGCAATTGGAAACTCGGAAAATATATTGCCATCCTAGAAACCCAAGACAAAGACGGGCAAGCCATCACCGACAAAGCATTTTTTGACCTCACCGATGCACAAGACCAACACGTCCCGGACAAGCTGTTTTTTACAATTGACACCGATAAAGCATTTTATAAACCAGGTGAACAAGTCAAACTAAAAATGGGTAGTGCCGGACAAGGATTACAGGCACGTATTTTGATAGAAAAAGCCGGAAAAATTATCGAAAATAAAATGCTAATTTTAAACGAAACTTATAAAACTATAACAGTTCCCGTGAATTATAATGACTATGGAGGATTTAAGATTCATTACACATTTATGGCTTACAATAGCTTTAAAAAGGGACATTTCAATATATCTGTTCCATTTCCGTCAACCGAGATAGAAATAGAAACCGAAACTTTTAGAGACAAACTTTTACCCGGACAACAAGAAACCTGGCGTTTTAAAATAAAAGGACCTAAATCCGAAAAAATAAGTGCCGAAGTATTGGCATCTATGTACGACGCTTCGCTTGACGAATTTGCCATAAATACTTGGAAATTTGACCCAATTAAACATGTTTCATACTACAGCAATATCAGCATCAATAACCAAGATAGTTTTGAGCAAAAAACAATTAGTTTTCGCAATCTAAATACAAAATATCCTTATACAAACATTAGAAATATTGTCTTTGCCCGTTTAAAATGGTTTGGATTTAGGTTTACAAATAATTATATGAAATATAAAAAAATGCGTAGTGCTGCTGAACCTGTATCTGCATTATCCGGAAAAGCAAGTGGCGTAGAAATTGAATCAGGCAGTCCCGGTGCTTCTGAACAAGTTATCATTAGGGGCGCTAATACGGCTTTGGGCAATGATAAAGTTTTAATTATTGTTGATGGCATAATCGTTTCAAAAGATGAAAGAGACAACATCAATCCGGATGATATTGCTTCCATTAATGTCTTAAAAGGCACAAAAGCCACCGCTTTATACGGTGCAAAAGCAGCCAATGGTGTTGTGATTATCAACACTAAGTCCGGTAGTGAGCTTGCAGGTCTTCAAACAAAAAAATTAGAAGTTAAAGCCCGCAAAAATCTTCAGGAAACCGCCTTTTTCTTTCCACAATTACACACGGACAAAAAGGGAAATGTCAGTTTTAGTTTTACCGCGCCTGAAGCTTTGACCAAATGGAAACTACAATTATTGGCACACGATAAACAATTGTATGCCGGCTATAAAGCGCTATTTGCACAAACCCAAAAAGACCTAATGGTTTTTCCAAATGCACCACGATTTGTACGCGAGGGCGACCGCTTGATATTTAGCACAAAAATTTCCAATCTAACCACCAAATCTTTAAACGGAACTGCCGAATTAGAACTCATCGACGCCCTTAGCGGAAAAGATATCAGCCAACGTGTTGTAACAGAAAATGTGCAACAAAATTTCAAACTTGCTGCCAATGGCAACACACAAATAAATTGGACACTTCAAATTCCGAATGACGTACAAGCCATTCAATACAAGGTAATGGCTTTATCGGGCAAACAATCCGATGCAGAGCAAAATGTATTGCCGGTCTTATCCAATAGAATATTGGTTACCGAAACCATGCCGATGTGGGTACGAAGCAACCAAAGCAAAACTTTTACGATGGACAAGCTACTACACAAACAAAGCAGCAGCCTTAAAAATCACAAATTGACTTTGGAAATCACGAGCAATCCTGCTTGGTATGCCGTACAATCACTTCCGTATTTAATGGAATATCCTTACGAATGCTCCGAGCAAACTTTTTCGCGTTTTTATGCCAATATATTGGCGAGTCATATTGCCAACAGCCATCCAAAAATCAAAAAAGTATTTAAAGAATGGCAAAATACCGATAGCAAATCACTCTTATCGAATTTAGAAAAAAATCAAGCATTAAAGTCTTTGATTATTGAAGAAACACCTTGGTTGCGCGATGCACAAAGCGAGTCGGAACAAAAGAAACGCATCGCATTGCTGTTTGATCTTAACAAAATGTCTTATGCATGGCACAACAATTTAGACAAATTACAAGATATGCAATTGGGCAACGGCGGATTTACATGGTTCAAAGGTGGCAGGTATGCCGACAGATATATCACCCAACACATTGTTACCGGCTGGGGACATTTAGAAAAATTAGGCGTTGATAATGCCAAAAGCGAATATAAATCAATGCTAAAAAAAGCCTTGAAATATTTAGACCAACAAACGGCAAAAGACTATAAATATTTGCTTGAACACGCACATAAAAGTGAAAACGAAAAAGCCTATTTAGAAAAACACCATCCCGGAAACTTTATCATTCACTACCTTTATGCCCGCAGTTTTTTTCCAAAAGAAAGATGGCATATCGACGCAAAAATAATCGCTTATTATCGCAAGCAAGCACAAAAATACTGGCTGTCGTATAATCTTTATACACAAGGCATGTTGGCGCTTGTTTCTCATAGAAATGACGATACACAAATAGCACAAGACATCATCAAATCTTTGGACCAAAACAGTGTACAAAGTCCGGAACTCGGTATGTATTGGAAAAATAATACCGCAGGGTGGCATTGGGTTCAAGCACCTATTGAAACCCAGAGTTTGCTTATTGAAGCATTTGACGAAATCACCGGAGATATAAAAAAAATAGACGAAATGCGCATTTGGCTGTTAAAAAACAAACAAACCAATGCATGGAAAACAACCAAACAAACCAGCGATGCCATTTATGCACTATTGCTTCGTGGAACAGATTGGCTGTCCATTGAAAATACAGTAGATGTAACAATTGGGAAACAAAACATCAATCCTGAAAATATGCCGGATATTAAGGCAGAAGCCGGCACCGGATATTTCAAGAAAACTTGGCAAGCCGATGATATTAAACCAGATATGGCCATCGTTAAGATTCATAAAAAAACAAAAGGCATTGCTTGGGGTGGATTGTACTGGCAGTATTTTGAAGATTTAGATAAAATTAGCGGGTCAAAAACACCGATAAGTTTACATAAAGAACTGTTTATACGCAAATTTACAAATAATGGCGAAGTCATTGATAAAATCACACCGGAAACCCAGTTACAATTGGGTGATTTGGTACGCGTGCGTATCGAAATAAAAGTAGATAGAGATATGGAATATGTGCATTTAAAAGATATGCGTGCCAGTGGATTTGAACCTATAAACGTGTTGTCGCAATACAAGTGGCAAGGTGGATTGGGTTATTACGAAAGCACAAAAGATGCGGCTACCAATTTCTTTATCAGCCATTTACAAAAAGGTGTTTATGTGTTTGAATACGACTTACGCGCCAATAATGCCGGCAGTTTTTCCAATGGCATCACCACGATTCAATGTATGTATGCACCAGAATTTAGCAGTCATAGCAAAGGACAACATATAAATATCTTACAAGGAGAATAACACGAAGACACTTGCAAAACAATAAAAAAAGAACCCCCGTTGGCAAATGCCAACGGGGATTTTATTGTTTGTTTGTGCTAAACAGTCTACTTATCATAGTTCTTTGTGACAGAACCACCAGTCAAAACAATCTTTTTGATTTTTTCTTTGATTTGCAGATTGCACATCGCTTGCAGGAGGAATAATGACATTGCTACCAATTAAATCGTTATCCGGCCAATTCTCGGGCATTGCAACGCCATTTGCATCTGCTATTTGCAAAGCTTTAACAGCTCTTAATACTTCATCTACGCTTCGACCGATTTCTTGTGGGTAATAAATCATTAATCTCATAACACCTTTTGGATCTACTACAAATACGGCACGCACGGTATTGCTACTTCCTTTACCGGGATGAATCATACCCAAAGCTTTAGAAACGCCTTCGGCACTATCGGCAATAATTGGAAATGGAATTTGAACTTTTAAATTATCTTCAATCCATTCGCCCCATTTGATATGCGAAAAAACTTGATCGACAGACAAACCAATCAATTCTACTCCCAATTTATTAAAATCATTTGATTTTTTGGCAAAGGCTACAAATTCTGTTGTACAAACCGGTGTAAAATCTGCCGGATGGCTAAATAATACAAACCATTTTCCTTTATAATCATCTGGCAAAGTCATAGCGCCATGGGTTGTTTGCACTTTTACTTGCGGAAATTGTTCGCCTAATAAAGGCATTCTTGTTACTTGTTCCATAATATATATTTTTTAATTGTTTAAGATTTTTATTTGACACAAAGGTACAGTATCAACTGTGTGAAGTCAAGGCTATTTAATCAAAATATATTATTTATCAATAAATAATTTTTATAATTACTTTTGAAACCATTAAAATATATTATTGAACTACCTAAACCGGATAATTTGCAAACTAACAATCATTTCACTTTTATTATTCTATTAAAACCTAAAAACATATAAGCATTTATAACTAAGTTTAATACATTATGTAAACAAAAAAAATATTTACTTGTAATATTTTAAATTTTATTTGTAACTTGCACACAATATAGATATATACACAATTGTGTGTGTGGGTGTTACCTGCTAACTAAAAACAAGCCACACATTAAGCACATTTGGTTTTTGCCAACACGCAATCCCAAAGCTTAAAAACCAAAAGAGCTTAAATCTTGCCACCGCTCACAAGACCAATCGACTATGGAAAAAATATTAGACTTTATTGCGAAAGAAACTGACGGGAAGAATTATAAGTCTTACAAATACTGTTTCGAATCAGTTGAAATTCCAAAATTGGACTATGAAGATAAAAGAGGAATCCAAGTAAAGAAAAAAGGGGAAACTGATAAAAGCCAAACAAAATCAATAAAAGAATTAGCAGATAGAATTAGTAAAAACGGAACACCTCTTTTTAAATACTTTTTAGATGGTTCACGTAGAACTTATAAAGTTGATGATATTGCTTATGGAAAAAGGCTGTATCCTATAATTGCAGGACAAATTGGTGTCGCAGTTTGTGAAAGAGCAGATAAACATACTTTTAAACCAGTAAATCTAAAAAATCCACTTGTAATTTCAATACCAGATATTGCAAACGCTCAAACCACAATGGGTAAAGATGGTTTATTCTTCAATAATCTAATCAATAAACTAAACGAGCAAGGAATATTAGAAAAACAAAAACTTAAATTAAGCAAAATATTGCCATACAGTAGTAAAGCCTTAAAAGATGATAAATACGAAGACAGAGGAATTGCTAAAATTCAAGATGAAATGATTGCCTTGGAGCAAAAAGTCGTTTTTGAATTGGTAAAAGCAAAAAAACAAGAGGAGATGTTAAGAAAAGTGACAATGAATATTTAGAGTTAAAAAAGAAATTTGACCACTTAATAGAAAGTGACCAATTTATGGATTTGACATTAACCTATGATTATGAAGAACGAGAACCAAACCACATACAAATTAGCCAATAGTTAATAAAAAAATGCCTGAAAGTCAAAACATAGAATGGAAAGAGAGTTGGAAGGACGATTATCTAAAATGGATATGTGGTTTTGCCAATGCACAAGGTGGTATGATAATTATTGGGAAAGATGATAATGGAAAAGTTGTTGGTATTGATAATTCTAAGAAATTGATGAAAGACATTCCTAATAAAACAAGAGATGTTTTGGGTGTTGTGGTTGATGTAAATTTGTTTAATGAAAACCAATTAGAGTATATTGAAATAAATGTAGAAAGCTACCCTTACCCTGTTAATTATAAAGGACAATATCACTATCGTACAGGAAGTACCAAACAAGAGTTGAAAGGTACAGCGTTAGATAAATTTTTGTTGCAAAAGAAAGGTAAAAAGTGGGATGGTGTTCCTGTGCCTAATGTTTCGATTGATGATTTAGAGACTGAAACCTTTGAATTTTTCAGAAAAAGAGCTTTTAAAAATAAAAGAATTGAAGAAGATGCACTAACTGACAGTAATGAACATTTAATAGACAATCTACAACTAAATGAAAATGATTATTTAAAACGAGCTGGGATTTTATTGTTTCATCCAATGCCCGAAAAATTTGTTGCGGGAGCATATATTAAAATTGGTTTTTTTGAATCGGATTCCAAATTGATGTATCAAGATGAAATACATGGAAATTTATTTCACCAAATAGAAAAATCAATAGAATTACTATTTTCAAAGTATATTAAAGCAATCATTTCTTATGAAGGAATTCATAGGATTGAAACCTACGAATATCCAAAAGAAGCTATTAGAGAAGCATTACTTAATGCTATTTCTCATAAAGATTATTCTAGCGGATTTCCTATTCAAATAAGTATATATAGTGATAAGTTGATAATTTGGAATGATGGACAATTACCTAAAAATTGGACAATAGAAAAATTAACACAAAAACATTCTTCAAAACCTTACAATCCAGATATTGCCAATGCCTTTTTTAGAAGTGGTTATATTGAATCTTGGGGACGAGGAACTATAAAAATAATTGAAAAATGTATTGAAATTGGTTTGCCAAGACCATTATATCATTATGACGAGTCAGATTTTTCAGTAGAATTTAGAAAAGATATTTATCATAGAGAATATTTGCAATCTCTGAACTTGAATAATAGACAGATAAAAGCCATTATCTACACTAAGAAAAACGGAAAAATAACAAATAGCGAATATCAAAGAATAAACGATTGCTCTCGGAATACTGCAAGCAACGACCTTTCTGAATTAGTTGAAAAAGAATTAATAAAAACAAGTGGACAAAAAGGAGCAGGTGCCTATTACAACCTGAATTGAATTGCACATTAATTGCACATATTGCACAATGAAAAGAAAAAGTCAACACTTAACCCAAAATTTAAAAAAAATATCTATTGTCAACACACATAAGAAATGATGATGATGATAGAAAACCAGCAGAGAATCAAGTAGATCATCAATAGGTTAATACTTACTACAAACTTTTTCAAAATTTATCCCGAGATTTGCCCTCACAATCCCGAGGGTAAATCTCGTGTTAAATCAAAAAATGTTTTTCCAAAAAATCAAAAAGAACTAGCTATTGCGTTAGATTGCACGCCTCAATATGTTAATAAGGTTCTGAAAGGTGCTGAAAAATTGAATATTGAAACAATTACAAAAATTCAAAATGCTTTAAAAAATACAATTATAAACAAGCATTTTAATAGTCAAAAAATTGAAATTGTGGCACAACAAGATAAAGTATTTAAAACACCAAAAAGAACACCTAAAAAAAACTACAAAAAATCTAATAAAGTTATTCAATTTAACTGTTTTACAAGTAAAAATAATTCAAACAGAAACATTTATACAGCACAATAAGTTATGAATAAAATAGGTTTTAATCTGACTAAAATTAACACATTACAATTTGCAATAATAGAAGATGCTTTTAGTGCAGATATAGATAAATTCAAAATTGAAACTAATCTCGGCTATGGCGTAGATTCAAAAAATGATTCAATATTATCATTGGTGAAAATTCAATTTAAACACAAAGACAATCCTTTTTTAATAATTGAAATTTCTTGCGAATTTGATATGGCTACAGATTTCTAGAAAAAATTTGAAAGTAATAAAACCATTACAATCCCTAAAAAATTTATGGCGCATTTCGCAATGATAACCGTAGGAACTACAAGAGATGTTTACACGAAAAAACAAGAAATACAAAATTTAATGAATTTATTTTACCTATAATTAATATTGCTAAAATGATAAAAAAAGATGGAACATTTGAAAAATAACCTGTTGCTAATCAATTAGAAAACGCCATTAAACAAAACCCTACAAACAGCCTATTTTTTGTCTATTGCACCCAATTTTAAATGATTATTAACCAAAAAAGTTGCATTTACTAATTGAATTTAATCATAAATTTTTCAAGTAAAAAAAATTATTTAACCAGCGAAACTTTTGAAGGTTTCCAAGTTTCCTCATTACCTGTAAAACCTTCTGGGATAC
>Ga0209633_10002910_pt1 | contig 16138 bp, 13 predicted proteins | sample Cruoilmetagenom1_FD_187290 | JGI IMG/M metagenome (GOLD analysis project Ga0209633, IMG submission 187290) | Oil polluted marine microbial communities from Coal Oil Point, Santa Barbara, California, USA - Sample 1 (SPAdes) (version 2) | ecosystem: Environmental > Aquatic > Marine > Oil seeps ... | reverse complement strand
AATCAGGTGATAGCTGAACTATGGGATGGCCCGGAAACGCTGGTCGTGATCAGTTCGGATTTAAGTCATTATCATGAGTACTCGGTTGCCAGGCAGCTGGACAAGAAGACGTCTGAAGCAATAGAACATCTCGATTACCAGCATATCAATTATGAAAATGCCTGTGGTCGAGATCCGGTCAATGGCCTGCTGTACTTTGCAAAACAGATCGGCATAGGGGCAAATGCTATCGATGTGCGCAATTCCGGTGATACTGCAGGGAGTCATGATCAGGTTGTCGGTTATGGCGCCTACCTGTTTCATTAGTCGTTACACCACACTGATTATCCATGCTGGAAGATTCACATAAAAGACAGCTCCTTACACTCGCTGCGGCATCCATCAAATACGGTCTCGATCATCGCAAGCCCTTGCCGGTTAAACTCGACGAGTACGCCCCTGCCTTGCAACAAATACGGGCGAGTTTTGTCACCCTGACGATCCATAAACAACTACGGGGTTGTATTGGCACACTCGAGGCCCAGCGCCCGCTGGTCGAAGATGTCGTCGAAAACGCCTTTGCCGCCGCCTTTCGCGATCCCCGTTTTAATCCCCTGCAACAGGATGAATACCATCAACTTCATTATCATATCTCTGTACTCAACCCGCCCAGCCCCATGCAATTCAGTACCGAAGCCGATTTAATTTCCCAGTTACGCCCCGGTATCGACGGTCTCATCCTGGAAGACCTGGGAAGACGCGGGACATTTTTACCCTCGGTCTGGGAAAGCCTCCCCGACCCGGCTGATTTTTTGCAACATCTCAAGCTCAAGGCCGGATTTAATCCTTCACACTGGTCATCTTCTTTGCAGGTGCAACGATATACCGTAGAAGATATTGAATAGCCTTTTTTTGTCTTTCCCACACCTGCGCAACTTTTATTAATCACACCTATTCATAAATTTCGGTTTTTTCCGCTAACTGACGTATATATAGGAATTTCATTACAAGCATATTTTATTTATGGATATCAAAGGCCTGGCCAACAATCTTGTGGGGAAAACCACGACGGAGGGTAATGTCATCAAACCCTCGGTGGCATCGAGCGATCATGCCCCCAACTCGCAAAACCCGGTACAACCGCAAGCCCTGAAGACCTTGCAGGCCATGATCCAGGGCCTGCAATTAGGCAAGGTTTTTGATGTCATCGTGACGCGGATTGAAGGCTCAATGGTCACCCTGGCGGTGCCTGGCTCCCCGGCCGATGCCCCGGTGCTACAGGCCGAGATGAAATCACCACCGCCCATTGGCACCCGACTGACCTTGCAGTTGACCGACGATGTCAGCAAACCCGAACTCAAGGTGATTGCGACCCCAAACTCACCGCAGGATGCCGTATCACGCAACCTGCGCACCAGCCTGCAACAACAACAGGCCATGACACCCTTGTTGGCCAATCTGGCCTTGCTGGCCAAAAGCGCCAGCAAGGCATCGGTGGGTCTGCCGGATGAAGTGCTCGAAACAGCGCGCCAACTCGTACAGCAGTTTCCCCATTCTGTGCAAATCAAGGAAGGGCAAGGACTCAAACAGGCCATGCAACAAACCGGGCCCTATCTTGAATCCACACTCGCCAAACAGCATCTGCCCGCCGGGATAAAAGCGACTGACCTGGCACAGGGGCATGCCATGAATCCGGCTTCCGGCAAAACGGTTGATCAGACAACGCCAAACAGCGAACAAAGCAAACAAGCTCGACTTGAGGTAGCCACCCAAACCCTTCAGCTAATGACCAAAGCCATGCAACAACAGCCCATACCGGATGTGCGAGCGAATCTGTTGCGTCTGGCGGCCGTCATTCGGGCCGTTGCCGAACTGGGTACCCTGCAAAAAGCCGCCACCGAGGCCAACAAGCAAGTCGGAAAGACCCCACCACAAGCGGCAAGACCGGCATCGACACCCCTGCCCGAAAGTCTGCTGAACAGCAAACCCTTGATAGCGGCTGACTCAAGCAGCCCGGCCTTAACTTCAAAACCTGCATTGACTACCACCACACCCGTGGCACCCCAAGCCCAAAGCATGATCCGTAGCCAAGCACCCCAACCCCAGGCGGCTGCCCAGGCCAGTCTGGCCAACATACTCAATACGGAATCGGCCCTGGATGAATTGCTCGGTCAGGTTGAAGGCGCCCTGGCGCGTATCCATGTACAACAATTACAAACCGCCGCAACCGATCAACAAAATCGACCGGTCTGGGTTATGGAATTGCCCGTACGAACCGAACAGGGCATCGATCTGTTCGATATGCGTATTCATCGTGATACGGAAGATCATGCCGAAGGTGATCCCAAGGCCCCCTGGACGGTGACGCTGGCCTTTGATCTGGAAAAGCTCGGGGCCATCCGGGCGCAAGTCACCCTGTATGGTGAAGATCGAATCAGTACGGTTTTCTGGGCAGAGCAAAAAGAAACCAGTACCTATTTTAATCAACACATGGACAGGCTGGAGAGTCGCTTAAAGCAGGTTGGACTGGACGTAGCGCGACTGGACTGCCGCTGTGGTAAACCGGATTCGCCGCCCCCGTCACAGGAACCTCGCCTGGTGGATGAAAAAGTATGAGTGATGACGACAAACCCATCGCACGACCGACCATCGCCGTGGCGCTCAATTATGATGAAGAGTCTGCCCCCCGCGTCACGGCCAAAGGCACAGGCGATATCGCCGAACACATCATGGCGATCGCCAAGGCCAATAATGTCCCCTTGCAGGAAAACCCCGAGCTGGTAAAAGTGTTGGTCGAACTTGAACTCGGCACCCAGATACCCGAGGCGCTTTATCTGGCGGTGGCGGAAGTGATCGCCTTTGCCTATTTATTACGCGGCAAGTTTCCCAAGAACTGGGACACGAATCACTAAACTACATAACAGCTTCAAATCTAGTCTGGAGATTTAACGCAAAGGGCGCAAAGGTTTTCTTTAAAAATCTGGATTGACTTAGCAGAAAGCCAGGTACTCCGACTCTGGATTCCGGCTAAAAGCATACCGGAATGACAAAACTTACCCCCTTCCGTTAACAACCGGGGATTTACTGAATATGTATCACTGCCCGGCTAATAAACTTCCGCTTACGGCAAAAAAAAAGGTCCTTAGTGACATTTTTCATAAATGACTGCTTTGCAGCGAAACAGGATATTTGAACCTAGATATCAGACTTTAACTGCCGGACATAACCGGACCTCCAATACAAGACTTAATCGATATGTATCATCACAAATTGTGAATAGATTTTATTTTTTATAATTAATATCTGACACAAAAAGACTTTCTCATTGGCTTTTCATATTCGACTGAAAATCCTGCAAACTAAGTTACCTTGGTATGGCTATTATTCACTGCACCTTCAGTTTTTGCTCTGATGAAAAATATTTACTCTTACCCAAACTGCCGCTTGAATCGCCACACACCAAAGGTAAAGATCACGACACCAAGACTTGTTAGACCAAGCAACGAATCCCACAAGATATTCAACCCCGCTCCCTTGAGCAGGATGCTATAGCCCATCTCAATGAAGTAATACAATGGCGAAAGATACATGGCTTGATGCAAATCAACAGGCATGGCCTCCGGTGGGGTCCAGGCTCCGGACAGAAAGATCATGGACATGAGGATAAGGATGGCGGCTTGGGCCAGGTTGCGACTCATGGTGTCAATATAAAGTCCCAGGCCGGATGTGGCGATGCTGTAGAGGGCGGTTACTGCAAAGAAAAGCGACAAGCTACCCTTGATGGGGATATGAAAAACCGGTACCAGTACCAGAAACAGGCTCACTGCTGTGCCCGCCAAAACAACCAGCACCGAGACGGCTATAATTTTTATACGTTATGGCATGATCTGTTTCCTTTTACTTATAGGTCCCCAACGGCTCGCTTCAGGCGCAACCCGGCCAGCACCAAATCATAACGGGCATTGGCAAGATTGCTCTGGCTGCGAGTGCGCAGGGTTTCGGCACCCAGCACTTCGGTACTGTTAGAGAGTCCACTTTCGTAGCGATCCCGGGTAACCTTTAGATTCTCATTCGCCTGATCGATAGCCACCATCGTGACCTGGATTCGCTCACGGCTTTCCTGTACACCCAGCCAGGCCTGGCGCACCTGCAGGGAGATAGCGGAGACCAGATCATTATGTTGTTCTTGCACGCCCGCCGCCTGGCGTTCAACGGCTGAGGCCTGGTGACGTACCACACCACCATCGAACAGCTTCCACTGTAACCCCAGAGCCACGAGCCATTGTTCTTCATGAACCTGATAGCGATTCTCCTGGTAAACGTAGCCACCCTTTAGCGCGATCTGTGGGCGGCCACTGGCACGGATACCGCTCGCCTGGTGATGTAAGGCAGTGACCTGATTTGCCACGGCCATTAGCTCACTACGTTGGGTAATCGCCCGCTCAGTCAGTATCTCCAGGGATCCGTTAAATGCCCCAGGCTTCAAATCATTGAGTGAAACATCCTGGCCCAGAGGTCGCCCCAGGAGGTAGTTGTAGGCGGAGCGGGCCAGATCGAGGCCGTTTTTTGCCTGACTCATTTGTTGCCGGGCATTTGCCAAAGCAACTTGGGCAGCCAGCAGGTCGTTACGGGCCACCAAACCCTGATCGTACATATTCTGTGCGTCCGAGGCATGGCCTGCCAGGCTGTTTACATGGCTGGAAGCCACCTCCAATCCCCGTCCTGCACGCAGTACGCTTACAAAGGCTTCAGCAATCTTCAATTTTAGATCCAGGGTGTTACTTTGCTCGCTGGCGCGGGAGGCTTCGAGGGAGGCGGACGACGCATCGATGCCATTACTGATGCGGCCACTGGTGTATAGAGGGAGCGTTGCCATCATCTTGTAGCCCAGACTATCCTGTTGAGCGACAGGAAATTCCACCGAAGCAGTCCCCAGGGTTGCTTTTGATGCAGGCTCATTGTCCAGGCTGGTATATCCCGCTTCAAACGACACCCCGGGCCATCGGGCGGCCTCGGCCGCCTTGAGCTGCTGCGCAGCGGCTGCGCTATTTTCCCGCACCGCCTTGAGACTGTGATTCACCGCCAGGGCTTCACGCCAGGCATCTTCCAGAGTTTCAGCTTGGGCAGGCACGGTCATCAATAATGTTGTCACAATGAGCAGTCGGCAACCAACGAATGGGCAGGCACCTCTCATGGCTTTTCTCCGGTCAGAACAACGTCTTCAGTTTGTGTGGTGTGCCGCTGTTTGTAGTGCAGCAGCAGGTAGAGCAGAACGGGCACGACCAGTAGCGTCAACGCAGTGGAGGCAATGGTGCCGAAGATCAGTGAGATGGCCAGCCCGCCGAAGACGGGATCTGACAGCATCACGGTAGAACCCAGAACAATCGCTAATGCGGTTAGCAGGATGGGACGCAAACGTACAGCCCCAGCTTCGCTGACGGCCTCACGCAAGGGCATACCGCGTTGCATATAATCCATGACGAAATCAATAATCAGTAGTGAATTACGCACGACAACACCCGCCAATGCGATGACACCAATCATGGAGGTCGCCGTAAAGGGTTCTCCCATTAACCAGTGACCTGGAAACACGCCAGCCAACCCAAGTGGTATGGCTGACATGGCTACCAGCGGGATACTAAACGAGCGGTAATAACCCACCAATAACAGATAGATAAAAGCCAAAGCAACAACCATGGCATTACCCATATCACGGAATGTATCCAGTGTCAGACGGATCTCACCGTCCCATAGCAGCTTATAACCATCTATCGTATCCGGCACGATTGATTGCAGTCTCAGATTGCCCGTTTGTAGATGACTTCCATCACCGATCTCCATCCCATCGATGCGATTATCCAGATCAATCACCGCATAAACCGGTGCTGTTTGTATTAACTCACCCCCCACATAGGTAACCTGCTCGTTGTCTTTGTGCAAAATGGGTCGGTCCTGCCAGGCAGGTATAACCTGGGTGAGTTCGGAGAGGGGAATTTTTTTACCCTGACGATTGAGAACAAAAATCTGTGAAAGTAGTAAAGGATCAATCTCATGCTTGCGTGGAACGTGCAGGCGAATGGGAACCGAATGTTTTTCGCCTGGTATGTGCATGCGTCCCATCTCATCGCCATCAACCAGGCGGCGTATCGATTGAGCTACCTGTGCCACGGTTACCCCGGATAGCGCGGCCTTTTCTTTATCCACCACGATACGGAACTGACGCACGTCATCTACCTGGCTATCCTGCACTTCCACCATATCAAAGGTTTTTCCAAACTCTTCACTGACGCGATCAGATAGTTCACGCAGCTTTACGGGATCTGTACCGTAGATCTCCGCCAGCACGATAGCGCGTACCGGCGGCCCCGGGGGATCTTCCAGAAGCTTGATGATACTGCCTGGATAACGTTGTTGAACCGCCCCTACTGCAGGCCGAAGTTCACGCACCAAATCAATTGAGCTGACATCACGTTCTGTCTTGTCCGTCAGGTTAACGCGAATCTCGGCAACATGAGGGCCCTGTTTGTTGCTTGCACCACGCAGCAAACCATTGAAGTCAATGACACCGGCCTGACCAATCCATGTTTGATAATTGGTGATATAAGGATTATTTCGTAACACTTCGCCCAGTTCGCGGGCCACCTGATCGGTGATCTCCACCGGCGTGTATTCCGGCATATCAATCGTGATATTGAAGGTGTTTTTATTATCTTTGGGTAACAGTGCAAGGGCTACACCGCCGGTAGAAAGTGGCCCCGTAATACCTTGAGGACGAATAAATTGCCAGGCAGGTTGCAGCATGGAAAGACAAATCAGTAATAATATGGTGATAAAAACATTGCGGCGAATTTTCGGTTTATCCAGCAGCGGGCTAATGATGACATGATAAAATTGATGCAAACGATCATTTGACGCATGGTCTTCCAGATCATGTCCTTCCCCCGGTTTAAGCCAGCGGTTTGCTGCCCATGGCGTAATAATATAGGCCACTAATAGAGAGGCCAGCATGGCTATCGGCACGTTGAACGTCACGGGGTAAAAATACTGACCGGTCATACCGGTCACTACCACCAATGAAAGGAACACCAGCATGATAGCAAAGGTTGCCAGATTGGTAGGGTTACCAATTTCATTCGTAGCCAACACAGTGACGCCGGCCTTATCCTTATTACCAAGATGTTTGTAATGACGATGAATATTCTCAATCACCACTATAGCCGCATCCACTAACAAACCCAGCGAGAGTATCAGGGCAAACAAGGTAACCCGGTTAATCGTCGGCCCGAACAGGTAATCTGCACCGAGTGTCAGCGCCAAAATTAACGGTACCGTGATGCCGACAATCAGCGCTTCTTTTATACCCAAAAACAAAACGATTACCACAAATACGGACAGCACAGCGATACCCATATGTTCGATCAGATTGTTAACCGCTTCATCGGCCTTTTTGCCATCGTTGCGCGTGACTACCATCTGAACATCTTCGGGTACGAAATTTTTTCGCATACGCTCGATGCGATCGAGCACGTCATTTGCCACAAACACCGCGTTACTGCCTGGCTTCTTGGCTACTGCAAGGGTAACAGCGGGTATTTCAGGATCATGTGTGCTGCCAAAACGCGCATCGGCCGGACCAAAAGCAAATCGGGAAAGTCTTTCACGTTCTGTGGGCGGGGCATCAACCACCTTTGCGATATCCTCCAGGTAGATGGGCCGCTCTTTATGGCTCCCTATGATAAGACGGCCAAGTTCATCTACTGATGTCAAAAAACCATCCAGATACAGGTTGTTGTTTTTACCTTGTTTGACCAGAGTGCCCACCGGTGCGGCCAGATTGCCGGCCTTAATCATGGTTTGTATCTGATCCAGAGAGATGCCAAATGCCTGCAGACGCTCCGGGTCCAGTTCAATGCGGACCTCCCGATCACGTCCTCCCTGCACGAAGGCCACGGAAACCTCTTTCAGGCTACGCAGCCGTTCGATCATCCGATCTGCCAGCCGCTTTAGTGCATAATCATCGTATTTCTCAGAGGCAAGGGTAACGGTAATAATAGGTACATCATCCACATCCACGCTTTTGATGAGTGGATCGCCGGCATCCTTGGGCAGACGTTGTCGATTTCCCTGCACCCGGTCATAGAGTTTGATCAGGGACTTCTCCTTGTCTTCGCCTACTTTAAATTGCACCGTAACAATTGCCAACGAATTGATTGCCATGGCATAGACGTGATCAACGCCGGAAATTCCGCTGATGATGGCCTCTAATGGGTTAACTACCAATTGCTCGACTTCTTTTGCAGAAGCCCCCGGAAAACTGACAAAAATTTCAGCACCGGGTACGATAATCTGCGGATTTTCCTCCCGTGGCGTCAGCGTAACGGCCAGGAGCCCCAACAGCGTACAAGCTAACATAAACAGTATTGTCAGTTTGGAGCTAACAAAGGTTTGGGCAAGCCAACCCGCTGGATTCAGATTTGGCTTATTCATCAGCGCTCGCCTTGGTGCTGATAAGATCACCATCACGCAAGCGTGTTTCTGTCACGGCAACAATATGCTCACCGCCCTGCAAACCGGCACGGACCTCTACCCGTTCAGGCCATAGCTTGCCTATCCGTAACCAGCGGAAATGTGCCTTATTTTCTTTATCTACGACAAAGCACCCCTGCAGACCACCTCGTTCCAGCAGGGCATTCCTTGGGATAAGGACGACTGATTCAGTTCCGATGCGAAAATGGCTACGGCCAAACATGCCAGGTAACAGACCATCATGTTCAGGAAGTGCAATCTTGACCCGGTAGCGCCGGGTTATTGGGTCACCGGATGGGGCTCTGCGCGCAACGGTCCCTGCAATTGAAGTATCCAGTGCATCTATATATATAGTTACAGGATCATTGAGCTTGATCTTGCCAATCCGGCTTTCCGTTACATAGGTTTCGAAGATAAGTCCCTGACTCAACTTTACGGTAAGAATGGTCTCCCTTGGGGTTGCTATATCTCCCACACGTTTGTGGCGAGTCACCACCACACCGGTTACAGGGCTGCTTATGCGGATGCGTTGCCGTTTTACATTACTACTTTCCAGTATTACCAAGGTTTGACCTTTGGTTACTTTTTTACCTGCCGGTACGACGATTTTTCGTATAAAACCTGTCATCGGGGAGGCAACATCAATACGCTGATCCGTCACCACCGAACCGGTGGAACTGTATTTGAGTGGGACCTTAACAACGGCCACCTCTGATACAGGCAAACGCCAGGTCTTGTCTCTGGTCGTCTCGGTTGTGTCCGTTGAATTATTACAGCCAGTCTGACTCAGAAACAAGACTGACAGGATAGCCAATGCCTTCAGGTATTTTATTTTTTTCATAAATTTAAAGCCTTGTTTTAACTAACACCCAGCAGAAGTTCGCTTCGGAAACTCACCCCCTATTCATACAAAAACATCCTAGCGACTGCGATGCTTGCCGCTGTGCCAAATAGAAAACAACAACCATACTCCACCTGCAATAGAGCCAGAAAATCCGAGTAAACCGAACAGAGGCAGGCCGAACAATGTGGGCCCACCTTTCACCGTCATGACGATGGAGGAGCCAATGATCAGGGAAGCGGTCACGATGCCCACTGTCAGTCGGCTTGCAGCACCATCCAGTTGATCGCCAAACTTTTTGAGCCGTGTCACATCAATTTGTACCTGAAGTTTACCCCGTCGAGCAGATCGCAACAGCTGACGCAAGTCTTTTGGCAAGCCGGTAAGCAAATCGAGTGTGTTGGAAATCGTTCGCCATCCTCGTTTCGCCAAAGCCTGTGGCGCATAGCGGGTTAGCATGGCGCGCTGCAGGAAAGGCTCGGCTACCGCTACCATGTCAAAATCAGGGTCCAGTTGCCGTCCCATCCCTTCGAGGGTGATAAATGCCTTGATGAGCAGGGCCAGATCAGAGGGCAAGGCGAGTCCATTGTCTCGTACCAATGCCGTCAGATCGGCAAGCATGGCGCTCAAGTTGAGCTGCTTCAGCGGGATACCGTGGTATTGATCGACAAAACCATCAATCTCCAGTTTCAGGTTTTGGATATCTACTTTTGGGTCATCTGCCCAGTCGAGCAGTACTTCAATTACGTGATCAGAGTCGTGCTCCACCAGACCGTGAAGCAGATCAACAACCTGATTGCGTCGTTCTTCTGAGAGGCGGCCGACCATGCCAAAATCAATGAAACAGATACGATTCTCTGGCAGGTAAAAAACATTACCCGGATGGGGATCAGCATGAAAAAAACCATCCTCCAGGATCATCTTCAGTACCGTCTGAGCCCCGCTGCGGGCCAGTACCTTGCGGTTCAGTTCTGCCTGATCTAAGGATTCGAGATCACGACCGGGGATGCCGTCAATATATTCCTGTACGTTCAGGCGTTCACTGGTCCATTGCCAATAGATCTTTGGAATAATGATCTCCGGATGATCACTGAAATTCTTGGCCACTCGCTCCGCGTTGCGGCACTCGGCTGCCAGATCCAGCTCGCGGCGCAAGGACAGCGTAAACTGGCGCACAACCTCCTGTGGTCTGAAACGATGCAGGTCGGGCATCTCAAGCTCGGCCACTTCAGCCAGTCGATGTAATAAACGCAGATCTGCTTCAACCGTCTGACGTATACCCGGTCGACGTATTTTTACAACCACTTCTGTGCCGTCATGCAGTTTTGCACGATGCACCTGCGCAATGGATGCAGCAGCCAAAGGCTGTTCATCAAAATCCGCATAGACTTCTTCGGGCAATGCGCCCAGGTCTGCTTCGAGTTGCGATTGAAGCTCTGCATAAGGAACGGCTTGTGTCTGATCCTGGAGTTTTTCAAATTCAACAATCCACTCAGGCGTAAACAGGTCAACACGGGTAGCAAGGATCTGTCCCAACTTTACGAAAGTAGGCCCAAGGTCTTCTAACGCCCTGCAAACCCGTCGTGGTGGCTCCATGCGTGCATATTGCTCTGCATCTTTCCAGTGCAGCATTCTACCCGCTTTTTCCAAAACCGAGCTTAAACCAAGACGGCGCACAACATCGCCAAAACCGTAGCGAATCAGAATGGATGCGATATCATGTAGCCGTCCCAAATCACGAACGGCACTCAGACCTTCCCAAAGCATGGCGCTTAACTACTCCTTGTCAGGTTCGCGTTTATTCTCAGGCTGCAACGTATCTGCAATGCCTTCGAGTATACCCGCCGCCGCATTAGCGATATGCGCTCCGACCTCTAAAGTAGCGTGAGCACTGGCAGAAGCGGTATCTTTTAATGTGTTGCCCAGCGTGTGATTCAGCAAGGTGACAGAGTCTGATACAGTCCTGCCAACACTAGAGCCACTTTGTTGTGCATGTTTTACCAAGTCAGTCAGCGTCTTTTTGACCGTTGCATTTGTGCCTTTTGCGACATCATGCACAGTGTAATAAAATAACTTTTCCAGCGTCAGAAGATCATCCAGGGCTTGTTTTAAATCATGGCTGCTGAAATCCTTAACATGACCTGCGGTTTCTTCAATGGCGAGCTTGGATGCTTCTGCCGACTTCGCCAGTGCTTCATCGATACCTGCCATGGCATCCGTTAGTGCACCTTTAACTCGATCACCTTTGGCTTCTGCGCCAATGCTGGCACCTTCCAGGACGGCACGGACTACCTCGGTTACCTTTTTTGTATCCAGTTTCCCCTGGCTAAGTGCCTTTAAGGTAATGTCACGGACATCTTGACGAATAGACTCGCTCCGTTCAATGATCGTACGGGTGGCTTCTTTCACTTCCCGGGTATCAACTTCTTGTTCAGGTTTTGCATTCATAATTTTTCTCCATTTCGTTCAATATTTTTATATGATGAATATTTAAAGTGCCCTGGCGTTTTTACCCATTCGCGATGAGACCATGAGCAAATAAGAACAGTCACTGGGATGGACTCCGCATGCTTGTAAAAAAATCAGGCGGCAGCCGATCAAGCTGTTGATGCGCCGCCTCATATCCAATGGCAATAATTTCTTCTGCCCGGTTGAATTCGAGGAAGCGCACACTCCCCAACGGTGGCTGGATCAGCAAATCAGGCGGATCGATTCGCAGTCGGGTACGGGTGATCTGGGTTTCCATAATATTGATGGCAGAGAGCAACACTTCAAAAATATTCGGCAAAGGTTCCTCTGCCAACCATGCCCGAATCTGGATCATGGTGGGGTTGCTGTCCAGCGAGTGTAACCCTTTCTCGATCTGCTCCATCGCGATGCGATAACGCTCACCCCCCAAACGTGAAAACGTCTCTAAGACACCCGTATTTGTTTGGCTTTTCACTTTATGAGCAGGGCCTTTACCCGCGATGATATCGTGATTGATATCCACCGCGATGACGATATCCGCTCCCATAGCTCGGGCTACGCTCACGGGTACGGGGTTCACCAGGCCGCCATCAAGCAGCACCTGTCCATTTCTGCGTACCGGTGTAAACATACCAGGGACGGAGATACTGGCACGTACAGCGTCAATGACATCGCCTGTTTCAAGCACGACTTCCTCGCCACTGTCGAGCTCTGTAGCGACTGCCGTAAACGGCAAGGGTAATTCCTCGATACATTCTGAGCGAACATATTCGCGCATAAAGTCAGCAGCTTTTTTACCATCGATGATGCCGGATTTAGGGAAAACGACATCGAAAAAATAGGCAATATTTTTCCAGTCCATTGCCAGGTAGGCGTCTTGCAGACTATCGAGCTTCCCCAAGGCATAAACGGCACCGATCGCTGCCCCTATACTGGTTCCGGCGACATAGTCGACATGGATACCGGCATCCTTGATCGCCCTGATCACACCAATGTGGGCAAGCCCACGCGCCGAGCCACTGCCCAGGGCAAGCCCAATTCCTGGGTGTCGTTTAGATTGCTTTGTCACGCTTCAATTACCTTTGACCACTTTATGATTTGTTCCCCTTTTCCTTTTCCTCGTGCAGCGCTTCTTTCGCACCTTCCCACATACCGGTCGCAGCGCCTTTGGCGATAGCCAGCATGCGTTCACCGAGTTCTTTTGCCTCTTCAGCCAGGGTCTGCGCAGCCTTTCCACTGGCTTCAGCAGTTTTATGGGCGGCTTCACTTCCCAGTTTCTTGAGACGTTCACCTGCTTTATGTGCCGCATCAATCGACTTTTTCCTTAGGCTGGTACCGGCCTTTTGTGCGTCCTCTGCCAATTCATTTAATGTCTCCTTTGCAGCGTCACTGGAACGCGCTGCCACCTTGTGAAGCGTTTCAACAAACAGGTTACCGACAAGCTCTAAATCCTGTTTCGTTTGTTCCAGATCCTCGATGGCAAACTCCTTGAACCGGCCTCCAGCCACTTTCAGGCTGTGTTGGGTTTCATCCACCACATGTATCAACCCTTCATGCACACCATTCGCCGCAGCGCCTGAAACCTCCTTTACGTGGCTGCCCAATTCTTCCGCAGCCTCTACCGCAGCCGAAAGCACCGATTCTGATATCTTGCGTGCCCGTTCCGCGCTGAAGCGAGCCTCGGTGAGTGCCTTCTTAGTGGCATCGCGCGTAACTTCCGCAACCGTTTCTTCCACTTTTGTACCGGTTTCAATCGTTTGTTTTACTGCCGCCTTGATACTTTCCCGGGTTAGTCCCAATAACTCCGCACCCTTAAGCTTGATATCTGTTACCGCAGATTCCATGTCCGCTTTTACTTCGCCACTGAAGTCGCTGGCGGCCTTTTCGGCGCCTTCGAGTGCTTCACGCAGTTTTTGCGCGAGTACCTTTTCTTCCTCCACCAACCGTGCTTTGGCCTGTGCTAGCTCCTTGTCAGCAGTCTCCAACATTTGTGACTCGACGTGTTTGACGGCATCAATCGCGCCATGCAAACTTGCCGCAATTTTATCGCGACTGGCCTCACCGGCCTCCTGTAAAGATTGGACGGCAGCCGTGACAGCCTCGTGCGTGATCTCACGCAGGTCTTTGGCGCCTTTCTTAAGACTTTGAGCAGAGTGAAGGACGCTTTCATGCGTAAGCTCATAAACTTCTTGTGAAGTCAGCTGGCCACGCTCCCTTGCCTTATGCAGGCTTTCAGTGATTTGCTGTTTCATTTGCTTTAACATGGCTGTATTCCTCCGTTTGTTAAACACTCAAACTCTGCTTCTTAGAATTAAAATTGCAATTCATTCGATGTATGACAGCAGTTACATTGTTCATCTCTAGCAAGTCCACCGGGGAAACGTGGTGAACATTATTTATTTTCCAGTGCCAGACCCATCATATGCATAACATGTTGAGTAACTACGTTTACATCTTCGTGTTCCGGTTTTCCTCCCGACAGAAATTTCCGAATAGGCGAAGTCTCGAAGTGAAATAAAACTAACCCAGCCAGTGATACCGCAAAAAGATTCGGGTCAAAGTCAGGCGCAAGTTCCTGAGAGAGGGTGGTGATTGCCCGGAAAGGGGCTTTGAATACGTGTTCTGTCAGGAATTTCAGACGGCTCTCATCGCCGTCCAGCAGTTCCCTTTGTAGCAACCTTCGAAAATCAGGATGATGTGCTATGAATTCGGTAAAGTGAAACACGAAATGTTTCAGGCGCTCCTGCGGCGTACCTGTACCAACCAGAGATTGTGTAAAGCCTTCTGCTTTATGAATAAAAACGTGTTCCATAGCGGCAAGGTACAACGCGTGTTTATCCGGAAAGTGGTGATAAATACTGGCTGTTTTAATCCCGACTGCCGTAGAGATATTACGCATCGATACACCATCGTAACCCCGTGCCGCAAACAGCGGGATTGACAGTTCCAGTATGTAAACACGGGTATCACGTGATTCTGTGTGGGGGACAGACACCATAAATTATCCTACCTAACGTTCGATAGGTAATAAATATAGGCTATATCGACCAGTAACGCAAGCACACTAGAAAACGGTTTATCGCGAAGTAAAGCCGCCATCTGCAACCATGGCGTGCCCGGTAACAAAAGACGCCCCCGAAGAACATAACATTACTACCATGGCTGCAATTTCCTCCGGCGTGCCCATGCGCCCGACAGGCGTTGCCGCAGTTAATCCTGACTCCACGTCTGGTTGTGCCTCGACCAACCGATCTACCATGCTGGTATTAATAACACCGGGGCAAATCGCGTTGACTCGAATATTTGCTTTGGCATATTCAAGCGCAGCCGTTTTAGTGAGCCCGATAATGCCAAACTTACTGGCTGAATAAGCAGGTAACCCCTGGAAACCCACTAAACCGGCAATGGATGATGTATTCACAATGGCACCACCGCCATGTTCGAGCATAACGGGAATTTCATATTTCATGCACAACCAGATACTCTTAAGGTTAATGCCAATCGTTCGATCCCAGTTTTCTTCTGTGCAATCGACAGTACTCGACATAATCCCTTCGATGCCTGCATTATTGTGTGCAAAATCAAGTCGCCCATAAGTCGCTACCGCTTTATTAATCAGGTTCTCTACGTCAGAGGCCAACGACACATCGGTCTTGACAAAAACCGCCTCGCCTCCCGTATCATTAATCTTTTTTACAGTTTCTTCACCGCCATTAACAGAAACATCTGCCACTACAACTTTTGCACCCTGTTTCGCAAACAAAATGGCTGTAGCTCGTCCAATACCGGAACCTGCCCCGGTTACCAAGGAAACTTTTCCAGATAATTTATTGTGCATAGTTAAATACTCCCTGTTATACGGATATAAAAATTATAGACTAATTTGTGTTTCGCGAATTAAACTTTTTAGATAAACACCCGGTATTATTTTCTCCTGTTTTTGAAATACATATCCGCTCTACAACCAATCAGTAAAGGCAATTCCAATACCGATTCGATTTACCCGGACGTTATAATCAATAAGACTTTCGCCATAACCATTAAAATATTGCATAAATCACTTTACACGCCGGGTCATGGGGAAGCTCCAGTTAACTTCAAGCGCGCCGTAATTTGGTTTATCAAAGTTATTTCTTAGCATAACACTGGCGCTATGCTATGCCTTTGGCATAGATTGCACGGGTCTCTTCATTCTTACCCGGCTCCTGATTACCAAACTGATCACAGGGAAAACCGAGCACGATTAGGCCCTTGTCGGCATACTTCTCGCACAAGTTTCTGCAGTCCTTCATACTGTGGCGTCAGGCCGCATTTACTCGCGGT
>Ga0209633_10002908_pt1 | contig 16140 bp, 14 predicted proteins | sample Cruoilmetagenom1_FD_187290 | JGI IMG/M metagenome (GOLD analysis project Ga0209633, IMG submission 187290) | Oil polluted marine microbial communities from Coal Oil Point, Santa Barbara, California, USA - Sample 1 (SPAdes) (version 2) | ecosystem: Environmental > Aquatic > Marine > Oil seeps ... | reverse complement strand
TGAGTGTAATGGTTGAGATTGAAGCCATTGCTATGATGTGATTCATAATGGTAACTAGCTAGGATGCGCAACCCTCCTTTGATTTATTATGAGTATTGCAGTGATACTGTGATTAAGTAATTTGAAATTAATTATTAGAATTAAACATTGGAATTATGACAAAAAGTATCAAAACGAATTGGTGGTTATTACTTCTGGTTGGAATTATTTTCCTTATACTGGCCGGTAAAGTAATGATACATCCAGCCAGATCAATTCTAGAACTTGCGTTTTTTATTGGATGGGCATCTCTTATTGCAGGTATTTTTCAGGTTGGCTTTGCGCTATCAGCAAAGAACGTAGTAATGAACTGGGTTTGGCGATTGTTTTGTGGAATCATTAATATCGTTATCGGTATTGTTTTTCTATCGCACCCTGCGTTAACAGCTCAAATATTACCATTCTTAGTTGGATTTTGGATGATATTTGTTGGGATATCTACATTTTTTAATGGAGTTCAGGTACAAAGTAGTAAAATAACCGGTGGATGGTTCGACAAACTATTAGGGATAATTATTTTTGTAGGAGGTATGTGGATTAGTTATCATCCGGCTGCAGAAATGGCAATGCTTATCTGGCTAATCTCCTTTACACTTATTTTTTATGGAATTTATTTTGTGGTGGTTTCACTCCAATTGTCCAAGATTAAGTAAGGAATATTACGTATTGCTGTACAACCAGTTTTTCATCATCTCTAAACCATGGTCAGTCATAATTGACTCGGGATGAAACTGTAAACCGGTAAGATCTAATTTTATATGTCTGATTGCCATATTTAAATTATTCTCATCTCTTAGTATAATCTCCAATTCTTCAGTAAGAGTTACCTCATCGATATTCCATGAATGGTAATGCCCAACACTGAAGTTGGCAGGTAGTCCCTTAAAAATTTTATCAGAATTAGAGATAGTAGCTTCGTTTTTTATGCCATGCATTGGCTCCTTCATGCGAACAAGTTTAGCTCCAAAAAGTTCAGCAATGGCCTCATGTCCAAGGCATATACCAAGCATTGGTATATGCTGATAATATTGCTTTATAAACCACATTAATTGTCCGGCTTCTTTTGCAATTCCTGGCCCCGGCGAAATAATTACTCTGTCAAAATCACCTGCTTTAACTTTATCCAGCTCATCATTCTTCACTATTAAATATTTATTTAAACCAGCTTGCTCAACCAATTGAACAAGGTTATAGGTAAACGAATCGTAATTGTCAATGATGAGTAATTTCAATGTATTTTTTTTGCAAAAGTAGTGTTTAGCTTTAACAGTAGGGTATTTAATTGGGGAAATTAGGGCATAAGGAAATAGGGAAATATGGGAATAAGGGAATCTTCAGAGTCTGTTCAAAAAAGTGTGTCAAAGAAAAGATTAATAATCAACAACTTTGAGGGAGTGTTCAGAAAAGGGTTCTATCATGTTTTAAATTACATCACACCTTTATACCCCTATACCACTATATCCCTTATACCCTATATTTCCATACCCATATTCCCATTTTCTCCACCAAATCCATATGTATTAAAAAGTATAAGAAACTCCAAACGTTGGTTTAAAGTTTACTTTATCCCAAATATCCAGCTGCATTCCCAGTTCAAAACCAAACTTCTTAACTTGAAAAGCTACCCCACCTCCAAGTGTAACTTCACCAAACCAATCATTTTTATTGACGTAAAAGTTTTCAATCCCTCCGCCAAAACCGATTTGTGCGTAAGGGGTTATTTTTTTCAAATTGAAATATCGGCGATAATTTAATCCTAGTTTGTATCTTTGATAGTCATTACCATAGGTAGAAAACTCACCGTTAATAAAAAGCAGATTGTTGTTTGCAACAAAGTAGCCATATCTCATACCAATGCTACCAATAACTCTACCATATCCAAAACCAAAGCTAAGTCCGTCAATGGCAATCTGACTTTTACCCTTAATAAGGTTTGGATTGACTGTATTAGCGGATTTATTTGTTTCAACGGTGTTGATTTCCTGCCCTGTAATAATACTTGTTGAAAGTACAATCAATGTTGTTGCTAATAGTAACTTTAATTTCTTCATGATTTTAATTTTTAGATGCTTCGTTAATATACCAATTATCAATACAAATTAATATAAATAAGTGGTTAACAGATGTTAAGCAAGTTTAATTAAAGTTAAAATGTTGAATTTAGCTTATTAGGGATTAGGTAGGAAAACTGGTAATTTAATTCTAGAGTATTTTGAAATATATGAGCTCAAAGCATTGAGCATTGTATCCTCAATTTCGGCTACTTGCTTAATTTCATTTGTCGCCAAACTATTTTCAGTCAATGAACTTAATATAACTTTTATTTGATCTGATAGCTTGTTCATTTTGGTTAGCATTCCAACTATCCTGTCGGTTGATAAATCTTCATTTGATTTCGTTAGAAGGGTTTTATCAGACATATCCGATAACAATTCAGATATAAGTTGCCCGGCATGAATAAAATCCTCATTTTCATCCACTTGTTGATAGTTTTCTGAATCAGAGTATTCGTGTAATCGAATCACACTTCTCATTAGCATTTTTGAGGCGCTCATGAATGACATTAAAGGCTGTATTAGTTCATTATTGAACCCCGGTTGAGTAAGTGTTTTTTGAAGTGATGCATTGGTATTTGAGGCCGCCAATTCCATTTTGCGGTTAAGAGAAATAAGGTTAGTAGATGAGGCATCCTTATTATTGATTGCATTGAACACTGCATTAAAATATGAATTTGTAGCATCTATCATCGATGAAAGTCGATCATGTAAATGATTCCTTTCCCAATCTGGAAATAATAACTGACCACCAATAAGAGTAAGTGCCATTCCGGTAAGTGTATCAAGTACCCGTGCTAATGGAATATGCCAATCTCCCAAATCTGATATACTATACATTGTTACTATGAGCGGTGTGAGAAAAAATACAAAAACAGCATAGTTTACTGTTAGCATCGATATGGCAATGAATGTCAAAATAATTAAGAAGATAGCAATTAACAATGGACTGTTAATCTCGGAGATTAACAACACTGCAAATATGCCACCCAAAATTGTCCCGATACCACGCTGAAGTGTGCGTACTAAAAAAGAACCTCCAAAATCAGGTGCCATAATAACTATAACAGTAAGGGGTATCCAGTAACTGTGGGGTAGATTAATTATATGTGCAACAAATACTGCAATGGCAGAAATTATCCCTATCCTCATGGCATGGCGAAAACTTGTAGAATGCAAAGTTAGGTTAGTGCGTAATAATTTGAAAAATGTGAATTTATCGTCACCTGGCAATGATTCATGTTGTACGAACGATTTCTCATTCTTGAAAGAAGGATGTTGTCTGGAAGCTAGTATGATCTCATTTATTGAATGATCAAGCAACTGTTCAATCGAATTATAAATCTTATTGAGTTGTATCGATGCGTTTCGTTTTTCTTTATTTAGATACTCTTTTTTAAGACTCTCCACTTTGTCAAGTATATTCTGCTCTGAGATTTTGGTATTTGTTATAAATTTAGCAATATCAAGTTGGATATCGGCTAGTTTTATGAAAAAGCCTTCGGCTATGACTGTTTCTGAGAGCTCTGTATTTTCTTCATTTTTATTAACCTCATTCAACAGTGTAATTATTAAACGATGGTCTTTTGAAACACTATGTAGTAGGGATATCATCATATCTTCTACTTCAGACTTATTGAATCGCCCTTTACGTTCACTAGATAACATATCATAGGCCTGATCAATTTTCTCACGAAAGCACAAGTGCACAATATCAATTGTTATTTGCTGACTACTTGTTTGTATGGATGATAATTTATCCTGATAAAGTGAGCCAACATGTTTTAGAAATGCAGCATTTTCAATAAAACATTCAGCTATTGCTTTCCGAATTGGTTGATATGGTCTAACGGGCCATGCAAGTAGTGAAAGTGCCATTGCCCAGATGCCACCTGCAATAAAAACGACAAACGTATTACTTGTTGTAGCATGGCTGTCAGGGTTAGCAACTATTATTACAAAAATGGCAGAATTTACAAAAGCCATCATGATACCTGAATTTCCCAACAATCCTAACATTGCTACTGCAGCAATCCAAAATGCAGTAATAACACAGGCGGTTAAGATATGCAGTCCAGCCCACTGTGCAACTATTGCTGCTATTGCATTTATAAATGTTGTTATGAGCATTATACGGGCAGTTTTACGATATGTCATACCGCCCATGTCTACCAATGTTACGTTAAGTGTGGCAAACATAAATAGAAAAGCTTCGGGAAGTTTGTTTGTATATAGTCCTATAAGAACAGGCAGTCCTAATAGTACAGCTACACGTAAACCCCTCAGATAAGCAGGCCTGACCGAAGTTATCTTAAACGATTCATGTATATATCTTGTAAAAAAGCTATTTTCACTTTGGCCAATTATCATTTCTACTAGTTCAGCCACAAAAATAACAAATTGATATTTGTACTGAAAGAAATCAAAAGTGTAATTTTGTAGAATAAATTGTTTCAACTGTGAAAAACATAATTAATAATATTAACAGGCTCGGTGAAAAAAGAACACCCTTCCTTTTTATTATAGATTTTGAGATGGAGAATGGTGTCGTACTACCGCTGAGTGATGTTAATCCAGATCTTCTTCTGTTTTCAGTTAATGGAATTACTAATGCAACAAGTAGTTTCAACAAAGCGAGATCAGTTGACTTCAGTGCCACACCTGTTGCAAAAGACCTTTATGAAACAGCATTTGACCATGTTCAAAAACATATTAGCCATGGTAACTCATTTTTGTTAAATCTTACAATGCCCAGCCAAGTAAAGACCAATCTAAGTTTGAAGGAGATTTTTCATTTAAGTGATGCCAGATATAAATTATGGATGAAAGATCAGCTTGTAGTGTTCTCACCCGAAATATTTATACAAACCAAGGGTAGGAAAATTAGCTCTTTTCCCATGAAAGGAACTATGGATGCTTCAATACCTGATGCAGAGCAAAAATTACTTGATAATGAAAAAGAACTTGCTGAACATTATACGATTGTTGATTTAATACGCAACGACTTATCGATGGTAGCAAAGAATGTGAAAGTGGAAAAATTCAGGCAAGTTGATTTTGTGAAAACTCATCGTGGTGGATTATTTCAAATGAGCTCGGAAATTAGTGGCGAACTGCCTGAAAATTTTCAAGATACAATTGGAGACATACTGAAAAGAATGCTTCCTGCCGGGTCAATTTCTGGTGCTCCAAAAAAGAAGACACTCGAAATTATTAAGGAAACAGAAAAATATAATCGGGGCTATTATACAGGTGTGTTCGGTATTTTCGACGGTGAGAATATAGACAGTGGTGTTATGATTAGATACATTGAGCAAACATCCGATGGCATGATCTACAAAAGCGGAGGTGGTATAACGGCAAAAAGCAAAGTTGATGAAGAGTATCAGGAATTGATTGATAAGATTTATATTCCTGTTTTATAGTTTAGGCCAGTGCTCTTCCGGATTTGTAATCCGGAAGTTAGGGGCAAAGGATTTGTAATCCATTAAACAGTAACAAATGCAATTATTAGAAACCATACGTGTTGAGAAGGGAGAAGTCTTAAATATACTATTTCATCAAGATAGAATGAATAATTCTCGAAAAGAATTGTTTAAATGTACAAATGAAATTGACCTTCCATCAGTTCTCCAAGACTCTATCAATAATACATCTATAAATGAACTTTCTAAATGCCGCATAATTTACAATACATCTATAAATAAAGTCGAGTTTATCCCTTATTTTATCCCTAAAATTTGTTCATTAAAGCTGATTGAATGTGATGATATTGATTACAGTTACAAGTATCTTAACCGGGATACAATAAACAAGATGATGAATCAAAGAGCAGATGCTGATGATATTATTATTGTAAAAAATGGATTTATTACTGACTCTTCTTTTGCCAACCTACTATTTTATAATGGTGACCAGTGGCTAACTCCAACGTTTCCTTTGCTCAAAGGAACCCAAAGAGCAAAACTGCTTGAACAGGAAAAGGTACGTGTTGTTGATATTCGCCCTGAAGATCTGCATAATTTTCAACAAGTCCGATTAGTAAATGCAATGTTGAGGTTTGAGGATGAGGTGGATGTGATAATTGATAAAATATGCTAAATCGACTTGGATTTAGCGTATTGAAAAATCTATAGTATTTTATCCTGTTTCGAGCGTCCACGCTCGAAATGTTGCTCATCAATCAATAATCACTACCCCGGCAGCCCGCTTTTCATCAATTTTATTTTTAATTTCATCGTTCTCATCTTCATCCAGTAAAAACGGGTTTCCTCTTATGATTAGTAGTCTCAGGTTTGGCTTGTCAATTAACTTCCATGGAAAATATTCAATATTATTTTCCTGCATATCTACTTCATAAAGGGCAGGCATTTTCGACATGTCTGGTATTGAAAATAGTTTGTTGTAGCTAATATCTAATACCTCAAGGTGTTTAAAATTAGTCACCCAGGCGTGGATATACCGTACCTGATTATCATGAATATAAAAGGCTTTTAACTTTTGTAACGATCTTAAAGTGTCAGGTAATACTTCTATGTCATTATATGCCAGAAATATCATAGTAAGATTTTGCAGGTTACCAACTTTATCAGGAATCTCACTTATGTGGTTGTAGTAAAAATCAATTATTTTAAGAGTGGGTATCTGTGTAATTTCCAAAGGAATATGATCGAACTCATTTTGGTAGAATATTATTATCTCTAAACTATCAAGTAGTGCAAAATTAGGCGGCAAACTTGTTAACTTGTTTTTCGAAAAGTTTAATTTTTTTATCTTCTCAAGATCATTGATATTTTCTGGCAACTCAGTAATATTGTTCCCGGCCATTACTAATATTTCAATGTTTTTGAGCCTCTTAATATCTCTTTTGTTGGGTTTAATTTGGTTAAAATTAACTTCAATGGAATTAAGCTTTTGCATCCTTTTTAAAAAGTACGGAATGTGTTTGATTTGATTGTCACTTATTGTCAGATAGTTCAGATGCTTTAATCTTTTTATCGATCGTGGGATTCTTCTAAAATTGTTTTTGCTTAGATCAAGGCTTTCAATCGTAGTATTTCTTGGGAAACAAATTCTTTTTAATTCGTTGTTGCTTAGATTAACTCGTTTAAGACTATCAATCTTAAGAAGCTTGCCGGGGACTTTAGCTAATTTATTGCCCTGAGCATCAATAGCATAAATATTATTAAACCGGCTTATGTCTGGCAGGTTCTCCAAATGCAGACCACTCATGTTTATTGTACCGGTTGTATCAACCGGAATATTCTCAAATAACTCAAGAAAGGCTACTCTTTTAACTGTTGCAATACTGTCGAAATATTGCTGCCAAACTCTTTGGAGCGAGTCTGCATCATATTTATTAACCTTTTGTGCATACGTAGATGCAATTACTATAAATGTAAGTATAAATGATAAATATAATTTAAGTCGGCATGAGGTTTTCATATTGAGTTAATTTACATTATCAAGTTTAAGTTAATAACACCAAAAGTAGAATTATTTGCCCAGACAAGCAAGCTAAACTTCATCCAATAAATACGTCGTTTGTCGTATTGTCTCTCTTTATTATTTCGAGAATATTTGCTTCCAATAAATTTAAAAAATTTTAATACATGAAAACAACTTTATTAATTTTAGTTAGCATCCTGATAACAGGAAGTTTAATTGCACAAAAAAACTGGGACAACGTAGATTATGCCAAGGACTATAAAAGGAAGGTTAATATTTCGGGTAGTAGCGCAAAATCACTGAAGCAAAACAGAACTTTTATTGCAGGGTATACCATATCACAAGCCACCTATATGAAAGGCTCAAATACTACAGCAACTAGTGGTATTCATGCAAAAGCTGGTCTTGGAGGATTAGATAATGAATCATATTTACTTATGGTTGAGGAGCTTTATAGAGAGTTTGTAATGGAGTTAGAAGCAGCAGGGTTAGAAATTACTGATGGAGAGGATGTATTGGCTACAGAATTTGTACAAGCTAAAATTGCTAAAAACAAAAAAGACGAATTTATAGGTTCTACAGGTAACAATCCCATTGAGGAAGGAAAAAAGAAAGTGAGTGATGGTTCTATCCCGGGCTATGGAGCCTGGGCGGTACATCGTGATGTAAGTTTCCAACCTAGAAACAAAAATATTTACCAAACTACTAATATTCTTAAGTGGGGCAATTTTAATTTAAAATTAGCTGCCAAAGAAAAGTGCAATTTAATATTGATTAACTTTTACGTAAGCTTTGCATCCTTTGATGGAAGTAGGGGGTATAAAGACATTAAGCTGGAAACCAATGCGGTGATGGCTGTTTCAGTGCGAGTAAGTATGTTTTCTGCCAGTGGTGGGAAAACAGAAATATATTATAAAGATCTACCTGTATGGGGTGGTGATGATTGGAACCTTGGTTTTAATACTACAAAAAACAATGCAAGCGATGCTGAAGCTTTTGGTTTGGCATTATCTACTGAATATCAAATATCAGCTGATCCGGAAAAATACATGAAAGAAGCCCGGAGTATCATTGGCAATCTCCAAAAAGACATTGTAAATGGAATAAAAGTATCTTTTTAACGATTTCACTAGCACAGTCCTTTAGGGCTGGACAGTGTTACGTATGTTTTTTACCCAATGATAACCGTTAATTAAGTAAATTTTCATAATTTCCCGCAAAAAATTTCTATGTGGACAATTATTAAGAAGTTATTAAAGATTATTGGGTGGATATTGCTAACCGTAGTGTTATTATTTTTCGGATTTGTTGCATACATAACCATAACCGATTATCAACCTGAACCCATTGAGATTATTGTTGAAAAAAGTAGTTATAATGATATACAAGAATTACAGCAGGATACTTTCTCACTCATAAACTGGAATATTGGTTATGCAGGCCTTGGGCAGGAAATGGACTTCTTTTACGATGGAGGTGAAGGAGTTCGTCCGACAAAAGAGCTTTCACAAAAATATTTCAAGAACATTATTGATTTTATTGTAAGTAATGACACAGTTGATTTTTGGATGCTTCAGGAAGTGGATGTTAAGGCAAAAAGGTCTTATCATGTAAATGAAGTTGATGAAGTGACAAATGCTAAAAATGGAAGCTTTGGTGTTTTTGCAAAGAACTACATGGTACAGTTTGTCCCAGTTCCTATGTCGGAGCCAATGGGATATGTTGAAGCTGGATTAATGATGTTCTCTGATTTTCCACCCTTGGAAGCAAAAAGATATGCTTATCCGTTAATTGCCGACTGGCCTGATAAATTGTTTTTGCTCGACAGATGCTTTTTATTAAACAGATATCCACTTGAAAAGGGTAATGAACTGGTAATAATTAACACCCATAATTCTGCCTACGTATATGATAGCGTACTTCGAATTGAGGAACTACAGATTCTAAAGAAAGTAATGCTTGATGAGTATGACAAAGGGAATTATGTGATTGCCGGTGGTGACTGGAATCAAAATCCACCAGGTTATAAACCTTCAGGTGATTATAATGGTCATAATTTTCTTCCTTCAAAAGTGAAAATGAATTCTGATTTTATGCCTGCTGGCTGGCAATGGGCTTTTGATGATAGTGCACCCACCAACAGAACTAATGACAAACCATATGTTATTGGCGATAATACAACTACCTGCCTTGACTACTATCTGGTATCACCAAATATTAATATAATTGAAGTTGAAGTAATAGATTTGAAGTTTGAAGATAGCGATCATAATCCCATTTATTTAAAGGCTCAGCTGAAGCCTTAATCTGAAAGTAACTATTTTGGTGACTGTTGTCATTCTGAGCATAGTGACCGCGTGTCACCTTAGCTTTAGCAGTGGCGCAAGCATCTCATGGAATTGACCCGCCGGGTTTTTTTCAACCCGTCGGGTCAAAGAAGAAAACCAAAACCTACTATTCGCGATTTACAATACAAAACCCACTGATTGGAATTTTATCGACTACCTGTATCCGTGCCTAGTAGTTAAGGATTTAAATTTCTCCTTCCAGATTAAAAATTCAATAAAAACAACTATTTTTATAGGTTGAAAACCCATGCAATTATGAAGAAAGTAATACTTACAAATCTTCTGCTGATAATAATAGCCTTCCAAATTAATTCACAAACGCCTTGGGTGAGAATTTCCCCCAAGCCAATTGAAAGTTCTCTCAAGGAAATTACCCTTATTCCCGGAACTGACAGAATGATGGCCATTGGGTCAGGAGCAACATTGTTATATACTGATGATATGGGTGAGAACTGGCATATTAGTTATAAACCTGCTGAAATTGGAAGAGCAACAACCCTTAATGCTATTCATTTTATAGATTCAAACATTGGATATATAGTTGGGAATCAATCAACAATCTTAAAAACAACTAATGGTGGAATGAATTGGGTAGATATATCACTGGAAGGTAATCAAGCTATATTAGATGTTTTCTTTCTTTCAGAATCAATTGGCATTATTACTAAAATTGAGTCAATTTGGAAAACTATAAATGGTGGCCAATCATGGGATTCAGTATCAGCAGAAGGAATTTTAAATAAACCACAACATTTGCATTTTATTGATGACACAATCGGCTATATCGCAAATGAATGGGGCCCAAAATATTTCAAAACAACTAATGCCGGTGATACATGGAAACAAGTTGAAATTAACCCTCCAATTGAAAACTTTTATGTTACAACCGTTCAATATTTGAATCAAGATACTGGTTTTGTAAGCGGCTCAGCTTTCAGTGGGTCGAACTACCAATATATTATCTTAAAAACCTTTGATGGAGGAGTTTCATGGATAGAAGTTAACAATCATCCATTTATAGCTACACAGATGCTCTATTTTTTTGATGAGCTAATTGGGTTTTCTGTTGGCCAGTATTTCTATGAAAATATGATTTTAAGGACTACCGATGGAGGAAACACATGGCAAGAAACAAATATGGCAGGAAGTGCTTTGTATCTAAATAGCTTTATATTTACGAATGACGGTACAGGATTTTGTGTAGGAGACAGAGGTTACATATTGGTAAGTTATGATTGGGGAGCAAACTGGGAAAATTTAAATGAGTACCAGTGTCATGCATCCATTATTAATGATACACAAATTGTTGGTGATAGTCTGGTATATTTAGCATCAAAGAGCTACGGTGGCGGGGTCCTGACAGGTGGTGTATATAAGTCAAATGATACGGGGGATTCTTGGAATAGTGTACTTGCATTGTGGCCAATGACTGATATTTTCTTTGTAAACCCATTATATGGTTTCGCTTGTGGCTCAAATTACGGTGAAGTTTACAAAACTATTGATGGTGGTGAATCATGGTCAACTCATGAGATTGATTTTTTTGACTTAACAGCCACTAGTTTATATTTTATAAATGAACAAGTTGGTTTTGTAGGTGGCGAAAATAGTGGTTGCCAAATACACAAAACAATAGACGGAGGGATTACTTGGTATACAACAATTGAATACCCTCAAATGCTGAGTGAAATTGAAGATATAGAGTTTATTAGTGACAGCATAGGTTTTGCTGTTGGACCTTATTGGCCGAATAATGTATTACTCAAGACTTATGATCAGGGTGAAACATGGATCAGGATACCGTTTGGAGATCAATACTATGGTCATATGATTTATTTCATTAATGATAGTGTAGGATTCATCATTTGTAATGGCAATAAAATTCTCAAAACTGTTGATGGTGGAAATAACTGGTATGAAGTTCCATCCGGTATAATCGGAAGTGCCAATTTTAATGACATAAATTTCCCATCAAATCAAGTTGGATATATCACACTTAGTGGTAACGAGACACAAGTTATTAAAACCACTGACGGTGGTGAAACATGGTTTCCAATTGATTTCCCCTGTACAGCAACCCCAACTACAGTTAGTTTCTTCAATGAAGACAAAGGACTGGTTATGGGTGATGGTGGTATTATATTTAAAACTTATTCTGGTGGTATGGTGAATGTGCCGGAATTCCCTGAAAAGATTAACAATGAATCCAACCTGTATCTCTATCCTAATCCTGTAAAGAATTTATTAAACATAGTACTCAATCAGGATGATAAGAGCTCCGTCGATTTATTGTTGGTTTATGATAACTATGGTAGAATAATAAAAAGAATCCGGAGTCCTGAAATTGAGGAAACGATTATTGTAGATGTTTCAGGTTGGAATAGTGGGCTTTATCTAATTATTTCTGTTACTGATGGAAAATTAATTCGAAAGGGTAAGTTTGTTAAAGTTAAATAAAAAGATCTTGTGATTATGTTGAACAAGATAATTGAATATTAAGGTTACGTTAATTTTTAAAGATTATTGGATAGGTATAAGGATATTTTTGATTTTTACCTCCATTTATTTAGGAAAAAGAAAAAGATGAAAAAAGGTTACTTTATTATTTTATTGACAACTATCTGCTACCAACTAACAGCTCAAAGTGGAAAAGACTTTAATGTATATTGGGATAATGCATTGAAGGTAGAAAGTGCTGATAAGAGTTTCAAAATTAAAATGGGTGGCCGTATTCAGTATGATGTTATGATGATTGGTCAGGATGATTCATTAAATAACCATTTTGATGCACAGAACGGAACCGAATTTAGAAGAGCCAGGATTTATACTTCAGGTACGATTTATAAAAATATAAAATTCAAATTCCAGATGGATTTTGCCGGAGGAGTTGCTGTTATTAAAGATGCATATATTCGGTTAACTAAGATACCTGTTGTTGGAAACCTTATGGTTGGTAATTTTAAAGAACCTTTTGGGCTTACTATGTTAACAAGTTCCAAATATATTACCGAGATTGAACGCCCGCTGGCAAATGCTTTCGACAATGACAGAAATCTTGGGTTTATGATGTTCAACCAGCATTATAGTAAGAGATTGTCGTGGTTTGCAGGTTATTTTTATCCAACTGATAATTCGGGTAAATATCTTGGCAACAAGTACAATTTCGTATTTCGATTAACAGGACTCCCTGTATATAATATTGACGAAGGATATAAAGTACTGCATCTTGGTGCATCTTTTGCACATCAGTATCATAATAATACTGAAGTTTCGTTTAAATTGCGTCCTGAGGCACATTTAGCTCCAAAATATCTAAACCTTAATATTGATAATGTTGCGGATATTAATGACTTTAATGGTGAGTTTTTGCTAATATTTAATACTCTGTCATTCGAAAGTGAATATACTGTGTCATATGTTAACCCATCTTCATCATCAACTTTAAGCAATTCATCCTATAAGTTTTTTGCATATTATGGTACTTTCAGCTGGTTTATAACCGGGGAGCACAAGAATTATGTAAAATCAAAAACCACTTTCGATAGACTATCTCCTAAAAAAAACCTGGGACAAAATGGTGGATTTGGTGCTGTTGAGCTATCACTACGATACTCTTATGTTAATCTGGATGATGCGGATTTAAACGGAGGTATAATGAGCAATATAACTGGTGGTGTAAACTGGTATCTTAATCCTGCTACAAAAGTTGCTATTAATTATGTTTACACAGATGTGAAAAATCTTGGAAAAGCCAATATTTTTCAAATGAGATTTCAGATAGCTTTTTAATGAACTAATCTAACATTATGAACGAACTACTTACATTTTCATTAGGTGTGTTTATGGGATTTTTTGCAATAATGAATCCCATTGCTAATACCCCAATATTTCTGGCAGTAACCGGAGATAAAGATTCAATAACAAAGAAAAGAATTGCCAGAAAATCTACACTTATTGCGTTTATCATTGTTACAGCTTTTGTTGTGCTAGGCAAATATATTTTTGAGCTTTTTGGTATTACTGTTCCCGCATTTAAGATTACAGGAGGTATATTGTTGTTCTATGTGGGATTTGAAATGCTGATGACACAAAAATCAAAAATTGGCAGCCTTGGAGCGAAAGAGCCTGACGAAAGTGTAGCAGTATCCCCATTGGCTATTCCTATTCTTGCCGGTCCCGGTACAATTGTAACAGCAATGGATAAGGTTACAAATGCTGATTACTTGCATCTAGGAATAGTAATTGCCATTTTCGCTTTGATGATATATTTAACTTACTTAGCTTTTTCACTGAGTGATAAAATAGTGCAGAAGCTGGGAGTAAACATTATTAAAGTCATAGGCAAAATAATGGGGTTGATACTTGCCATAATGGGAATGGTTATGATAGTAGCAGGTATAAAAATAGCATTTGGTATTTGATTAAGCAATGTTCACTATTCCTCTCACACGATACCATCTTTAAGAAATACTTAAATGAATTCACAGGATATTTTCATTATAATAACTGCATCTCTCATAGGGGTATTATACCTGATGAAAGTAAGAAGTTACGACATCTATGAAAAAGAATCTTTTGTAAAGCTTTTAATTGTTGCAATAGCTGGAGGTATTATTTCAGTATTTACTTCACTATTTATTTATGAGTTTGTTGATGTCAACAGAAATTTTGGGGATGCAATCATTAAAATTGGATTAATAGAAGAATCATCTAAACTAATAGCATTGATGATAATCTATTATTATATCAAAAAAGATTTTAATGAAATAGTAGATGGAATTATTTATATAACTGCAATTTCACTAGGCTTTGCAATAATAGAGAATATATTTTACGTAATTAATTCTGATACTCCGTTATTATTATTGTTTCAGAGATCTGTATTTTCAATTATTGGGCATATTTCCTTTTCAGGATATATGGGGATAGCATACTATATTCATAAGAGGGTGGCAACGAATTATATAGGAATTGGTTTGTCGATTGCTTTGGCATCTCTTGCACATGGATTTTACGATGGATTTATCTTTCATGAAGAACTAAATTTTCTATTTCAATTTGTTTTTATTGGATTAATAATCCTTCAGCTTTGGCTGCTCAAAACAACTCTTGGTTTTTCAAAGTTCAGAGTAAAGTTGGAAGAAAATACTTTTAAAGAGACTGACAAGATGACTTTCTTGTATTGTTGTAATTGTGATAGCGGTATAAAAAGTAAAGAGCTTAAGTTTTGGAAAATAAGAGCCGGAAAATGTGATACTTGTAATAATATTGTATTTGGTTCAGAAAATATAAAGCGCCTCTTTGAATATTTCAGACCAATTCTAAAAGTGAAGAAATATCTTAAGAAATTGTCCAAACATGATAGAATAACTAATTTGGATTATGATAAAAAGATATTATTCCACACTGAACGATACTTTCTAAGTGCAGATACGAAGAGGCTAGGTACCTGGCTTGATGAAAGTAATACTAATGATAGATTAAATATATTGAAAATACCCGTGATAGGAATTGTGCTGAAATACCTGGGATTGAGGTATATAATTGATAATTGAGAGAAACCTACGGTAAAGTGATATAATTGTCAAAATCAACGTAAGACCACCCAGATGATTCTCTTTTTTTAATCGTAGGTTGATCATTTATTTGTTTTTGTGCATGGCAGCTATGGACACTATGGTTTCTATGTAGGCAATAGCAACAATAGTAACTACAGTAACAATAGCACCAGTTATAATATTACTATTCTCTATTCTCCTTTCACTACTCCTCAGAATTATGGATTGATCTAATGTTTGTCTATCTGCAGGATAGGTTGCTATAAATATTCAATTGATAACACTGGATAATTTTATTAATTTTGTAAGACACATAAACCAAATTGTTATGAAAAAACAACTACTAGCAATCATTTTTATCTCAGCTGTATTTTATGGATGTGATGGAGATAATGTTAAACAGGATGGAAATGATACTTCCGTAAAGAAGAAAGAGGCAGAATTAATCCAGGAAACGAAATCCATTGATTCTGTTACAATGGAGATGGATAAAGCAAAAAATGATATTCAGAAATCATCTGATAAATTGGATGAATTACTTAATGACTTATAATTAAAATAGCACCAAAAATGAAAACTATTAAGACAATGAAACATACAGGAATTATTATTGCAGTAATATTCTTACTGCCATTTCTGGTTACCACTACTTATGCACAGAAAACAAGGGGTAATACCTATAGTGAAAAGGGT
>Ga0209633_10002907_pt1 | contig 16140 bp, 16 predicted proteins | sample Cruoilmetagenom1_FD_187290 | JGI IMG/M metagenome (GOLD analysis project Ga0209633, IMG submission 187290) | Oil polluted marine microbial communities from Coal Oil Point, Santa Barbara, California, USA - Sample 1 (SPAdes) (version 2) | ecosystem: Environmental > Aquatic > Marine > Oil seeps ... | reverse complement strand
AGTTGAAGCCATTGAAAAAAATGCCAGAAACAACATTGAGCTCACATTAAATGGTGTTTTTGATTTTATGCAACAACACAAAAAAGATCTAAACCCTACTTATAAAGTTTTTAAAGATCAATTTGTTTTATGTTGGGCAGGTATTAAAAAAGAAGTTGATAATAAAACTTATTACTCCAGAGTTGACATTGAATTGATTAATGAGCAAATTCGTCTTTTTTATTCTGAATTAGATGAAGTTGAAATTGAATATAACAGTCAATCATTTATTATTACAGAATATCTACAAATAGGTATTGATAATGATTATAGATATTATCCTTTAGAAAAAACTATCATTCATTTTAAGGATAACGGCATACATGATATTGCCACTGAATTACTTTTTAAACCCCCTGTTTATGATGTAATTGTCTTGCAACATATTTATAATAGCAATAATGCCATCCTAAATAAACTTGAAAAAAAGATTCCGTTAACTAAAATTGACAAAGCAGATCTACAACAATTACCTACAACATATATGATTTGTTCATTAAATGGGTTTAAAGATGCGATAAATAAGCTTGAGGTCGCTAAACCTCATCTAAGGAGTCTAACAGACAAATCGATATATATAAATTTAAAAGAGGCTATGCGTGTTTTGCGAAAAGTAAAATATAGTAAATAAACAACCCTTCAACTGCGCTCAAGCAAACATTTGCAATGTTATTTTAACTTTCTTACATAGTTTACTAAATCCCAACGTTGCTCATCTGTCAAAATAGGACCCCATTTGATCATGTCATTTCTACCATTGGTTATTTTCCAAAAAATTTCACCATCGGTTTGAGATTGTACCATACCTAAGGTTAGGTTTTGAGGTTTCGGACTTAAAGCTTTACCCCCAATACCATCACCTTTTCCTTGAGCACCATGACAAATCATACAGCGGGTTTTAAATATTTTAGCCCCACGTTTGATTGATGCTGCTTTTTGAGATGATTTTACAGGGTTTTTAAGCTGTTTAGCCCCATTTGGTGCCTTCCACCTATCTTCTTGCGTAGAAATACCAATAAAGCTAACTAAAGCAAATGATATTATAATATATAGTATTTGTTTATTCATAATTTTAAGTTTAAATAGTTGATAATTCTCTCATTATCAATACATCTATGTCAAATGATGTGCCATTTTAACAATCAAAAATAAAAAACCGCCTCTCAAAGAAACGGTTTTTACTAATATTTATTCTAAATTATTATTACAAATTAATCTATACTATAGGGAAAACCCTTTTTACATAGGGGAAAAATCCTTATGAAAATCAGGGTTTTTCCTCTTGACTAGTACTGGTTCATAACAGATATTTGTTACGATAATTAAATGCTAAATAATAGGTTTATTATTCAACCTAATATATACCTTGTTTCTCCCTACAAAGCTACGGCATTGAAGCAAGGTTTTTTTATGCTTATAAATCAAATTTTATACCTTGTGCTAAAGGTAAATCAGTTGTATAATTAATAGTATTTGTTTGTCTTCTCATATAAACTTTCCAGGCGTCAGAACCTGACTCTCTACCTCCACCAGTTTCTTTTTCACCACCAAAAGCGCCACCTATTTCAGCACCCGATGTGCCAATATTTACATTTGCAATACCACAGTCAGAACCCGCTACCGATAAGAAACGTTCTGCTTCTCTTAAATTATTGGTCATAATTGCCGAAGAAAGGCCTTGAACAACTCCATTTTGAATTTCTATTGCATTTTCTACACCACCAGAATATTTTAATAAGTACAAGATAGGTGCAAAAGTTTCGTGTTGTACAATTTCATAATTATTATTTGCTTCAGCAATAGCAGGCTTAACATAACAACCGCTTTCATAGCCTTCGCCAGACAGTACACCGCCTTCAATAATTAAATTACCGCCTTCATTAATTACTTTTTCTAATGCAACTTTATACATATCAACTGCATCTTTATCAATTAATGGACCCATATGATTATTTTCGTCAAGCGGATTGCCAATTTTAATCTGTTTATAGGCTTCAACAATTGCATTCTTTACTTTATCATAGATACTTTCATGAATTATCAATCTACGAGTTGATGTACAACGTTGTCCGGCTGTACCTACTGCGCCAAATACCGCACCAATTACCGTCATTTTTACATCTGCATCGGGCGTAACAATGATCGCATTATTTCCGCCTAATTCTAATAGTGATTTTCCTAAACGAGCAGCAACTTTCTGTGCTACTATTTTTCCCATTCTAATTGATCCTGTAGCAGAAATTAGCGGTATGCGTTTATCTGAAGTCATCATTTCACCTACACGATAATCGCCATTTATCAAACATGAAATCCCTTCAGGTAAGCCATTTGCTTTAAATACTGCTGCAGCAATATTTTGACAAGCAATACCACAAAGCGGTGCTTTTTCAGAAGGTTTCCATACACAAACATCACCGCATATCCATGCCAATGCAGTATTCCAGGCCCAAACAGCCACAGGAAAATTAAAAGCAGAGATTATCCCTACAACCCCTAGTGAGTGATACTGATCATACATTCTATGTCCAAAACGTTCACTATGCATAGTTGAACCGTCAAGCTGACGCGAAAGACCAACTGCAAAATCGCAGATATCTATCATTTCTTGTACCTCCCCTAAGCCTTCTTGATAACTTTTACCCATTTCGTAAGAAACTAATTTACCGAGAGGTTCTTTCATTTCTCGTAATTTTTCTCCAAACTGACGTACAATTTCGCCCCTTTGCGGAGCCGGCATTACACGCCAACTCTTAAAAGCCGAAGTGGCGGCAGTCATTACTTTTTCATAATCTTCTTTTGTGGTAGTTTTGACAGCACCAATCAGTTGTCCATCTACAGGAGAATAACTTTTAAGTATTTCTCCATTTGAAAAGTTGTTAGTTCCTGTTGAAGTGCCTTCATTTATATCTTTTACACCTAATTGTTGAAGTGCTTTTTCTATGCCAAAATCTGTAGCTATTAATGTCATTTTATATAATTTTTTTGAGTAGGCTAAATTACAAATTATTCAGACCATGAAGCTCTTTTGATCTAATAAAAATAAATCCTTTGATAATTATAAAACAATTCTACAATCGCCTCAAGGGTATAATCATCTCTTTTAGCAACAAAAAAGCCGAGTTTAAAACCCGGCTTTTTGGCATATTTGGCAACCAACCAAATATAATTAACCAACTAAAACCTAAAATTTAAACCCGTATAAACACCTAAATAATATGGCTGAAAGCCTCCTGAATTTTCAGAAAAAGTATTGAGTTGATATTTAAACATAGGTGATACATTTATAAATAATTTTTTACTAATATTATAATCAAAATCTACTCCTAAATTACCGCTGAAATTCAAAGTATTAATATTTGATGCCTCACCCAAGGTAGTAGTTTTACCAAAAGAAGTGATTGAAACTTTGTTTTGGTATAAAAAATAAGTGCTGAATCCACCTATTAAGTTAACACCTAACTTTTTTTGTAAAATATTATACTTGGCTTCTAACGGAATTTCAATATAGCCTAATGTTTGATCTAAATTTCCAGAAGAATCAAATGATGAGCGTTGATTTATTACATCTGAATTCTGAGAATTAGCTGTAGATATAGTAGCAACAGAAATTCCTTCAATATTTGAGTTAACATTAGTATTAGACCCTGATAATAATGATGATGATATTAATGCTGCAACATTTTCGGTAGAATATCCTAATTCTACAGTATTAATACCCGATTGTAAACTTAGTTTATTAGATAATTTATAGTTTACCTTTAATCCGTAAGAAATTGATTCATTACTATTTTTTTTATTAGAAGCTAATGTCGGATCAATTGGTGAACCGCTACCAAGTGTATTATAATATATTGGAGACATGGTTGAACCAATAGACCATTTATTTGTTGAGTTTGTAACAAGTTCTTTTTCTTCGGTTATCTTTTCAATTTCTTCTTGAATAATATCTTTCGTTCTTTCTGGTTGATTTACTGTTTCTTCTTGAGCAACAACTATCTTTTCTGAATTTAATTTGTTATTAGAAGCATCCTCTAAAATATTCTCCTCGGTTTCAATCAATTTTTCCAATTCTGGTTGAATAGCGATTTTATTGGAATTAAATATAACGCTATTTTCTTTCTTATAAGAAGCGATCATAGCTTCCTTTTCTGTATTAGTCAGCTGCTTCACCAAACTATTTATTTTTATCTTCTCTTTTCTTGATTGGTTGTGAATATTGCTGTTTTCTTCTTGATTATTTAAGTCTATATTCTCTTTTTGTTCATCAAATGTTACTGCATTTTCTCCCTTATCTGATACTCTTTCTTTATTGATTACATCTTTTGAATCAGTATCAGTAATAATATTTTCTAAAGGCTGCTCCGTTGTACTAGTATCTTTATCAAAATACCAAAATCCTGTTGAAACTAACAACATCAGAATTGCCGCTGCGCCAGTAAACCTGAGCCACAGCGGTATAATTCTTCTCTTCTTCTTTTTCAAAAATTGTTTCTCAATATTATTCCAAACAGTAGTATCTGGAACAGCTTCGAAATCTTTAAATTTCTCTTGAAATAATCTGTCTATATTCTTCTTTTCGTCCATTACTTAAACGCTTCATTTTTTTTTACTTGAGATTTATTTAACTCAATTTTATCTCTTAAAATAACTCTGGCTCTAGAAAGGTTTGATTTTGATGTGCCTTCAGAAATATTCAACATTTTAGCAATCTCTTTATGTGGATATCCATCCAACACATATAAATTAAAAACCATCCTATATCTGTTAGGTAATTCTTGAATTAATTTCAATAAAAAATCGAGAGAAACTTGCTCTTCATCAATTTCAATTTCAACCTCTTCAGGTATCTCTTCAGTAACCAGATTCAATACATTCTTTTCCCTATAGGTTTGCAAAGCTGTATTTATAATTATTCGCTTTAACCACCCTTCAAAAGAACCTTTAAAATTATACTGCCCAATCTTATCAAAAATTATAATAAACCCATTTTGTAAATTGTCTTGTGCTTCTTGATAATTTCTAGAATATTTTAGGCATAGCGCAAATAACTTACCTGAAAATAACTGGTAAATTTGAGATTGCGCTTTTATTTCTTTTCGCTTACACTTATCAATGAGTTTTTCTAAACTCATATTTTAAATTGGTTTATAAAATTACAGGGACAATAACTTCTTCAAAAATATCATCTCCATTACTATCTGTTCCTTTCCAAAATTTAAAAGTATAGTCTTCTTGTTGTGTTGCTTCTACAGTAAAGGTAAATTCTTTTTCTATGATTGCAAGTGTACAGCTAGCTGTATTATTTACCAAGGAATTTACTGCTACAATTCTCGATGTACCTTCATGTTTATAGAATAAATTATAAAAAGAGTGACATTCATCTGGTAAATCAAAAAAAACTGTAATTTGATGTCGTTGACCAAAATCAAATGACTCAGGAACTATAGCCTCCTTAATCGGCAATGTTTTCAAAGTCAAATTTGAATTAACATCATCATCATTTAAACTACAAGATAGTAGTGTGATTAGAACAAATATTGACGCTAAAATTTTCTTAACCATAATATTTTTATTATATTATATTTAAGATACTTAAAAACTATAAGGGTTGCGTATAATTAGATTAATTTTGTCTTGATAATTCATTTTATGCAATTAAATAATATCTTTTCAATAAAAAATACCCATGATTTTGAAAATTACGCTATCTCAATTTTCAAACATCAGGCCATGCACAATCAGGTTTACAAACAATTTTTATCACATTTAAAAATTGATATTAACACTGTTAAAAATTTTATTGAAATTCCGTTTTTACCAATTCAGTTCTTTAAATCGCATAAAATTTTAAGCAATACCAATAAGATAGCACAAATATTTTCGAGTTCAGGTACTACGAGTAATTTAACCAGTAAACATTATGTTAGTGATATTTCAGTATATGAAAAAAGCTATAAAAAAGGCTTTGAAAATTTTTATGGAAATATAAAGGACTATACTATTTTAGCCTTACTTCCTTCTTATTTAGAACGAGAAGGTTCGTCGTTGATATACATGGTAAATGACTTGATAGAAATATCTGATAAACCTAAAAGTGGATTTTATTTAGACGATTTATCTTTGTTGAAAAAAACCTTAGTTGATCTGGATAATAAGAAGGAAAAGGTTTTATTAATTGGTGTTTCTTTTGCTTTATTAGATTTGATTGAAAAATATAATTTTGACTTGAAAAATACCATTATAATGGAAACAGGAGGTATGAAAGGAAGAAGAAAAGAACTCATTAGAAGAGAATTACACGCCAAGCTAAAGAACGGATTTGGAGTAGAAAAAATTCATTCTGAATATGGAATGACCGAATTATTAAGTCAGGCCTACTCTTCTGGTGATGGCATTTTTAAAACACCACCTTGGATGAAAATATTGATACGAGATTCCGAAGATGCATTACAATTATTAGAACATCAAAAAACAGGTGGTATAAATATAATAGACCTGGCAAATATCAATTCATGTTCGTTTATTGCAACACAAGACCTGGGTAAGACCTATGCTAATAATAGCTTTGAAGTGTTAGGTAGGTTTGACAATTCTGATATTAGAGGTTGTAATTTACTAACTGGCTAAATGGTATCTGTTCGCATTTTCTTCTTCTTTAGAAATTTTTAGGGTATCCAGATAATTTTTGAACTGTTCTATATAATTAAAGAATAAAGATTTATCATTAGTTGTTCTTTTTAAAGTTCTAACCCCTTCTAAAGAATTGATAATAAATTCTGCTACTGGTTCTGTATTGATATGTCTATCTAAATAACCATCTTCAATTCCTTTATATAATAAATTGATCAATGCTACTTTCCATTGATCTAAAATATCTTTTAATTGAATTTGCAAGTCATAATCATTAGGTTCGTGACTTAATTCTACAATAAAATTGATTAACGGACTTCCTAATTGTGGAGTCAATGATTTATCATTTATCAACTTTTCTTGCAAAAGGTCTGACAATATAAATATTGGATTCCCGCGCATATTGATTGGTTCGATAAACTCGCTATGAATTTCCTTTTCCATTCTTTCTTTAATAATAGCGGCAACAAAATGATGTTTATTTTCAAAATGATAATAAAAAGCACCTTTGGTTAAATTTACTTCACTAATAATTCTATCTACACTGGTTGCATGGTAACCATACATGTTGATCAATTCATAACCTTTATCAATAAGAAGTTGTCGGGTCAGCTTTCGTTTAATTTCTTGTGTCATAATTCGGTCAATTTATTTTGTTTCTACATATCTAAAACATCTTACCTGCGAAAGTTCCTACATTCAATAATAAAATTGGCCTATTGGATGCTAGTTATTTGAAAAATACTAGGTGGTTCTTTTATGGTGTACAGGTCTCCTTTTGTACAGAGTAATTTTTAAGAAAAACATACTGATCAGTTTGTTTTTGCGATAGAATAATCTTCTTTAAAATGATGAATTTTGAAAAAATAAAAGCACTAATTATAGAAAAAAGTTATGAATTTAATTTAGTTTGCGTCTTGATTTAAAAACCATTAAACACACTTAAATACTACACCCAAAAACTCTAATTTTTACTTAACTTTTAACAGAAAATAATTCTTTTTACCTCTTTGTAGCAAGATATATGTATTATTTATCAGATCGCTTGAAGTAAGGAAATACTCTTCTGAAACTTTCTCTTTATTAACAGAAATAGAATTTTCTTTTAAGGCTCTTCTCGCCTCACCGTTAGATTTTAAAAATCCTGATTTTTCATTCAATGCATCTACTATAGTAATACCTTCTTGAAGATCATTGTCTGAAATTACCGCTTGTGGTACACCCTCAAAAACATCTAAAAAAGTGTTTTCATCTAAACTTTTTAAATCGTCTGTAGTAGATCTTCCAAACAAGATGTTTGACGCTTTCACAGCATTCTCTAAGGCCTCTTTTGAATGCACCATTGCTGTCACTTCATTGGCAACTTTTTTTTGTAATAAACGTAAATGTGGCGATTCTTGATGCTCTCTAATTAATTTTTCAACCATAGGTTTATCTAAAAAAGTAAAGATTTTAATATATTTTTCTGCATCTGCATCAGATGCATTTAACCAATACTGGTAAAATTTATAGGGTGATGTTCTGTTAGTATCTAACCAGATATTACCACCTTCAGATTTTCCGAATTTTGTGCCATCGGCTTTAGTAACCAAAGGGCAAGTAATGGCATATGCTTTTCCCTGAGCTTTACGCCTAACTAATTCTGTACCTGTTGTTATATTTCCCCATTGATCAGAACCTCCCATTTGGAGTTTGCAGTTCTTCTCGGTATACAAATGTAAAAAGTCATAACCCTGAATTAATTGGTAAGTGAACTCGGTAAAGCTCATCCCTTCTTTGGCCTCCGGATTCAATCGATTCTTTACTGAATCTTTTGACATCATATAATTAACGGTAATATGCTTGCCAATATCTCTTGCAAAATCTAAAAACGAAAGGTTTTTCATCCAATCATAATTATTCACAAGTTCTGCTGTATTTTCAGCAGTAGCCGAAAAGTCTAAAAAACGAGCTAATTGACCTTTTATACCTTCAATATTTTTATTGAGTATTTGTTCATCTAATAAGTTTCGTTCAGATGATTTACCTGAAGGATCACCTATCATTCCGGTAGCACCACCAACCAAAGCAATAGGTTTGTGACCTGCTTGTTGAAAATGCATCAATAAAATAATTTGTACCAAACTACCTATGTGCAAAGAATCAGCCGTTGGGTCAAAACCAATATAAGCGGCCGTAACCTCTTTGCTCAATTGTTCTTCTGTACCATCTATAATATTATGCAAGAGTCCTCTCCAACGTAATTCTTCAACAAAATTTTTCTTCATTGTATAAGCTTATTTCGGCAAAGATATACTTAATCATAAAAAGACAAAAGAAGTGGGACAAAAGATACAGATACCTCTAAATAAATAGTTATTTTAGACGCATGATTTTAGTGACAGGAGGTACCGGCTTAGTAGGTTCGCATTTGTTATATCACTTGGTAGCACAAAATGAAAATATTGTTGCTATACATAGAAAATCAAGTGATCTAAGTGCTGTAAAAAATGTTTTTTCATACTATACTTCAGAATCTGATCAACTATTTGCTACCATCAAGTGGATAGAGGCGGATATTTTGGATATGCCTTCACTTACAAAAGCTTTTGACGGCGTCACTACTGTTTTCCACAGTGCGGCATTGATTTCTTATAACGCTTCAGATTATAAAATTATGCGTAAAGTTAATATTGAAGGTACGGCTAATATTGTTAACCTATGTATTGAAAATAATATTAAAAAACTATGTTTTGTGAGTTCAATTGCCGCTATCGGTAAGTCGCTACTAGATGAAGAATTAACCGAAAATAACGAGTGGAATGTCGAAGAAAATAATTATGGTTACGCCATTACAAAATACGGTGCCGAAATTGAAGTTTGGCGTGCTTCGCAAGAAGGTGTAGATGTTGTAATTGTAAATCCCGGTGTAATTATTGGTGGCGGATTTTGGCAAAATGGTCCTGGTAAATTATTTACTAGTATGTATAATGGCTTTAAGTTTTATACCGAAGGAATTACTGGTTTTGTGGGTATAACCGATCTAGTATTGGTTATGATAAAGTTAATGAATTGTGATATTAAGAACGAACGTTACATATTAGTAAGTGAAAACCAATCTTTTAAAAATGTGTTTTTCGCTATCGCTGATGGGTTAAACAAAAAAAGGCCTTCTATAAAGGCAACTAAATTTTTAAGTGGTTTGGCCTGGCGGGTGGAATGGTTTCTTGAAAAAATAACTGGTAAAAAAGCAATGATTACGAAACAGACAGCTTATTCATCACAAAACAAATATTTGCACTCTAATAAAAAAATTAAAGAAGCGCTGTGCTATGAATTTGAACCGTTAACTGACTCGATAAAAACTACTTGTAAATATTATTTAAGAGATATTAAAATTAATTCTTAACCTTTTTTAAATCGTTTTGTCTATTTAAACTAAACGCTGAATCTTTTGATTTGCTTCTTTTTAAAGAATTTTTAGAGCTCTCTATTATAGAATCTAATTCTGTCTTGGGATCATAAATATCTTTTAAGGCTTTTAAACGAATTCTTACTTCTTCAAACATTTTTTCATATTCATCTATTCTTGAAGTATAATAGAAATTACTCTCGCTAAATTGAACACTATCAATATTATGTTTTTCTAAGACTAAAGGAATATAGTTCTTGTTTTTTTCTAAGGTTTTTTTCTTTACTGATTTGGCACCGGATGCAAGATAAAGATCTGTCCATATTGTTATCATTTTATCTCTTTGAATTAAATTATCCGGTTTTTTAAAGATGGTTCGACCCGTACAGGATAAGACAAGGATAAAGACAAATAATATGTAAAAAAAATTCTTCATTTACCTGTCAAATGTTAATTGCATTCCTTTTGTTACGGTGTCAAATACTCCTTTATGGTAGATTAATTTTCCATTTACAAAAGTATGTGTAATTTCTGAATTAAAAGTTGTGCCTTCAAAAGGAGACCAGCCGCATTTGTATAAAATAGCATCTTTAGTAACCTGTTGCGATGTGTTTAAATCTACTAATACTAAATCTGCATAATAGCCTTTTTTAATAAATCCTCTTTTCTCTATTTGAAATAATTTTGCCGGATTATGGCACATTTTTTCAACCATCTTTTCGAGCGATATTTTATCATTACGAACAGCCTCTAACATGGCTAATAATGCATGTTGTACTAAAGGTCCACCACTAGGTGCTTTTGTATATACCTGCGATTTTTCCTCTAAAGTATGTGGTGCATGATCAGTAGCAATAACGTCAATTCTATCATCTAATAATGCTTTCCATAAACCTTCTTGATCTCTTTTGGTTTTTACAGCAGGGTTCCATTTAATGAGGGTTCCTTTTTCCTTATAGTACGAATCATTAAACCATAAGTGGTGAATACAAACCTCAGCGGTAATTTGTTTTTCTTCAAGTGAAATATCGTTTCTAAATAAGGCTGTTTCTTTAGCAGTTGAAAGGTGGAATACATGCAACCTTGCACCTGTTTTTTTTGCTAATGCAATGGCTTTTGAGGATGAAATATAACAAGCTTCTTCATTTCTTATCTCAGGATGTAATTCAATAGGAATATCATCACCATATTTTTCAATAGCTTCTGATAAATTTTTACGGATGGTTTGTTCATCTTCACAATGTACAGCGATGAGCATTTCTGTAGAAGAAAATATTTTTTTAAGAATTTCTTCATTATCAACCAGCATATTCCCAGTGGATGAACCCAAAAACAACTTGATGGCCGCCACTTTTTTAGGATCGGTCTTTAATAATTCATCCAAATTATCATTGGTACCTCCAAACATAAAAGAATAGTTTGCGAATGAGGTTTTTGAAGCGATATCAAACTTATCTTGCAACAATTTTTGCGTTGTAGCTTGAGGAACCGTATTGGGCATTTCAATAAAAGAAGTGATCCCTCCGGCAACAGCGGCTTTACTTTCAGTTGCAATATTGGCTTTATGAGTTAATCCAGGTTCTCTAAAATGTACCTGATCATCAATAACACCTGGGAGTAATAACTTTCCTTCAGCATCTATTATCTCGACATCCGCTGGTAAATTATTTATTGCATCACTAATTTCAATAATAAATTTACCTTCAATCAAAACCTCTCCATGAAAATTTTTTCCTTCGTTTACAATCTGTGCATTTTTTATTAAAATCTTATCCATTTTTAATTATTTAGGCAATCCCTTAAGTGTCATTTTTATGACTCCAAAAACCGCTTCATTTATAATAGAACTATCCATTTTCGATTTTCCCAGCGCCCTATCTGTAAAAATAACTGATACTTCTTTGATATTAAATCCGTGTTTCCAAGCTTTAAATTTCATTTCTATCTGGAAAGCATAACCTATAAATTTAATCTTATCAAATTTAATTGTTTCTAATACTTTTCGCTTATAACAAACAAAACCAGCCGTAGTGTCATGAATAGGAATTCTAGTAATAAATCGTACGTATCTCGAAGCAAAATAAGATAATAACAAACGTTTCATATCCCAGTTAACTACATTCACTTCATTGTCTTTATATCTTGATCCTACAGATACATCTGCACCTTCTTTTGCACAGGCATTGTATAACCTTATCAAATCTGTTGGATTATGAGAAAAATCGGCATCCATTTCAATGATATAGTCATATTTTTTAGCCAGTGCCCACTTAAATCCATGAATATAGGCAGCTCCAAGTCCTGTTTTTTTCTTTCTCTTTTCAATAAATAATCGATTCGAAAATTCTTCTTGTAAGTTTATAACAGCATTGGCAGTTCCGTCAGGTGAATTATCATCAACAACCAAAATATCAAAAGCTTTTTTTTGAGAAAAAATTGCTCTAATAATATTTTCAATATTCTCAATTTCGTTATAAGTAGGGATAATAACAAGAGCGTCCTGCATTGATTTTTATTTGATTGGCAAAGATAATATAAATTAATGCTAATTTTGTGTTAAGATTTAAGTGACCATGGATAATAACAAAATAGAAAATTATAACCAATAATGGGAGAAGCTACTGAGCGAATATTAGTTTCTAATGATTGGATAACAATTATTTTATTGATCATAATTTCATTGCTTATTTATAATAAAATAAAGCACCCTCTCCGATTTAAAAATTTGCAAACTCTTATATATAACAATAGTTATATTAATAATTACTCAAAATCGACACCATTGGTTTTTAACACCTTTAATATTATCTTTTATTTTGTTTTTATATTTATTATTTCCCTCTTGTTATATGTTGGGTTAAACCATTATGAGTTAAAATTCAATAGCTCTAATAAACTATTATTCTTATTGATCATATTGTATGTTTTTTCTTTTGTAATTATCAGATTTATTTTGGGATTTCTTTTAAGTTTGATATTTGAAATTGAAAATGAACAACAATATTTTTCATTTGTAAAGTTGAGTTACTTAGGGAATTTCAGTCTCATTATACTGCCCTTATTAATTATTAATTTCTATATCTCATCAATCTTTTTTTCACAATTCTTAATTATAATAGCCATTTTATTATTGTTTTATTATTATTATTTACAGATCAAAAACAATCAAAAGATAGTTTTTAGCAATATGTTTTATTTTATTTTGTATCTTTGCGCCCTTGAAATAAGCCCCTTTATTATAATTTATAAGTTAATAATTTAATAAAGACTTAACTAAAAAGTAAAACGAGGATTTATGAAAGTAAAAACTATTTTAGTTTCTCAGCCCGCCCCTAGCGCAAAGCAATCACCCTATTTTGATTTATCTGCAAAACAAAAAGTTAAAATTGACTTTAGGTCATTTATACATGTTGAAGGAGAGGTTGCTAGAGAAGTAAGGAATCAAAAAATTAATTTTTCATCTTTTTCTGCCATTATCTTTACTAGTAGAAATGCAGTAGACAACTATTTTAGATTGGCCGAAGAAATGCGTTTTAAGGTTCCTGATTCAATGAAATATTTTTGTCAATCAGAAGCGGTAGCTTATTATTTACAAAAATACGTGGTTTATAGAAAACGTAAGATCTATGTAGGTGAAAAAACATTTCAAGATCTTACAAAATTGATCAAGAAACATAAGTCTGAAACGTACTTATTGCCTTGTTCTGATAAATTAAAACCAGGGGTTCCTGAGTTGCTAGATTCATTGGAAATTGAATGGGAAAGAGCAGTTCTTTTTAAAACTGTTGTTAGTGATCTGTCTGATCTAAAGGATGTTTATTATGACATTTTAGTATTTTTTAGCCCTTCAGGTATTCAATCTTTATTTGAAAATTTTCCTGATTTTGAACAAAACGATACACGCATAGCTGTTTTTGGAAACACAACGGTAAAAGCTGCAGAAGGGGCTGGTCTTCGCATAGATATTGCTGCACCAACTAAAGAAACACCTTCAATGACAATGGCTTTAGAACATTATATAAAAAATGTAAATAAATAATCTTTATTTATAAAAATAAAAAAGCGGATATTAATAAAATATCCGCTTTTTTAATGACTTTATTCAAACTAATTTTGATTGATGATCTCCATTATTTTTGCTTCTAATTCTTCCGCTAAATCTGGATTATCCTTAATCAACGACTTAACAGCGTCTCTACCTTGACCTAATTTAGTATCTCCATAGCTAAACCATGATCCGCTTTTTTTAATGATGCCGTAATCGACGCCTAAATCAAGAATTTCACCCGTTTTTGATATCCCTTCTCCATACATAATGTCAAATTCAGCTATTTTAAATGGCGGAGCCACTTTATTCTTAACTATTTTAACCTTAGTCATATTACCAATTACATTATCTCCATCTTTGATCTGAGTTCTTCTTCTAATATCTATTCTTATCGAAGCATAAAATTTTAACGCATTACCACCGGTTGTTGTTTCGGGATTACCAAACATAACACCAATTTTTTCACGTAATTGATTGATAAAAATTACCGTACAATTTGTTTTACTAATAGAACCGGTTAGTTTACGAAGTGCCTGAGACATTAAACGTGCATGTAATCCCATTTTTGAATCGCCCATCTCACCTTCAATTTCACTTTTAGGAGTTAGTGCTGCAACAGAGTCAATTACAACGATATCTACTGCGCCTGAACGAATTAAATTATCAGCAATTTCTAAAGCTTGCTCACCATGATCAGGTTGAGAAATAATTAAGTTTTCTATATCAATACCTAAATTTTCTGCATAAAAACGATCAAAAGCGTGTTCTGCGTCGATAAATGCAGCTATTCCACCTGCTTTTTGAGCTTCAGCTATTGCATGTAAAGTAAGTGTTGTTTTACCTGAGGATTCCGGTCCGTAAATTTCAATGACTCTACCTCTGGGGTAGCCACCTACGCCTAAGGCTATGTCTAACCCTAATGAGCCAGATGGAATTGCTTCTACATCTTCTACAACGTCATCACCAAGTCTCATTACCGAGCCTTTTCCGTAAGTTTTATCTAATTTATCTAATGTTAATTGTAATGCCTTTAATTTTGCTGTCTTTTCTTTGTCTTCTGCCATAATGGTGCTTAAAAATGTTTTGTAAAATAAGAGAAGCTAAAATACAAAAACTCTTGGATTATAAACTTTAAAATTAAGCTATAAAATTAATTGTTTAAATTCTATATTAAACCATGAGTTTTAGCATACTGTAATAATATAATTGTTTTAGCATCTTTAATAGTACCATCAGTAATCATTGCTAATGCTTTGTCAAAATCTATTTCTAATACTTCTATTTCTTCTGTTTCACTCGCCACACCTCCACCATCATTTACTTTCATTTCTTCAGAATATTCTGCAACAAAATAATGAATAACTTCAGTCACTGCACCCGGTGAAGTATATACTTCAAATAATTTTACAGGAATACCAATTCTATAACCAGTTTCTTCTTCTGTTTCTTTTTTAATACAGGTTAAGGGGTCATCACCATCAAGTAAACCTGCACAAACTTCAATCATCATACCATCATCATTACCATTTAAATAGGTTGGCATTCTAAATTGTTTTATGAGAATTACCGTTTTTTTATGAGGGTTATATAATAATATTGCTGCGCCATTTCCCCTGTCATAACATTCTCTATTCTGATTTTGCCAATCATTGTTCTTTAATTGATAATCAAAATTAACCTTGTCTAACTTATACCAATCGTCCGAAAGATTTTTAACGGAATTTATCTTAACTTTTGGATTATTCATTCAACAGTTGTTTTTAATCATGTAAATATGCGGAATGCCGTCCTCAATATATTCAGCTCCTTTTTGTTGAAATCCGAATGACTCATAAAACTTTTTAAGATAGGTTTGTGCTCCAATTTTTATTGAGGTATTTCCAAACAATTCTTTTATTTTTAACATAGTCTGTACAACTAACCTATAACCAAGTTTTTGGTTGCGAAAATCTTCATGTACCGCCACCCTTCCAAAAGCAGCTTCTTGATAATAATCACCTGGTTTAAAAATTCTGGTATATGCAATAAATTT
>Ga0209633_10002906_pt1 | contig 16143 bp, 20 predicted proteins | sample Cruoilmetagenom1_FD_187290 | JGI IMG/M metagenome (GOLD analysis project Ga0209633, IMG submission 187290) | Oil polluted marine microbial communities from Coal Oil Point, Santa Barbara, California, USA - Sample 1 (SPAdes) (version 2) | ecosystem: Environmental > Aquatic > Marine > Oil seeps ... | reverse complement strand
TGACGCACTTGTTTCCGGTAGCAGAAAATAATCAGATAATACTTATCTGGGAGAATCCATCAAATGTTATTATCGGGTTCAACATAGAAAGAAGTCCGAATGATGAAACTTCATATGCGTTTTTGGCAGCAACAGATGGGATTACCTTGACCTATTCAGATACTCCTCCTGATTCAGGGACTATATATTTCTACAGAGTAATTGCAACCAGTGCAGGCGGGACTTCCACATCTACTAACAGTGTGAGTCTTGCAGTGGCTCCACCGGTACCGGGAGGTGGGGGAATACTTACCTTTTCAGATACTACTTCCGAAACAACTACTCTGTCCTGGACAAAGGCAGCAGATAATGTGAGTGCAGAGAGTGCTCTTGAATACAAAATTGTCAGATCAGAATCAAATGATGTTGATACTGTTTTAAATGCTGAAAGTAATGGGAATCTTGTTCAGGATTGGACTCCGGATATTGCTACTGTTCAGGCAACAGATCTTACTGCAGGCACGGAATACTTTTTTAATGTACTTGTAAGAGATGAAGCTGGAAATATCAATATCTATACCATGAATTCAGAAACTCCTTTAAACGGATTGTTGAACCTTACAATTATGGTAACTGAACCGAATGATGAAACTATAATTTTCTCGGAAACTGATGATATTACTGTATCCCAAAATGGTTCACTGACAATAACAGTATCAGAGAACGGTTTTGAATCCTGGTCCTGGTATCTTGATGGGGTTGATGCTGGTCAGACAATAAATACTTTTAACTATGTCCCAGGAACATCTCTGGGAGTACATCATCTTACTGTTTTTGTTACAAAAAACAGTATGCTTTACTCCAATACTATTAGATTTACAGTTACAAATTGAGGATGTCTGGTAAACACATACTTTGAAGATATGTTGTAAAGTTTTGGATTGTCGGCCCGACAGCAGTCGGGTCGTAATAATAAACCTCGAGCCCGGGGGATTACAGTTAAGGAAAGACTGGCAGAAGTTGAGAGATTACCTGAATCAGGGAAAAAGGATATGAGATATTTTAAAACAGTAATTATCTTTTTATTGATAAGCTTGATACCTGGATGTACAGCTTTTGTAAATTTTACCGATTTTGAAGGTGAATCTTCGACCATAGCTCTTCTTAGCCTGGATTTTTCTACCGGGGCGGCAAAAACAATACTCCCATCAGGAATAGTCCCCTATTCCTATACAATTACTCTTAGCGATGGTGCCGACCCATATGTGTTTAACACATCAGATTCGAACCCGACTTATGAATTAGCTGTAGGGACATGGGATATTACAGTCGAAGGGAAGGATAGTGGTGGCAATATTATAGTGTCCGGCAGTGAAGTAGGTGTAGTTCTGACTATTGGCAGTACTACATCTGTTCCCATTACTCTGAGTGTTTTGTCGGGAGGGACTGGTTCGATTGATGTGATTATAGACTGGTCTGCTGCGACTTCTGTTACTGTAAGCGATGTTATTGCTAAACTGGATGATGTGGAAATAGATTCCCCCTATCTCGAACTAACAGATACGTCAGTCAGGTACATCGAAGAGAAAACCTCAGGCAGTTATATGCTAATCTTCTATCTTGATTATGAGCTTGAGGATACATTGACTGTGGCTATAGCAGAGGCTGTTCAGGTATTTGGCAACCTTACCAGTTCTGCCACGATTTATCTTGATAATAGTGATTTTAACTAAGTTTCTTCGACCTCTGATATTTTTATTCATCTCAGTATAAAAAAAGGAACATTTGTATAGAAGTAAATCCTGAATAAGCAGCTAATCATCAGCTTCTTCGTTGGTGTCTGTCTTCTTTTCAAAGGTAATGACATCATCTAAATATATAACTATCCCCAGACTCGAACTATTACCAATGCCGGAATCAATGGAAAAATTTAATTCCGGATCTGTTTTTGTTACATCTCCATCAACACTTGTTGAAGTCGAAGTAATAAGGCCATCAATAGAAAGGCTGTATTCAGCAAATATTGAAAGAAATTCCATAATAAAAAATTCTGCACCTAATACAGCACCTAGTGAAACAGGGACTGTATTATTCATTGTCCAGTTGTCTGAATTAATACCTTCTGATTTCTGTCCCATATATCCTGCTTCTAAAAAACCTCCCCAGTAGGGAGATAACCTTCCTGGTTTAAAATGTTTTTCATAAGTAACACCAAGAGTAGCAGAGAAAGTATTTGCATTATAAGAGTAAAATATATCTCCAAGAAGGCGAAGAGCTACATTATTATCACGAAGTACTTTAAATCCCACACCTGCCTGGTAGCTTTCAATATCTAAAAGTAGATTATTGGTATTGAAAATAAAGCCCCATTGGGTGATTGCTTTTTCTTCTATTATTGGTAATTCAGTAGAATCATCCTCACCTTGTGAATATACATAAGAAAATCCAATACAAAAAATTATTATTAATACTACATTTTTTATTCTCATTACCCGCTCTCCTTTTTACCCAGTTAATCATACAATGTGAATCTTGCCGACTGTAGAGTTTTATTTAGACCCCAACCAGTTTATATACCAGCCACTAAAGGGATTAGCTGAACTATCCAATGAAGAATGTAAGGCTGATGTTTCCCCTTGTTCATTTATTGCACTCACCGCAAAATCATATCTTCCGTAATCAATTTCTTTATCAGTTATAAGACATTCCGGGTTGCCGGAACTTTCGATTTTCATTAAGAAACGCCAGTAATATGATCCATGATTTCGATAATAAATATTATATCGTACAACAAAATTAGGATCATTAGGTATTTCAGGACCTCCTGGATCCCATGCAAGAGTAAAACTTTCGCCCTTAACCACAATTTCCAGGGATTCACTTGTTTTAGCAATCAAACCCAGTTTACATCCGGAAAATACAGAAAAAATAAGGATTGAAAGAAATATTGTGAAATACTTTTTTCTCATAGTAGCTATAATAGCACATATAATAAGTAAAATCAAAATTGAATAGTTGGCTAATATACAAAATTGAATTACATTTTTGGATTTGAATGATCTCACTGTAACTGTTTATATCTTTATTCAAACAAAACATATAGATATGATTCAATAATTTTTATCTAACTATTTACCTGTAAAGGAAATAGCAGTTTTATTACAAATATAATTTATATTGGCACGCCCCTTGCTTAGTAATTATACACAATATTAGGAGGCGATTATGAACAAATCAACAAGTTTACAAAAAAGTAATTTCTTAAAAGGCCCATTTCCCGGAGCCTTGATTTCAGTTTTTATAAGTCTGATTGTACTACTGATTCTTGGCCTGGGTCTGTCGGGCTGCAGCTTTCCGGATAGCGGAATTGATGCCAATGAGGGAGCTCTTGTAATATCCATTGGGGGAGAAACATCAGCCAGCAGGAATCTTCTTCCGGATATCGACATGGATCCTGCCCAGTATCAAATTAACGGATCCGGTCCGGATGGAGCATCTTTTGTATCATCAACAAGTGGAGAAGACAGTTATATAAATGGACTGACCATTGGTGAGTGGCAGATATCGGTAACAGCCATGAATACCCTAGGAGATCCGATTGGTTATGGAGAAAATACAGTTTTAATTGAAGGGTCAATGCAGTCCTCAGTAATAATCGATATAGTGCCCCTGACCGGAACTGGAACTCTGACTCTTTCAGTAAACTGGCCGGATGCAGAAGTAACAATCCCCGGATTGACTGGTGTTCTGACCGATTCTGCAGGAACATCTCAATCGCTAATTTTTAATATGGGTACAGGCATGGCAGATTATACTAATACTGGGATTAGTGCAGGATATTATACTCTAAGTCTGCAGCTGTTGGATGGAGAAGATGTAATTGCAGGCCTGGTGGATACAGTAAGGATTGTTCAGGATGCGGAAACTATAGGAACTTATTCCTTTACAGATCTAAACCATCCAACTGGAGATGTGGAAATTATAGTAACTATTGATCTGGATACTCCTCTGGAAGTTACAATCACCGGAACTGTGGACATACTAAGCTATGGAACAAATATGTCAGTTCTGATGCAGGTAGCGAACCCCGGAGAAGATATAATTAGTTACCAATGGTATCTTAACGGTGGTTTTATGGGTACTGGTGAAACCCTTACCTTTGGTATGGATCTTAGATCCGGAACCTACCGCCTGGATGGGGTAGCTATTAGCGCAGATGGTGAGCGATCAGGATCAGCTTTTCATAGTTTTACAGTGGAATAATAAAAAAAGAATATATAAAAGTGGTTTACGAAACGTCCGGTGAAAACCGGGCGTTTTTTTAGTAAATTTTATAACTATCTAAAATAGGATATTGAAATTTTACAGATAATTATCTACTTTAATAGTATGAGTACACAAATTATGATAGAAAAAGCTTTAACTTTATCTCCAAAAGAAAAATCTCAACTAATAGAAGTACTTCTTATGAGTCTTGATGAACCTGATATAAAAATAGAAGAAATCTGGAATAGCGAAATTGATAAAAGACTAAATGCAATTGAGGATGGCTCTAGAATGACCATACCTTACGATAAAATACATTTAATTTGACCATTCAAATAAGGTGAGTAGATGAACAAAATAATCCCGTTTTTAAATACATGGCTTTCAAAAAGCGGGGATGATACCTTTTGGTCGTGGGTTATAACTCTGATATATATATTGACTATAATTTTATCACTTTATTATGTGTATAATATAAAAACCGAAAAGACAAAGCATTTCTTATGGATAAGCATTTCAATATTTCTTATGGCTCTGGGAATTAATAAACAACTGGATATTCAGATACTTGTGGAGATGGTTGGCAGATTCATTGCAAAAAATCTTGGTTTGCTCCAACATAGATATTTCATTCATTTTATTTTTGCTTTGTCACTATTTGTTATTATGATTGCTATAAGTATCTTTGTTTTAATCAGAATACGAACTATAATATGTCAATCACTTATTTCTCTGTCTGGTGTTACCCTTTTGATGTTATTTGTGTTTATTCGTGCCGGATCAATATATGTACCCAGGATCCATGGACTGGAGTTATTGGGATTAATGATAATCTTTGCTGATCTGAGCTATCGATTATATAAATCAAAAAAAATCTGCCTTTCTACAGAACCTTAATAATTTAGATATAACCAGGTTATTCGGTTTCACTTTCAGCCCCCCAATATACTTAGATATGTGCTGCATGATCTAAAGTATCCAGAATCCACTGATTTAAACTTTTTCCTTCAGCCAGGGCAGCATTGGTAATATCTGCATGAAGCCCGGAAGGTACACGGACATTAAATTTCCCTGAGTATTTCTTTTTAGGTTCGATATTACGTTTTTTGCAAGCATCAAGAAAAACCTGTAAAGAAATAGCTCCTTCTTTTTTTAGACTTTCAATATCCTTTGCATAAAAGTCCGCACTACCGTTCAGTTGAATAAATTCACCTCTAAACATTTCAATTTCAGGGTCATACTTTATGACAGCTTTCTCGTTATTTATTTTCATTAAATTCATCATGGTATTACCTCATTTTCTTCTAACCATTTTCGAATACTTGCTACAGCACCCTTGTCAGTGTCGGGACGTGGGTGGGGGCGATGATATACTCGGATTTCATTGAATAGAAATACCTCAACTCTGGAGCCTTCGCGTTCAATTAATTCAGCCCCCAGGGATAGAAATAAAGCTTCAATCTCCTGCCATTTTATATTTGCACTTACAGGATGTGAAAAGATTCGTTCGAGTGTTTTCTGGTGTTTACGTTTCACAACTGAATAGTACTAAAAAACGGTACCATTGTCAAGTATATTTGGAACTTGCTTAGGAAGCTCAAATTCTCTTATATATTAAAAATTCCCTGACTGTACAATATCTCTATAAAAATTTTCATGTACACCTAAGGCTAATAATTTTCTGGTTTTAGGATTCCATTGATAAGCCAGTAAATTCTCCTGCTTTACCATTTTAAATTTATATACCCATACATCAGATAGGTTTCCTTTTTTTTGGGTGCCGATCATCGGGTTTTTGATTATTTCTTTTATAGCTTTATCTAGGTCTTCTATTTGGTTTTTGTGTAATTTTTTTCTTCTTTTTGCAAACATAGGTGTTTGTAAAACCTCTATTTCTACCTTACCCGAATTCATAAGGTGTTAATTCTCCATTCCTAGCCTCTTCCCTGCCAATTAATATATCCTGTAGAATACTAAAGGATAAATCCGGATTATCTTCTAAAATTTCTCCCATCTGTGCCCAATATTCAATTTGTTTGGCAACTGAACGGTGCAATGCACGGGAACGACTTTTTGCCTTATCTGCTAAAGGCGTGGAAATCCTTACTGCTACTGACATTTGATACTCCTCATTTATTGTAGTAGTATATATCATAATGTAGCAATATGCAACAAACTGTGGATGAGATTATCAATACTGCTTTCTACTTATTCTGTCTCCAGCTTCTGTGGGTAATCTCGAATCTTTTAATTTTGTAGTTTAAAACCCTGCTTGTTACATTTAAAAGAACAGCTGCATCTTTCTGCACCCAATGAGTTTGTTCCAGGGCTTGAATAATCAGCCTTTTTTCCACTGTTTCTAAATTTACACCACCTGAAGGAATACTCAGATGGGAACCATCTCCTCCAATAGCAAGAGATGGTGGTAGTGATAAATCGGAAGAAGGGTCCTGTGGAAGGGCTCGACGGTTAAAATAGATCTCCAGTTCATTGGGCATTATTACATCCCCTTCGGCCATAATAATAGCCCTTTCTACGGTGTTTTCAAGTTCCCGTATATTCCCGGGCCAGTGATATTCGGAAAGCATCTCAAAAGCTTCCCTATGAACCCCTCTTATTCGTCTGTTAACCAACCTGGAATATTTTTTTACAAAAAATTGTACTAACAGGCGGATATCTTCCCCTCTCTCTCTTAGAGGGGGTAGATGTATGTTTATAACATTAAGCCGGTAAAACAGATCTTCTCTAAACTGGCCACTTTCCATTAGATTGAACAGATCCTTGTTTGTAGCAGAAATTATCCTGACATCAGTTTTTATTGTCTTATTGCTTCCGACTCTTTCAAATTCCCTTTCCTGGAGAACCCTAAGTACCTTGGCCTGGGTATACAGGCTCATATCTGCTACCTCATCAAGAAATATAGACCCTCCATCAGCCTGCTCGAATCGACCAGTCCGCATTTTGTCAGCTCCAGTAAATGCTCCCCTTTCATAACCGAATAATTCACTCTCCAGCAGGCTTTCCGGAAGGGCTGCGCAGTTTACCCGGACAAATGGTTTGTCTGAACGGTCGCTGTTGTAATGTATTGATCCGGCTATTAATTCTTTTCCTGTACCGGTTTCTCCTGTAATAATAACACTGGAACGGGTTCCAGCCACTTTTGTAACAATCTCGAATACACGCTTTATTTCCGGACACTGACCTATAAAACTGGAAGGTTGATAGATGTTGGCAAATCTTTCTTTATTGACAGCTGTATTCTGATCCCGGGTTCTTTTTTCCAGGGCACGTTTAATGTGGAAAACCAATTCAGGAATATTGAAAGGCTTTCTCATTATTCCGTAAGCGCCCTCTTTCACAGCACGGACAGCTTCCTCTACTGTATCGATCTCTGAATAAACAAGAACTGCTGTGGTTGGATCTTTATCCTTAATACTACGAATTGTATCCCGGATATTCCCTCCGGGGATTTTGATATCTGTAATTACAAGGTCAAAATGATTCTTCCGGACCAGAGCCATTGCAGTATCTGCCTCAAGAGCATACTGAATTTGTGTCCCTGCACTGCGCAGATAGCTGCAGATGTCTACACAGAGATCCTTGTTACTGTCTATCAATAATAGATTTGGCATTGTTTGACCTAAAATGTAGCCCTTTTAGAGAAAGATTGCAAATTATAAGCTAAATTTAATCAACCCAAATTAGTTTTCTTGCGCCAAAAGGATGTATAACATATAATTATATAAAATTGATTTAAAATCCCGGGGGTGGGTTATGCCCAATAGCTCAAAAATTCAGAAATTAAAAGAGATATCTTTTTTCCTGGAGGTCTCTGAACATGATCTTCTGGAAGTCTCTGCAATTTGCACAGAACGTTATTATGATGTGGGTGAGATCATAATAGAAGAAAACAGCGCAGCAGAAATATTTTTTATTATCTACAAAGGGAAAATCGAGATCCTGAAAAAATTTGAGGATGGTGAAGAAGTTGTTCTTGGAGTTTATAGTGATGGAGAGTTCTTTGGTGAAATGGCTATCCTTGATGAAGGTCCCCGTTCGGCTACGGCCCGAGCCATGGAGCCTACAACAGTTATGCAGATATCTTATCAGGATTTTGAAACAATATTAGGAGTTGTACCGCAGATTGCCTATGAAATTATGAAGGAATTGAGTATCCGTCTTCGTCAGACAGGAGCGCTTCTGGTTTGGCAGTTGAAAAGGAAGAATCGCGAATTAGCCGAAGTTTCTCTCAACACGGTCAGGGCAGTCGTCCAGTCTCTGGAGGAAAGGAATCCTTTTCTTAAGGGTCACTCTGAAAGGGTCTCCAGGTTGGCAGTTGCCATTGGTAAAGAGATGGGCTTTCCGGAAGAAGAGATCAATAATCTGGAATTAGGAGGGCTGCTGCACGATATTGGTATGATTGGAGTTAGTGATACTATTATAAACGAAGCACGCTCCCTTAATACTACCGAATATGATATTATTAAACAACATCCATCAGATGGTATACGGATGATTGAATTGATTCCACATCTTCAGCAGGTTCTTACCTCTATACTTTCCCATCATGAGCGTTTTGACGGCAGTGGCTACCCGGAAAACCTTGTGGGAACACAAATCCCAAGGGCTGGAAGAGTTATTGCTTTGGCAGATGTTTTTGATGCCCTTACTACCGACCGCCCTCAGAGGAAAAAAATAGACAGCAAAGCTGCTCTGTCCTACATAGTGGATCAATCCGGTATTTCTTTTGATCCTGAAATTGTCTCAACTTTTAAAGAGCTTGCCAGAGATAAAAACTTTCCTGATAAATTTTATTAATTTCATTATTTTTTACAGAAAATGCCAATTACATCTTTGAAATTTAACCGCTAAAATTGTATTTAAAGTTTATTTCTCCCTTTTTTACAAATCCCTTTTATTTGATTTATATTTATAATTAATTGTAATGTAAAGAATTAGACCTGTTTTTATTTGATGTTGTTTTTGGCATGACTTTTGCTATAACCATAGTATCCAATCCCGGAGGGTGGTTATGCACAATAAGTCAGTTATTAATATATCTTTATTACTTGTTTTAGTGAGTATTGTTTCCTGCAGGTCTCCGCTAAATTCATTCCCTGATGAACCGGGTTCATTGTTATTAAATGTAGATCCCAATAAATCCATAGGAGTAGTAAGTCTGGAACCGGTGACCTATATCTTTAGTGGAACCGGGCCTGATAACGACTTTTTTTCAATGGAGTTGAGTGAACCAGCAACTACAGTTGAGGGATTAACTGCCGGTGAATGGAATATTCGAATTGATGGGCTTGATGAGAATCAAATAGTGATTCTTACCGGAGAATCCATACTGGATATTGCTCCTTATGGAGAAACCCAGGTTAATATAGCACTCCATCCCCTGGAAGGAACAGGTAGTGTTTCTTTTTCATTGGAATGGAATGCGGAACAAACGGTTTCCCCTTCGGCTGTGGTTACTTTCATAGATATTGAAGGAACTGATACAAGTCAATCTTTTATAATAAGTACTCCCGGCCTTGGCACAAGCACTGTTACCGGACTTCCTACGGGAAACTATTATGTAACAGTACAGCTATTTGATTCTGGGATTCTGGCCATGGGCAGTGCCTGGACAGTAAGGATCCTGAACGGTATTACAATTGAAATTTCTGCAATGTTTGAAGATTTAAATAAAGTTGGAGAACGTATGGAAATAACAGAAGATACTTTTTCTATTGCCTGGGATCCTGATCCTTTAAGTGGAATACCCGATACATACAGGATGTATTTTCGTAGTCGGGGTGCTGAACCCTGGAGTTTTCTTTCTGAGGTGACTCCTGATATAGAACCGGAATTTACAATTAATCAAGATAATCTATCTTTTGGAATTTATGAATTTGCAGTAAGTGCAGTTATAGGAGGTGTTGAATCAAACCTTCATACCTCTATGGACGATACAGCCAGTCCCGGAACAGGCTGGTTTGTAGATTGGCATTTACTCTGATATAAGAAAGGCAGAAGGGGTTTAGGCTGTAGGCTGTTAGGAAAGAAAATAGAAAGATTTATTGCCCTAATAGTCTTATTACCTTCAGCCTTCTTCCATAGACTGCCCTAATAGTCTAAAAGCCTTCAGCCTAATTAACCTGAATAGTTACTCTGTCTTTTCGTATAATTCTTCTCTATCCAATCCTTATAATCACCACTCTTTACATTATCTGTCCATTTTTTATTATCTAAATACCAGTCCAGGGTTAAATCCAGTCCTTTTGAAAAATTTACACTCTGTTCCCATTTAAGTTCAGATTTTAATTTATTACAGTTAATGGCATAGCGCCTGTCGTGGCCGGGTCTGTCTTTTACAAAGCTTATAAGTTTTTTATAGTAGTTTTTATCTTTTCCAAATCTTTCTGCCAGTTTTTCACACAATACATTTACAAGATGAATATTTTCCCACTCGTTTTCACCACCAATACAGTATGTCTCTCCGGTTTTACCATTTTTCATTATATTGACAATGGCATTGTTGTGATCATCTACATACAGCCAGTCTCTTATATATTTACCATCTCCATAAATGGGCAAAGGCTTTTCATCGATAATATTCTGAATAATTAAAGGAATAAGTTTTTCCGGGAACTGATACGGTCCATAGTTGTTTGAACAGTTAGAAATGGTTATTGGAAGCCCGAAAGTATGGAAATACGAACGTACAAGATGATCTGATGAAGCTTTTGATGCGGAATATGGACTTCGGGGATCGTATGATGTTTCTTCATCAAAAAACCCGTTTTCTCCCAAAGATCCAAAAACCTCATCGGTACTTACATGATGAAACAGAACATCCTCCCTGGATCCCCAATAACCCCGGGCGGCTTCAAGAAGTGTATAGGTTCCTGTGATATTTGTTTTTATGAATTCTCCCGGACCGCTTATAGATCTGTCCACATGAGATTCTGCAGCAAAATGTACTACTGTATCAATTTTATAGGTTTTAAAAACTTCTTCAACTTTGCCGGAGTTACAAATATCACCCCTGATAAAGAAATATTTTTCTCCACCATAAAGGTTTTCTATCTCTGTTAAATTCTCTAAATTTCCCGCATAGGTCAACTTATCGAAATTAACTATTTTGCCTGTAAAAGCACTGCTCTTAAATATAGAATGTATAAAATTTGATCCTATAAAACCTGCACCGCCGGTAACAAGAATGTTTGTTATTTTTCTCATTGTATTTTTTCCTTTAATAAATATTTTTTAAGAGAATCTTTCCAGAATGGAACAGTTATATTCAATTCCTGTTTAATTTTTTCTTTGCTCAGAACTGAATTAACAGGTCTTTTTGCTTTTGTGGGAAATTTGTCGGTGCTTACAGCATCTATTCTGCATGATTTACTTAATATCCCAATAGTTTTTCCTGTATTATAGATTTCTTTGGTAAAATCAAACCAGGAAAGTTCTCCTTCATTACTATAATGAAAGATACCGTATTTTTTACTTTTTCCGGTAATAATATACACTACAAGTTCTGCCAGGTCCGGGGCATATGTGGGACTTCCAAACTGATCATTAACAACACTTATATTCTCCTTCTCTCTAAGTAGTCCAAGCATTGTCTGAACAAAATTGTTTCCGTTTCTCCCATAGAGCCAGGCTGTTCTAATAATAAAGAATTTTTTAATTTTTTCTGTTATCAACTGCTCTCCGGCGGCCTTGCTTCTGCCGTAAACACCCTGAGGGTTCGGTATGTCACTTTCTGTATATGGGCCCTGTTTGGAGCCGTTAAACACGTAATCGGTGGATATATGGATTAGGGTTGCATCTTTGTTTTTTGCAATATCTGCTATATTTCCTGTTCCCTCTGCATTTACCTTAAAAGCAGTTTCAGTGTTATCTTCCGCTGCATCCACAGCTGTATAGGCTGAGCAGTTTATGATCCAGTTTATCTTTTTATTATCAGTAAAGTTATTCAATTCAGATAAACTGGTTATATCACAATCCTTATCTGTGGCATAATAATCAAGTTTTTTCTTTTTAAGAAGAGTTTCAATTTCAGAACCCAGCATTCCCCTGTTTCCAATTAACCAGATCATAGAGTATGTATCTCTTTCAAAAAAGGTAGTTCTCTGTCGCGATCTGATACAATGGGAGAGTCAGCAGGCCAGTTGATAGCAATATCAGGATCATCCCATCTAAGACCTCTCTCGGCTGTTTTGTTATATTCGTTTGTACATTTATAATTAAAAATAACTTCATTACTTAAAGCGGTAAATCCATGGGCAAATCCAGGTGGTATATAGAACATTTCCCTTGTAATACTATCAAGTTCCAGCCCAATCCATTTTAGGTAAGTGGGAGAATCATCTCTAAGATCCACAGCTACATCCCATACTCTTCCATGGATAACCTGTATCAGTTTTCCCTGTGCATGAGGTTCAACCTGAAAATGAAGTCCTCTGATTACACCCCTGGATGATTTGGAAATATTATCCTGTACAAATTTTTCTGTAATTCCATTTTCCCTAAACTCAGATTCCTTATATGTTTCCATGAAAAACCCTCGGGTATCAGAAAAAATCTTTGGTTCAATAAGTATCAGTCCGGAAATTTCAAGTTCTTTAAATTTAAAAGGCATTTTTACTCCTATTAAAGGAAACCGGAGACAGGAGGACGGAGACCGGAAAGAATTAAGAACGAAAGAGCAAAATCCCTTTTTCCCCCCCCCATTCTCCAGTCTCTGTCCTCCGGCTTCCATCTCTCTACTCTATTAGATCCAATAGATATTGCCCATAACCGGATTTTATTAGTGGTTCTGCCAGTTCCCTAAGTTGTTTTTCATCTATAAAACCCATGTAGAAAGCAATTTCCTCTATACATGATATTTTAAGTCCCTGCCGGTCTTCAATAGTTTTAATGTACAATGTTGCATCTATTAAAGATTGATGTGTTCCTGTATCAAGCCATGCATATCCTCTACCCATCAATTCTACTTTGAGATCGCCTTTTTCAAGGTAAATCCTGTTTACATCGGTTATTTCCAGTTCCCCCCTGGGGGATGGTTCCAGATTAGCAGCAATATCCACAACACTATTGTCATAAAAGTAGAGTCCAACAACTGCATAATTTGACTTTGGATTTGATGGTTTTTCTTCGATTGAAACAGCTATCCCCTTCCCATCGAATTCTACAACACCATAGCGTTCCGGGTCTTTAACATAATAACCGAATACTGTAGCACCGGATTTCTGCTGGGAGGCCTTCTTCAGCATGGCAGATAGATCGTGTCCATAGAAAATATTATCACCAAGAACCAGAGCCACAGGATCTTTCCCAATAAAATCTGCACCTATTATAAAGGCTTCTGCCAGACCGTTAGGTTTATTCTGCACTTTATAGGAGATTGATAACCCTAAATTACTTCCATCTCCAAACAGTTCTTTAAACCGGGGGAGGTCTTCCGGAGTGGAAATAATAAGAATCTCCTGTATTCCTGCCAGCATTAAAGTTGAGAGGGGGTAATAGATCATTGGTTTATCATAAACCGGCAGCAGCTGTTTGCACATAACCCTTGTTACAGGATAGAGCCGTGTGCCTGATCCTCCTGCAAGTATTATTCCTTTCATAATTGTTGTACTCCTTTTCCGTTCTCCTGCTTCCCGTCTCCCTTTTCTCCCTCATTATATATTCAAATGTCCGGATTATATATTAGAAAAGCTAAAATTAGTCCAATATACGACAAAAGTACTATAAGATGTATTATCTGACAGGGGCTTAATAATTAAAACTCAATACTTGACGCCTTGTGGTATACAAAGTAAGCTGATATTAACAGGATTACAAATGAAAAAAAATGGATACATCTTTTTAATAATAACACTTTTGTTTATTTTCTCTGGAACAGTATCTGCGCAAAGCCGATTTCTTGAAGATGGAATAGGAGGCCCTGGATTTGAGTTTTCAATGGGCCTGGTAGATTATAAACTTTCAACCTTTGGGGTAAATGCCGCTTATTCAATAGGTGGAATAATGGATATAGGTTTCTATGCAAACCGGGAAACAGGAACTCTGTATGATTTCGATCGGACGGATATAAATGCCGGATTTCTTTATAATCTAATTGTTGTTAAGCAGACAAAGCATATTCCGTTTAACCTTCAACTTGAGGGATCCTACGGCTATACAAATGTCAGTTCTGAGTATCTGGATTTTTTTGATATTCAAAGAGTAGGTCAGGGATTTACCCTTGGTGTCTCTTTATATAATGAGATACTCTTATTTTCAAAATTTGGCATTCTTATTGGTGGAAAAGGCTCATATAAAAATTATATTTTTACAGAAACAATTGCAGGTAGTGAAAGAACCGAAGAACTTCAATATGGATTTATCTCGGCTTTTTCAATGAAACTTAACAACTGGCCAATTATTGCTCTAGGTGTGGAGGTTTTGTATTCTACTCCGGATCCCGGAATCTCAGTTCAACCTACTCTTTCTATTGTTAATCCAAGCTATTAGAAGGGAAACCGGAGGATGGAAACGGGAGAACGGGGGAAAAGAATGAATTTCTACTCTTCCGGTCTCCGGCCTCCGGTCTCCGGTCTCCTTTTTATTTTCTTATTGTATTCCATCTCTTTACCTGCAGTAGATCTTAATAAAGCTGTTTTTGGTTTGAGCTCTGGTGTCACCGTTGACCTTGCACCTTTTGGAATAGAACAGATATATTTTACGACTCAGGGATTGTATACATTTCCCGGTACTGTTGCTCTTTCACTAAGACCCTCAGTCTCTATTGCCAATTCATCAAATATGTTCAGAATTCCATTTGTAATTAATTATTCCAGATATGTTGGAAAGAAGGAATTTATTTTAATATCAGGTTATTTGGGAGGTGGACTGGAATTTTACAGATCTAATGAACATAATACCGAATCTCCACTGCTTACTGGTGGAATTACAATTGCAGTAGGAAATTTTTATCTGGATATCCCGGTGCTAAGAGCTTACCGGTCTTATAACACAGACTCAGATATAGGAATAACAGTGGGTTTCTACTTCCAGAGATAACTACCATTTAAAATATAATTTATTGCAGGAATCTATATGATCCTGAGCTTACCAGATGGTGTTCTCTTCTTATAAGGAAACGGCTTCCAGGCTGGTTAGAAAGCTTCCTTCATCAACAAGGGGAAGTTCTTCCAGATAAGCATCCTCGGGATAGGCTGAAAAATTATAGATGGTCGATTTTGTTATATCCACATCGTTAAATAATTCATTTTCGATCATTCCTAATTGCAGAGCAAAACTACGTTTACCATCTATAATCCCGTCCTGATCTATACATTTATTCAAATACTTTTTTAGATCAGCTATTATATTCTTTTCCATAACTATCAATCTCCTTCAATGCCGGACTTTTATATTATCGGTTAATAATATCCAGTTATGAGCCCAAGCTGTATTTATAATAAATACAATGATAAAATATAACCATTTATCTTATAATATCAATTATATCTATTTAGGTTGTTTATGTCAAACTATTGGAGTATTTAGTATATCAGGCTCTTATGGAGATTTATGACTTATTGAGTTGTTACAAAATTATTCCATGAAGTTTGTTTCTAATCTTTTTTCCTATTTACCTAAACAACTTCTTCAGTTAAAGTATCCCCATGAACAAGTATATTATTGAGGGTAGTTTTCCTTTAAAAGGGAAGATTAAAGCTAGTGGGAATAAAAATGCAGCTCTTCCATGTATCGCGGCTACTCTTTTAACAGATAGTGAAGTAATTTTAAAAAATATCCCCGAAATTGAAGATGTTCGTGTAATGTTTGAAGTTTTAAAATCTCTTGGCGTTAAGGTTACCCGTAGAAGCCAGGGAGTGTATAGTGTAAAAACTACAG
>Ga0209633_10002905_pt1 | contig 16146 bp, 15 predicted proteins | sample Cruoilmetagenom1_FD_187290 | JGI IMG/M metagenome (GOLD analysis project Ga0209633, IMG submission 187290) | Oil polluted marine microbial communities from Coal Oil Point, Santa Barbara, California, USA - Sample 1 (SPAdes) (version 2) | ecosystem: Environmental > Aquatic > Marine > Oil seeps ... | reverse complement strand
CTGTTTAAAATCATCATAAACCAGATTATCAGCTCTTACATTCAGATTAATTTCAGGTTTCTTAAGAGTGCCTTTGATTAAACCTTTGCCTTTAATTTGTCCCGCTAATTTCAAACCACTCTCTGGTGGAATCACTTGTTGTATATTTTTTGCATCAATATCAAAGTTTAAATCATAGGGCTCACTCGCTTGCCCTGATAATTTTATTTTATTGTCTCCCACTTGTAACGCCAAATCTTTAGTTTTAATTTGACCGCCGATGGTTGAAAGTTTGCCTTTTGCTGTTACCCCAAAACTTTTCAACTTTCCTTTTAATGAAAGCAAAGTGACATCATTTTTTAATATTTTTTCATCTGATTTTTTCTTTGGATCTTTTGAAAAACTCCCTTGATATTCAAAAACAGCATCTGCATTCGCAGGCCAGTCTGGCAACCATCTTGCTGTTTTTAAGGATTTCCCTTCCCCTTTTAATGACCATTTTATTTCAGGATCCCACTTTACATCGCCTTTTGCTTTAATCGTTCCATCGCTTCCTTTTAAATGCACAGAATCAAAAATAACCTGTTTATAATCGCCCTTACCTTTGAGCTTTAATTTTTGGTTACCAATTTGTATTTGACGCACATCTAAATCAGAAAAAAATTCATAATGCGTCAAGGTACCATTAAGTTTAATATCACCTGCAGCTTGCCCTAGGTCTTGATGTTTAAACGATAACGTTCCACTGGTATGCAGATCATGCGGTTGATCCATATTCAAGTGCCCATCGGTTACCTTAATTTTGAGTGGCGCATCTAAAATCATAGGGTTTCCCTGTAAACGGGAAAAATGCAGTTTGTGATCTTTAATAAGGAGTTGTTCTAATTGTAGATCTCCAATTTCAAAAATGGTTTCTAACTGGTTTTCTTCGCTTTTGTTTCTTTTTTCTTTTGATTTTTTTGTTATTCGTAACGATTTTAACGTCACGACTTTTGCATCTATATTCAGTGGTAAACCAAAATCAGGAATGATCACTTCATCATCCGAATCATTTTGAGAATCCCCTAAGTTGATACTCAACCGATCTGCTTGAACAAGGTTGGCAAATACCTTGCCATCATCAAAATTATAGCGTTGAAGTTTTAAATCAATATTATCGAGCACAATACCCGTTTCATCTTGCCAACTGAATTTATCAACATGAATACCTGTTAACAAACTACCCGAAACACCCTCAAGCGATAGTTTGTCGATCGAACTGGTCGCAATTTGTGCCGCTGTGCGTGGACCCAGAGGTGTTAAAAATAAAAGCACCAACACCAATAAGGCAACAATCAACAAAATCAGCACCCATGAAAGCGGGGAAAATAAATGTTGATTCAGATGTTTTCTCACAGCTCAGATCCCACATTTAAGTAAAGTTTAAAATCACCAAGGTTGCCACCCTCAGGGAATCCAAGATCAATACGTACAGGGCCAACCGGAGAACGCCAACGTGCGCCCACACCATAACCCAACTCTAATTGTGGATCATTCCAGTCATCAAACGAATTTCCTGCATCAACAAAGGCGGCGGCACTCCAACCTTCATAAACAGGATGTTGGTATTCTATACTGCTAGTAAATAGTTGTGGTCCACCGATAACATCATCACCATCCTTATTACCCAATTCCTCAAAACCATAACCGCGCACACTATTACCACCACCTGCAAAAAAACGTAAACTTTTAGGAAAATTAATAAAGTCACCACTCAAGGTTGATCCCATATCGGCGCGCGCCACTATTTTACCTTTGCCTAATTGTTTAATACGTTTAGCGGACGCTCTAAATTGCAGAATAGATTGATCACTTAACAATGCCTCGTGCGCACCTTTTAATTCGAACTTCACATGCCAACCGTCTTGGGGAAATAAAATATTATCGGCTTTGGTTTTTTCTAACCCGACACCAAATAATAATAAATTTGAGTAGTTTGCAGGCTTACCAGGATCTTGTGTTCTATCAAACAGATAACCTAATGATGCTGTCTGAATCCAATCATTTTTTAACTTTCGAGTAAATAAGCCATCTATTTCATAACTATTACTTTCAACGTCATTTTTTGTATCGTGCTCCCACTTGGCTGTATATATAACGCTATCATCATCGGGGTTATTTCTTGGTACAACCAATTGTGCCGCTATTCCCGACAACTTTTCAGAATATTGCGCTTTTAAATTCAGTTTTCTGCCCTTACTACCCGTCCAACGGCGATTCATTTCAGCAGAAATACGTGGGCCTGTATCCGATCCATAACCTACTCTAAAGGTATAGGCATTACGTTTTTTTCGCTCTAATTGAATTAACACAGGCACACGATTATTTTCGGCCTGCTGATGCAAGGCATCTATTTTTATTAATTTATAATAACCACTGCGTTGTAATATTTGTTGTTGTCTTAATAAATCTTCCGTACTGTACGGCTGACCCGATTTTATAATGATGTAGTTTTTCATTTTTCGATCAGAAAGAATTTTTTGATCAATTGTTACTTTGCCATAACGATAACGTTCTTTGGTATTCAACACCAATGCGATTTTAGCTTGATAAGTCGTAGGGCTAATCGTAATGGCGTGTTTCTCAAACTCAGCATCGAAATAACCCAAAGTTTGTGCGGCTTCTGATAATTTCGTTTTAAATTCGGTGTATTTACTATGGTTTAATGTATCTCCCACTTTATAGGGTAATTCGGCAAGAATATCCTTAAACAATTTTTCATTCTTACCAATACCAACGACTTGATATTGTTGCGAGACGATTTTAACGGGTTTGCCCGGTGTAATCCTCAGACGTAATTTCCAACAGCCATTAACGATTTTACCACCTGATCGAAATACCGCATCATAATAACCCAGTGCGCGTGATGCTTTACGCAGATGCTTTTTTACGGTGGTGAAAAATTGCTTGATCTCTGCTTTATCCGCCCGACATTCCGGGATTGTGACCGGCATGTGCAATTCAATATTTTTCTTCAGTTCGCTATCGACCCCAGTAATGTCAATCGTTGCCAGTTTTAGACCGTTTCGCGTTGACGGTAAATTATTCGTTTCTGTGCCAGATGACGCTTGTTCTTTTTGAGGCGTTTCATTTGGATCTTTTTCTTCGACATCTTTTTCTTTAACGTTAGAATCACTTTCTATCAATTCTTTAGAATTTGAATCTTTAGTTTTTTGAACAGAAGAAGCAACATCAGACTTTTCAATCACTTCATTATTAATTTCATCAAGAAAGTCTGCCGATACTGTAGCAACCTGTACCGTAGAAAATAACGATATACCGGACAAAATAAATAATAACGAAAGGCGATTTTTTAACATGACATATTAGAAGGTATAATTCAGGTTCTCTGATTATTGCTCAAAACTCCAACGTATTAAGGCATCTTGAATTTTTTTACTTCGACCTGCACCTGTTTTTTTACCGTTTTGCATTATCACAATCACCAAACGTTTTCCTTTACGATTTAACATATAACCTGCAATGGCAGAAACGCCCGTAAGTGTACCCGTTTTGAAGTGGCTTCGCCCACGTATATCCTCTTTACGAAAACGATTGACTAAGGTGCCATCCACTCCAGGCAATGCCAACGACGCCATAAATTCTGGCATCAACGGATCTCGGTATGCCATTTCTAGCAAACGAGCCATTTGACGCACGCTGATCCGAGACGTACGCGATAAGCCAGAACCATTTTCCAACGATATTCCACCAGTATTGATATTATTTTCAGACAATACGTCTAATACTGCTTTTTCACCTTTTTCTGGTGTGGCAGGTACGCCGTATTTTTTTGCACCCAAACTTAGGAACACTTGTCGAGTCATGACATTATTGCTCCATTTATTAATCAATCGCATCAATGTGCCCAACGTTGGTGATGCATACACATGAAATCGTTCATCTTTTTTCCTGACCCGACCTAGCTTAAACTGCCCCGAATGTTTTCCTTTTAAATCTCCCCATATTTCACGAAATGCATTAAATACATGATCTTCAGGACTTGAAACCGCACGCAGAATAAATTGTTGATTACATTTTTTAGCATAAGTGCCCTTGATTACTAATGTCCCTTTTTTATCTTTACTAAATTTAGGTCGATAATGCGATTTACGACATCTGCCACTACTGAGTTTGACTTGATTATCAATTTTTAGACCTTTTATATCAGGGTAAGGAATTATTTTCACACTGCCCTTAATTCCTCTTTTTGTTGCGCGGCTTTTCTTTTTTGATTTTTTCTTGTTTTTTTTCTTACCGAGTTTCTTGCTGATTGATTTGTTTTTCGTTTTTGAATTATTCGATTTTGTACTTGAATCTACGGGTCGAAATAAGAATCGCGTCGCTTGAAAATTAAACATCAATGCCGAGGATGCCGCGTTATACACGCGAAAAGGTTTACCATCAAAAGCCGCCGAATTGTGTTTGGGTAACTTAAAATAGCTATCATCGATAATCACGTCACCTTGAATTTCATGCAATCCTTTATCGCGCAAAACACGTAGTAATTTCCAAAAATGTTCGTACACCATAAAAGGGTCGCCAAACCCTTTTAGAATTAAATCACCTTTTAAAATGCCGTTTTCAAATTTTCCTCGCATCCATACTTCGGTACGCCATGAATAATTAGGACCAAGCTCCTTTAAGGCAGCATAGGTCGTCAACAGTTTCATGGTTGACGCGGGCGAACGTGATTTATCTGCATGGTGCTCAAGGAGTGGCTGGAATTTATTCAAATCACGAATAAATACACTTAAATTTTCTTTGGGAATTTTATACTTTTTGAGTATTTTTAAAACCGAATTGGGCAAGGTTTGTGTTTTGTTTGAATCGCCAGAAGACGAGAAATAATAATTCTTAGCAAGCGCTGGTTCTGCTTTTTTCTGATTCTTACTTTTTTTATTCGCTGCATCCTTTGCAGACGCAATATTTAATACCAATAGCAAACTAATATAAAAAAGTGTTTTAAAAAAAACCAATTGATTCCCCAATCTAGAAATGAACCTTACCCGTTTATGCTTAATCAGCTCTAAGATAATGCTAAGACCTTGATTTTGTTATTTTCGCCGTATTGCCACTTCAGGTCAAAATCATATAACTTCATTGAATAAATTCTATTATAATCTATTCTTTGATAAGAAGGTCGAGGATCACATTGTATTATCTGCCGAATCAACGTTTCTAAGTTTTGGCCTAGTCTTTCACTCGCACGTTGACACTGTGCTTGTGCCACTTCTTTAAAGCTTATATCTTCATCCGTTGATAAAGGAGGAGACTGATTAGCAAATCCACCTTTCGCAGAAGCAATACTATCAGCATAAGGCAAGTACGGTTTAATATCTAAAACAGGTGTACCATCTAACAAATCACACCCTGATAAATGTAAAATCACATTACTTTTCTGGATTTCTATTTCTTCTAATACCACCACCGATAAACCCAAAGGATTAGGACGAAACATGGAACGCGAAGCAAACACACCCACTTTAGCATCACCCCCTAAACGTGGCGGTCGCACCATAGGCTTCCAACCTTGTGACAAAGTGGCATGAAATACAAATTGAATCCAAATATGCGAAAAACCGTTTAGGTCGCGTACACTTAGTTCTTCAAACTCAGAATTAAGAACCAATGTTGCTTTAGCCGCTGTCACTAGACCGGGTTGACGCGGGATGCCAAATTTTTCCTTAAAACAAGAAGAAATTGTACCAATCGAAGAAAATTCAAATGTATTCATATTTTTTGATTATACTTTAGATATGAAAAATACAATGAACAAAGCAATAAAAAGACCATGAGTGATCAAACATACGACATCCGTGTTTCAGTCAGCACCCATTATGTCGAAATAGAATCGAAGCCAGAAACGAACCTATATATTTTTGCATATACTATAACCATTAAAAATCTCGGCAGTATTGCGGCAAAATTACTCAGTCGGCATTGGATTATTACAGACGCAAACAGCCGTATACAAGAGGTACGAGGTAAAGGCGTGGTCGGCGAACAACCACATTTACAACCCAATGAATCATTTGAATACACCAGCGGAACAATGTTAGAAACCCCTGTAGGTTCAATGCAAGGCACATTTCAGATGGTAGCAGATGACGATCATCATTTTGATGCAATCATAGAACCTTTCACCCTAGCGATGCCGGGTATGTTGCACTAAAACTATAAATAAAATCTAAAAAAACCCATAAGTCACTAAAAAACAACCATACTTCTGGAAGTAGTGTCAGCTGGATCACTAAAATAAGTATTATCACTCGCATGTGTTGGTTCCCCCCTTTTCCAACACATCACTTGCAGATATTCATACGGATTTGATGTTTGCATATCTAGGGATCGTCTTTGACGATCCCTTTTTTATGTCCATAACTTTTTTCCAAGCACTTTAGTTTTAAGCAAAATCTATTAACAAACATATAAATAAAACTTATTTATCAGTTGTTTACAACTTTTAAAAAAACAACCATTCGTCTTAACAATCTAGACATAAACCATGCGCCAACTTACTATTTACCTACCCTTTGAGAAATAATAGTCAAAAATTATAATAATAAGACTAAACCACAATGAAAAATAATACCCCCAAACACATTATCGGTGCATTTTTATCTTTCTCGTCGTTATTGACATTGCTAGTAACAATGTTATTAACAAGCACGACTGCGCATGCCGATATGTACAAATACCTTAAAAAAGATGGCAGCACCCTGCTTTCAGGCACGCCCATGAAAGGCAAAGGCTATCGACTGTTAAAAGTCTATAAAATGTCTACAAAAGCTGCCTACAAATCCAGCATAAAAACAAGTAAAAAGAAATCGAATTGGAAAAATACTTTTTCAAAAAAATCGAAGAATCGTAAATCCTCTAAGCGTCGATATTCAAAACGTAATTATAAAAACTTAGTTAAAGCTAACGGCAGAGACAATGGGATCATTGTTGGCTGTAACAGCCCAAAACACCTTGGTAAACAAGCGCGTATCTATAACAACACCATAAAAATTTATTCGCGTATCTATGATGTAGATGAAGAACTTATTCACGCCATTGTTAAACAAGAATCGTGTTTTAACGAAGGCGCACATTCTCGTGTTGGTGCTATCGGCTTGATGCAACTGATGCCTGCAACCTCTTTAGATTTAGGTATTAATGATCCTTGGAATCCAGAGCATAATATTCAAGGGGGTATTAAATACATCTCACAAATGTTAGATATGTTTGATGGCAACAATAAACTGGCGATTGCCGCTTATAACGCTGGTCCTGGTAATGTAAACAAATACAAGGGGATCCCTCCATTTCGAGAAACCAAAAACTACGTGAAAAAAGTTTATGGAGAATATAAACGCCTGAAAAGCATTAGTGCGAGTATCAAAAAATCGAACGATAAACGACTTGCTTTGAAATAGTATAAACGTGATTTGTCTGTTAACTTTTCAATAACAACATCTATCTCAACTTTATTTTTTCACCATTTCTCGTTTAAAAACGACCTACGGATAGCTTTATAAAAATATTTCAATTGGAAAATTGACTCTTTATTGATTGCTCAATGTTATTTGCAATTACTTTTGCAAGAATCTCTTTAATTTCCTATACTCCGCAAATGAGCGAATCAGAACATTTTAAAAATATAAATAAGTATTATGAAAAGTCCAAAATAGGATACGATATTGCCTTGTGGGGATCAAAACATTTTGGCTTTTATCCAAAGGGCGAAAACATTTCAGAAAAAAAAGCACAGATCCTGATGCAGGAACTGGTTGCTGAAAAACTCAAACTGAGTCCAACAGACCTGGTTCTTGACGCAGGTTGTGGTCAAGGTGTCGTTTCTACTTTTTTAGCAAAAAATTATGGCTGTAAAGTAGAGGGTATTACAGTTGTTCCCTTCGAAATTGAAAAAGCAAATAATCTTGCGAAAAAAATGAATGTCAGCGAAAAGGTCAATTATTCGTTGATGGATTACAGTAATACGAAATTTTCAAATGATTCTTTTGATTGTATTTACACAACCGAAACTTTATCGCATTCAATAGACATCAAAAAAACCCTTAAAGAACTTTACAGAATTTTAAAAAAAGGTGGAAGAGTTGCATTTTTTGAATACACACTTTCAAACGACGACGATTTCTCAAAACCTGAAATGAAAATTCTAAAAAAAGTCGCCGAAGGTTCAGCGATGATCGGCCTTCAGGACTTCAGGCACAATGACTTTCAGGACATTATGTCTGAGTCTGGTTTCACCAATGTGAACGTCGATAATATTAGTGAAAATACTTTGCCTTCACTTGCAAGATTAAAAAAGTACTTGAACATTCCATATAACTTGTGTGTGAAACCATTTGGTCTTCAAAAGCAATTCCCAAATGCAGCGGCAGCGGTCGAATTTTGCAATATGGCTGAAAAAGATTTAGTTCGTTACAACATATTTACCGCTACCAAATAGGTCTTCCCTAATTCGTTCTGTTCAGACTAATTTTAATCTAGCAAAAACATCATATTATAGGCTGTAACTGAGGATCAAACGGAAATAAGCCGTACCCTTTTTTAAAAACACACTAGTAATTTTGCTAATTGATTCTTAGTTGACCCCTTTATCCTCTATCAGCTTAATCCAACTAATGCCCGCAACCTCTTTAGATTTAGGTATTAATGATCCTTGGAATCCAGAGCATAATATCCAAGGGGGTATTAAATACATCTCACAAATGTTAGATATGTTTGATGGCAACAATAAACTGGCGATTGCCGCTTATAACACTGACCCTGGTAATGTAAACAAATACAAGGGTATCCCTCCATTTCGTGAAACCAAAAACTACGTGAAAAAAGTTTATGGAGAGTATAAACGCCTGAAAAGTATTAGTGCGAATATCAAAAAATCGAACGATAAACGACTTGCTTTGAAATAAATGCAATCAAATCTAGTTTTAATGCGTACTTAGATATGACGAAAGTCATTTTTCCTAAATTTCTACAACATATTGTTGTAGAAATTTAGGTTATATAATCATCTAAGGAGCAACAACATGAAAAAATCAACACTCATTGCAAGTGCTGCAGTCGCAAATATTCTAGCGCTTGGCACAATCACTTCTACTGCATATGCAGTGCCAGACCAACCTAAAAACTGGGAAAAATGTGCCGGTATCGCTAAAGCAGGTAAAAATGACTGTGGTTCATTAACCAAAGGTGGTCATGCTTGCGCGGGTCAAGCAGCATCAGATAACCTAGATACAGAATGGGTTTATGTCCCTGAAGGTACTTGTGAAAAAATTACGGGTGGTATGAAAGGTAAAGTTAAGCCAGCTAAATCATAAAGTGTAACTAATAAGTTATAATAACTTATGCCCTCTATTCTTCCACATTCTATCGCCACTCAAGCGGGGATAGGTCTACGCACACAGCATATCAACCAAATTCTGGATCAGCGAGTTCCCGTTCCTTGGTTTGAGCTGTTAGTGGATAATTGGTTAGCGGACGGTGGTTTAACCCAGCGTTATCTCGATGAAATTATCGAGCGTTATCCGGTTACTTTACATGGCGTAGGTTTATCCCTTGGAGGAACGGAACCCCTTGATTTTACCTATTTGGGTGAAATCAAGGCTATTTTACAACTCAGTGGTTTTAATAATGGCGGTTTTGAAAATTCCAACAAGCCACTCTGGTATTCAGAACATTTGTGTTTTTCACAATTGCAATCACATTATTCCCACGATTTACTACCCCTGCCCTATACGGATGAATCGGTTAAACATATAGCAAACCGAATACAACAGGTTCAAGATTTTCTCGGTTGCCAGATGTTAGTCGAAAACGTATCCAGCTATCTTGAATATAAAGAAAATTCTTTCTCAGAAGGTGAGTTTATTCACGCCATCGTGGAAGAAGCCGACTGTAATCTACTTTTGGATGTGAATAATTTTTACGTGAATCAAGTGAATCATGGACAAGATGCCTTTCAACAGATTCGTGCATTACCGCATAAACGAGTGAAAGAAATTCACTTAGCGGGCTTTGAAGACAAACAAACCCATGTTGTCGACGCGCATAATAATCCCGTTGCCGACGAGGTCTGGGATCTATATAAACAAACGCTAGCATTAACAGGACCCGTTGCAACTTTGATTGAATGGGATAACGATGTACCTGAACTTGATATATTGCTGAACGAACGACAAAAAGCACAATGCTTTCTTGATAAGCAAACAGCCTCTGTTACGACCTCTGAGAAAGTAGCATGAAAACCCTTCGACAAAATAATCAGCTAAGCAATCGATCTCTAGGCAATCAACAAGGCAATCAATTAGATAATAAACAAAGCAATTTACAAAAAATTCAACAAGCCTATTCTCAAGCAATTTACCAAGCGGATACCAATGCACTTGAATTACTGATTCATGGCACAACAGATTTTACAACACGTACACGCGTTGATGTTTATCGAAATAATACCCTTGGGACACTCAAACAGACCTTGGCAGATACTTATCCTGTTTGTGAAATGTTAGTTGGTAAAAACTATTTTAAACAACTCGGCACTGCGTATGTACGCCAATATCCATCTACTGATCGCAATTTAGATCACTATGGAAGCGAATTTCCGCTCACATTGCAAAATTTGATAGAACAACGTGATGAATTACAGAAATTAGCCTACCTTGCAGATGTGGCACAACTTGAATGGTGCTTGCATCAAGCCTACTATGCACCCAATAGAACTGTGTTTGATTTTGAGCGATTTTCTAACTTGGGTTCAGAACAACACGAAAACATTGTGTTTAAACTTGCAGATGATATTTATTTAATGGAGAGCCCTTATCCTATTTATACTATTTGGTTGAGCCATCAAAATAGTGAAGAAAACACAGATGACCTCGACTCAGAACCTCATAATTATATAATGGTACATCGTGATTCATGGCAGGCTCAAGCTTTGTTAATTGATGAAGCTCTCTACCTGTTATTAAATGCAATCAAGCAAAACACCCCACTGTCTAAGCTCACTGATTTATTAGAAAATAGCCCGATGGATATTGTCACGCTTATTCAACAAGGCTTTGTCACTGGTTTTGAATTTAAATAACAATGACGTTTGATAAAACACATCTTAATCAACTCTACCGTTACTGTTTTGCATTAACGGCGCATAAAGATAACGCCTACGATTTACTACAAACATCACTCGAAAAATACCTGAAGCATCAACAACACCAAAATCAATGGAATTCATCGCCACAAACGGCATATTTAAGACGTATTATTCGCAACCAATTTATTGATGATGCCAGACATGCAAAATGCGTCCCGTTTGAAGAATTAACCGATGCAAATGAAGCAACTACTATTGATATACAACCACTAGATAATTTATTTATCAATGAAGAAAGCGTGGATCAAATTTGGGAATTATTAAACACATCAGAACGTGAAGTTATTTTTCTGTGGGCGATTGAAGGGTATACAGTAAAAGAAATATCAGAAGAAATTAATGTCCCCAGAGGCACAATTTTGTCAAAGATTCACAGGCTACGTCAAAAAGTACAAAAAACGCTCGCGAAAAAAGAACAACAACAAAAAACATTACACGGAAAACGTGCCTCATGAAAAAGTCACTTAAACACGCGATACAAGATAAATTGGAAAATGTTGCTCTTAATGCGCAACAATTGGAGCAACTCGATCAGATACAGACCAATCTGCAAGGTTCGGATGAAACAGTATTATCAAACAAGAAACCACAACCACGTTTTTGGTTAAGTTCTGCCTTTATCGCTATTGTCATCAGTATCAGTCTATTTAGCTATTTTTCAACAAAACCAGGTTCATCTGAAACTATTCAGCGAATCGCTAATGAAGTTGCACAAAATCACCTCAAAATGAAACCAATGGAAGTGCAAACAAGCAATATGAGCGAAGTACAAAACTACTTTACCAAACTGGATTTTTTACCGCTACCATCGCAACAGCTATCCAAGCCAATTCAACTAGCGGGCGGACGTTACTGTTCTATTCAAAGTTCTACCGCTGCGCAGTTACGTTATAAAAATAAAAAAGGCAGTTATGTCACTTTGTTTGAAACCCCTTACGACCCAAAACTATTTAATCAAATACCCAATCTGGATAAAGGCGAAGAACCTGTCACTACCTATGCACGCGGAATAAAAGTAACACTGTGGGTTGAGCGAGGCTTATTAATGGTGAGTACGGAAAAACCAATATCAAATGACTAAAAACGCGTATCACAGATGACGCCAACTCTTATAGAGAAAAACTATAAAAACTGCCTTCTTTTTTAATCTGTGAGAATCTGTGTAATCTGCGGATAAACTCTTAATATTTATTCTTCCAAGGCTTGTAATAGCTGAAAGCTATAGTATCCTCACTATATTTAAAATAGTCTTTTAAAGGATCTCAATAATGTCGATGTCTGACCGCGACGGACTGATCTGGTTCGATGGTGAAATGGTGCCTTGGCGCGAAGCCAATGTGCATGTTCTAACCCATACTTTGCACTATGGCATGGGTGTCTTTGAAGGCGTGCGCGCTTATAAAACTGATCAAGGCGCAGCTATTTTTCGTCTCAATCAACACACCCGTCGTTTACTTGATTCTGCCAAAATAATGAAAATGGATATTCCCTATTCATTAGAAGAGTTAAATGAAGCACAAAAAAAAGCAGTTCGTGAGAATAATCTGGATTCTGCCTACATACGCCCAATGAGTTTTTATGGCTCGGAAGGTATGGGTTTACGTGCCGATAATTTAAAAACACACACCATCGTCGCCGCTTGGGAATGGGGTTCTTATTTGGGTAAAGATAATATGGAGAATGGTCTGCGCATCAAAACCTCTTCATTTACCCGCCATCATGTCAATATCAGCATGTGTAAGGCAAAAGCGAATGGACATTACATCAATTCGATGCTGGCATTACAAGAAGCGATGACTGATGGCTACGATGAAGCCTTATTACTCGATGTGGATGGTTTTGTTGCCGAAGGTAGTGGTGAGAACATTTTCATCATCCGTGATGGTATTATTTACACACCTAATTTAACTTCCGCTTTAAATGGCATTACCCGTAATACGATTATGACCTTAGCAGAAGATTTGGGTTATAAATTGGTTGAAAAACGCATCACACGTGATGAAGTTTACATTGCCGATGAAGCCTTCTTTAGTGGCACAGCTGCCGAAGTAACCCCGATTAGAGAATTGGATAATCGCTCAATTGGTTCAGGTACACGTGGCCCTATCACAAAAGAACTGCAAAGCTTATATTTTGATATTGTGCATGGTAAAGTGGAAAAATATAAAGACTGGCTAACTTTGGTTTCTTAAGGAATCTCCTTTTGCAAAGTAGAAAAGCTGTTCGATCCGAATTCATAGAGATAAAACATGGCAGTTGATAAAGAAGCAGATTATAAAAAACTCAATATCACCAATGAAGTGACGATCAGTCGAAGTGATCTTCCGCTACACTGTCCAACTAATACAAGTGCTCTATGGTGCGCGCATCCCAAAGTTTTCTTGCCGATTGAAGATTCCGAAAACGGCACTGTGCGTTGTCCATATTGTGGCACTTTGTATCATTTAAAAGACTAAATCCAATCCGATCTATGCAGGCTCAATTTTTCCATCCGCGTTACTGGTTAACATGGTTGGGGGTTGGTCTATTACGTTTGATTGTCCTTTTACCTTGGCGTTGGCAAATGTCATTAGGCACAACAGTAGGGAAATTACTCTATATTGCTCTGCCCTCACGCCGTAAAATCAGCTGTATTAACCTTGAAATTGCTTTCCCAGGACTCAGCGCAGAACAGCGAGAACAACTGAATCGTCAACATTTTATATCGCTTGGACAAGGGCTCTTTGAATCAGCTTTTGGTTGGTGGAGTTCTGATAAACGCATCCAAAAGCTAACCCATGTCGAAGGGCTTGATTTTTTAAAAGAAGCCTTAAAAAATCATCGAGTTATTTTATTAGGTGCACACTTTGCCAGTTTAGAAGTTGGCGGAAGAATACTCGCAAAACATATGCCTGTACACGTCGTTTACCGGCCTCATCAAAATAAATTAATCGAACATCTTGTCGCAATAAAACGTAGCACACAATATGGAAAAGCCATCCCAAAAACCAACATGCGAGAAATGATTAGAAGCATTAAAAATGGGTTTCCATCATGGTACGCAACCGACCAAAACTATCGTGCCAAAGGTAGTATTTTAGTTCCTTTTTTTGGCGTGGATGCACCTACCAATCCTGGAACATCTCGCCTTGCAAAAATGACTAAAGCAAAGGTTATCCCCTGTATTGGAATTCGTTTGTTAAATAATAATCCAGACAAATATAAAAACAAACAAGGCTATTTAGTCCGATTTCTAGCGCCATTAGAAAACTTCCCAACTGGAGATAGTTTACAAGACACAACCCGACTCAATCATATTATTGAAGAATTTATCAAAGAGTTTCCTGCGCAATATTTATGGACACACAAACGCTACAAACATTATCAGACCGAAGATAAAGACTTTTATAAACACTATGCTCAAAATAGCGCGTGCAACAAATGATTATTCAACGCTACCTTGTACGAGAAATTATCACTACTTTTTTAGCTACGCTGTTTGTTTTGTTATTAATCATCGTTGGCAATACCTTTGTACGTCTTTTAGGCGCAGTTAGTTCAGGTGGTTTACCTGTCGATGCGCTGGGAAAATTAGTTTTTTTAGGTTCTATCAATGGTGCGATAAAGCTTGTTCCTGTCGCACTGTTAATTGGTATGATGCTCGCCTTTGGTAGACTGTATCGTGATCACGAAATGGCGGCGTTACATGCAACTGGCGTTGGACCAAAACAATTTTACAAAGGCATCTTTTTGTTTGTTGCGCCTTTATCGCTACTTATCGCTTTTTTAGTTTTATTTATTATTCCGGGGCTGGAACAAACAAACCAAAATATCAAAAATGAAATCAAACAACGCCCCGAAGCCTCTGGCATTCCTATTGGCGAATTTATGCATTCAAAAGTAGGAAGCCAACGTTTTACAATTTTTGTAGAGGATTTAGATAAAGAAAAAATGGTCATGCAACGCTTCTTCATGCATGCAGAAAAACAAACAAAAGGTGACAAAAATGGCGATGCAAACTCGGCTAAACACACCGAAACCATTCTTTCGGCACAAAAAGCACTCCTTTATATTGACCAAAACAGTGGTGAACGTGTTTTAAAAATTAACACAGGTAGCCGTTATGATCATGATAAAAAAACGGGTGAATTTACCATTTTTAAATTTTCCGAACATGGTATCCATGTCCCTGCTTTAAAAATAAAAAACAAGAAAAACTTAGAAGCCACTCCTACTCTTAGTCTACTTAAAAATACTGATCACGAAAGTCAGGCAGAAATACACTGGCGAATTGCGTTGATTTTTTCTGCACCGATTATGGCATTACTCGCTTTTCCGCTAAGTTACACCACACCACGCCAAGGTCGTTTTGGCAAGCTAGCATTAGGCATTGTGCTTTATGCCATTTACGCCAATCTTATTATCACTGGAAAATCCATGATCGAAGATGGAAAAATACCCAACTGGGCAGGACTTTGGTGGGTACATATCCCCTTTATTTTACTCGCGCTTTGGTTGGTTCATCGACAATATGATGGCGTGAAATAAACATGAGTATTATTGATCGCTATCTTTGGAAAGCCACCCTCACCGGTTTTATCATGGCGTGGTTCGCACTAGTGACGTTAATTTTTTTCTTTTCATTTATTGCCGAAACAGGGAAAACCAATGCGATCTATACAACCTATCATGCCTTTATTTATCTAATTTACACGATTCCTGGATTGCTTTATGAGCATTTCCCTAGCTCTATTTTGATTGGTGCATTATTAGGTTTGGGTAATCTTGCAGCTAATTCAGAATTTACAGCGATGCGCGCCGCCGGTATTTCTATTCGACAAATTATTATTTCAATTATAAAACTGGGTTTAATTCTTGCTCTATTAGTGTTCATTGCGGGCGAATGGCTAGTCCCCGCAACCGATTTACACGCACGTAATTTTAAAGCACACCTTAAAAATAAAAATATTACACTGGTCGGTGAT
>Ga0209633_10002904_pt1 | contig 16165 bp, 12 predicted proteins | sample Cruoilmetagenom1_FD_187290 | JGI IMG/M metagenome (GOLD analysis project Ga0209633, IMG submission 187290) | Oil polluted marine microbial communities from Coal Oil Point, Santa Barbara, California, USA - Sample 1 (SPAdes) (version 2) | ecosystem: Environmental > Aquatic > Marine > Oil seeps ... | reverse complement strand
TCGTCATTACGATATTCGATCCCTCCCATGGAATGAACTCCGTACCGATGGCACGCCCTTACAAAGTCGACCATGCCGGTGGAGTTATTGATATCGGTCAGAGTCAGAGCATCTATCCCCATTCCGGCAGCATGCTCCACCAGCGTCTCTACTGCCATGGTTCCGTAACGCAGGCTGTAATATGAATGACAGTTTAAATACATTTATCTGTGCCAATAGCGATACCGACGGTTTTTCAGGTTATCAATCTGCTGACGATCTTCAGGAGAGGAGATATTCTTCTGTTGCTGTGACCGGGCAATCCGCTCTTCCAGATCGCGAAGCTGTATGCCACTGGCCCTTTTGACCGAATCGGAACCATAGCGCCTGCGCAGTTTGTCCAGTGCCAGGTAGAGATGCACCATCTCCGTGGTATCTTCAAACAGGTTCAGCTGCTGAACACCCCTGATCAGTCCGGAGAGTCGGACCCCCACCAGGCGAATAAGCATACGGCGCTGGTAAAGACGGTCAAACAACTCACTGGCAATGGGCATCAATGCATGATCAAAAGATGTATAGGAGATCCGTTTCTGCAGGGTATGGGTGTCAAAATTTGAATAACGGATCTTAAGGGTCACAATGGAGGCAAGTTTTTCCTCTTTACGCAATTGGAAAGCCAGCTTCTCCACCATGGAAGTAAGCAGATCATGCAAGCCTGCCATATCCATGGTGTCCCGCTGGAAGGTCCTTTCGCTCCCGATGGATTTCCGTTCAGAATACTGGACCACGGGAGTGGGGTCAATGCCATTGGCCTTCTTCCAGATTACCAGGCCGTTCTTCCCCAGCAGGCTCTCCATCATCTCCATGGGAATTTGCCCCAGGGTACCAATGGTGCCAATGCCCATGGAGCGCAGCAAATGAAAGGTGCGGTTTCCGATCATGGGGATCTTCCGAATGGAAAGAGGGGAGAGGAAGTCCTGCTCCTGACCGCCGGGAATCTCGATCTCCCCGTTGGGTTTGGCCTCACCAGTGGCAATCTTTGAAACCGTTTTGTTCACCGATAAGCCGCAGGAAATGGGCAGGCCTGTCTCTTGGATAATACGCTGCCTTAACTCATGAGTCCACTGCATACATCCAAAAAAGCGATCCATCCCGCTGATATCCAGGTAGTGTTCATCAATGGATGCCTTCTCATACATGGGAGCCTGTTCTGCAATGATGTCGGTAACCATTCTGGAGTGCTTGCTGTAAGCATCCATATCCCCCCTGATCACAATGGCTTCATTACAAAGTGCGCGTGCCATCTTCATGGGCATGGCTGAATGTACCCCAAACTGTCGGGCTTCATAACTGCAGCTGGATACCACACCCCGGTCCGACATCCCCCCAATGATCACAGGCTTTCCCTCGAGTCCGCTGTTCATTAAACGCTCTACAGACACAAAAAATGTATCCAGGTCCATATGTACTACACTTCGTTTCACTTTTTTTATTATCTTTGATTAGAATATAATCAATTTAGTGATTACAATATAATCATAGAAGCTCTCATATGCAACCATAAATATTGTTTTAACATGTATTTTGATTCAAATATCAAGCTCTTGAGAAAACGTAAAAAGCTCACACAGGATGAGGTGGCTGGAGAACTCAAGATGAAGCGTTCTACTTTAAGTGGTTATGAAAACAGTGTGGCACAACCAGGTCTGGATATGCTCCTGCTTTTCTCGGCTTACTATAACATCGCAATAGATACCATGTTGAAGGTGGATCTGTCGAAGTTACGTGAGACCCAGATGCGACAGCTGGAACACGGAGAAGATGTATTTCTCAGGGGTGGAAACCTGCGGGTGCTGGCTTCTACGGTAGATGCCCATAATCAGGAAAATATTGAACTGGTACCCGTGAAAGCCCAGGCAGGATATACCAATGGTTTTGCCGATCCTGAATACATCAGCGAACTGCAGGTCTTCCAGCTTCCTTTTCTTTCAGGAGAAAAAAAGTACAGAAGCTTTCAGCTACAGGGCGATTCCATGTTCCCTATACCGGAAAAAGCATGGGTGACCGGCGAGTTTGTATTGGATTGGAAAGAACTCAAGACCGGCGAGGCATGTGTGGTTCTTACCATGGATGATGGCATTGTTTTTAAAATTATTGAAAACAGAATAGAGGAGGAGGGAAAGGTGATCCTCTATTCTTTGAATCCGCTTTATGAGCCCTATGAAATTCATGTGAACAATATCAGAGAGATATGGAAGTTTATTCACTTCATAAGTCACGAAATACCGGAACCGCTTATCCCTGAAAATCAGCTGGTGCGCACAGTGGCGGGTTTGAAACAGGATATGGAGCGTCTGAAACTGATCAGTTTAAACCAAAATCATCACCCAGAAGAGCCTCCTGTTTCCTGATCATATTCAGATAACGTAACTGCCCTGCAAGGAAACCTTCTCTCTGCTCAGCATCAGGCAAGCAAATAAACTTGAATTTTTCATCGGATGAGAGATTCAGTGCAATAATGAGATCTTTTCGGGAAACAGGGTTTGAATTGGAAGCACTTAAAAACTCCTGATCAAATTCATCCCTGTAGCGGGTGATGAGCTCCATGAGTTCCGTGCTAATTACAGGGTCATCACAGGGGATCCTGCGGATATTCCCTCCGGCATAGAGTTTTCCTTCAAGCAGCTTGTTATAACTGATAATTTCAACAATAGCAACAGATTCAACAACAATCACCATGTGTCCTCCCTCTTTCTCTGCAACCACGTCTTTCAACCTGACTTCGCAACCAAACTCCTGTATCTCCTGTTCAATCACAAAGGGAATAGCAAAGGTAATGCCCAGTGTTCTTGCTTCATCGATAAGCTGCTTATAACGGGGTTCAAAGATTCGCAATGGTATATCTTCCCCGGGAAACAGGAAAACACTTAAAGGAAAATAAGGTAGTATGACAGTTTGCTGATCCATTTGAAGAAGTATGATTAAATAACAAATCATGTTTTAAAATTGTTTAACTTTTAACTTTTACTTTTTGCTTCATGTGTTTTACAATAGAGATACATCTTACCAGGAAAGCCATTGAAGAAAGGTTCCGGGTTGATACCTCAGCGTTGTATGATTTTGATTTTAACTATTTCTACAGAGCTTTCAACAATCCGTTTATTCCCGTAATTGCCCAGGAGGATTCTTCACGGATTCAGTTAATGCAGTGGGGCTTAATCCCTGCCTGGTGTCGTGATCGTGAGGAGGCGGAGCGGGTCAGAAAAGGGACCTATAATGCCAGGTCAGAAACATTGCATGAAAAGCCCTCCTTTAAAGAAACACTGAGCAGAGGACGTTGTCTGATCATTGCGGGAGGTTTTTTTGAATGGCAGCTTGTCGATCAGGCGAAGATCCCGTGGTATATTTCTTTGAAAAACGGAGCCCCATTTGTATTTGCAGGTCTGTGCGATAGCTGGAGGGATTCAATTAGCGGTGAAATAAGTAGAACATGTTCCATTATTACCACCGAAGCTAATTCACTGATGGAGCATATCCACAATACAAAAAAAAGGATGCCTGTTATACTAAATGCTGACATGGAAGAAGAATGGATTTTAGGTGAAACCTCTCTTCTAAAAAGAAATAAAATGTTGTTGGCATATAATGAGTCTGATTTAAAGGCATATACGGTTACTCCGCGTCTATCTTCCCCCCAGGCTGAGCCTTCAGATCCTCGCATGATAGAACCTTATGAACAACTTTCAACAGGCAAATTATTTTAAAGAGGCGTAGATTTCAACATCGAAGAAAGTAGAGCTTGTGCCATAAAGGATTGCTAAATAAACAGATGCGTAAGCAATTTAACAAGCTATTAACTGATTGTTAATAAAGTCTGTTCATTCAATGTTGAATTCTTCGATGAGATTTTCTTGCAGCAATGCTACAAAGCATATACATTTGGTCTTACCAAGTGAGCGATAAAAAGCCACTCAGTTCTTTAAATGATTAAGTTCATTAGCCACCAGGGTAACCTGGTAGTGTGAACATGAGTCACGCGAACAGCTAATCAGGTATTGATGCTGTTCTCCCGATCTTCGGATCGGACTGTGAACTGGAGTACCTGGACTGCTGTCAAAGGCATGAAGGGAGACTCGAAACGGAAATCGTAGAGTACCTGAAAACGCGGTGGAAGTTGCAAGCAGTTGAGCATTTGCATTGTCTATGGACAACAGCGGTGCAAGTTATTCGATTCGTCGGATAGCGAAGGGGATTACAAGGCTTCGGCCTCGTAATTCAGCCATAATAACCGTAGCTTGGCGCGAATTAGAAACTACGGTATCTAACAAGCGGAATGGGAACCAGATGCAAATTTGGCTCCCATTCGTGTTTTATACCCCCTGAAGCTTATGGTAAATTCTTTTGACCAACTGCTTGGATTGAATTATCAATGGCTGAATATATCTCTACGAAAGTACATATTCTTATGCGAAGAGCTATGACAGGTACGCTATTAACATCTATTCGCAATGCCTGACAAACCGCCGTAATCTCCTGTTAATCAGCCTGTGCTACGCAATTGAATTACTTGGCCAAAATAGGGCCATTGAACAATTCTGATTCAAACTCATTTTACTGTAACTTAGTATTAATAAAGAAACATTATTGTTCGAATTATATTTGTTTTGAAAAAGATTCTGATTTTTATATCTCTGTTTCTATTCCTCTTTTTTGGGGAGATAGCAATGACCTTTTCCGATAAAGGATATCCATCCCTCCTTAATGATGAAGAGGTGCCTTTCTCTCTCTTGCTTGATAATCAAAACTCAAATTTTGAGGGAACACACAATATCGACAGTCAGGTTGATGCTTTCATCAAACGCTGGAAGATTGAAGGCGCAAGTCTGGCCGTTACCAAAGATGAACGTCTGGTCTATGCCAAGGGTTTTGGCATAGCCAATAAGGAAACAGGAGAGGAAGTGAAGCCTGGTCACCTGTTCCGAATTGCATCTGTATCAAAGCTGATCACAGCGGTAGCCGTCATGAAATTATATGAGGAGGGAAAGCTCGATCTGGATGATCCTGTTTTTGGAGAAGAGGGTATTCTTAATGACTCCATTTTCAGAAACTATGTGGACCCCAGGGTTGAGGAGATAAGAGTACGTCATCTGTTAAACCATACAGCTGGTTGGTCGAGATATGCTGGCGATCCCATATTCAACCCGCTTTATATAGCCAGGAAAATGAAAGTTCCGGCTCCCGCCACCATTGAAGATATCCTGCAATATACCCTAATGCGGCAGTTGAATTTTGACCCCGGGACCCGTTATAGCTATTCTAATATGGGATACGCTATTCTTGGAAAGATTATTGAGCGGGAAAGCGGAATGCCTTACCAGGATTATGTGGTTATGAATCTGCTTAAGCCCCTGGGAATTCATGATATGCATATTGGGAAAAGTTATTATCACGAAAAGTATCCTAACGAAGTCAGATACCACAGTAGTGCGGGAGCAATGACAACCCGCGCCATGGATGGCTCAGGTGAAATTGTACCTATTTATTATGGTGGGAATGATATGGAACTGCTTGGCCCGGCAGGAGGCTGGGTGGCTTCTGCACCAGAACTGGTAAAATTTATGACCGCCATTGATGGATTTGATGGACAACCTGATATTCTTGCACCTGAAACTATTGCCAGTATGTCGGATCCAAAGCTTGCAGGGAAGGGCCTCTTCGGATGGAGAGGAAGCGACAGCTACGGCACCTGGTGGCGTACAGGATATCTATCCGGTTCATCGGCCTTGATTGTCAGGCAAACTGATGGGATAAACTGGGTGATTATGACAAACACCAGTACCTATAAGCAATCCAGAATCCACAGGTATGTTTCTGGTTTGATGTTTGGAGCTGTAAACAAAGTTCAGCAATGGCCTGCTATTGATCTTTTCACCCTGGAAGATCAGCATCCCGGTCCCATTACAGATATTCCGGCAACTAATCCAAAACTTTAGTCGATATTATTCAATCCCAATTAATTTCCTTTTATCTTAGTGGGGTAAGAGGAATATTTCATGGAACTTTCGTCTATTAAGCATATAGATTCTAAGCTAATTGCTGATTATGAGGCCGATCTGTTTATAACAGCACTTGGCTATGAAAGTCGGTGTACCACAGTGGCGCGGAAGTTTGAAAAGAACTCCTGCAAAAAGATTGCCCTGGAGAATCAAAATCTTATTAAAGAATTTTCTTACGAGGATAATAGCAATTACCTGGAACAGCATGGCTTTGAAATAATTCGGGTCGAGTCGGAGCTTCCTGACCTTGATGCAATTTTCCAGTCATTGAGCGGGGATACCATTAATGTTGCCATAGATTGCACCAATATGCCCCCCCTTTGGTACTATGAGTTTTTTAAATGGTTTGATGAGAAACAGGATGGTGATGGACGTGTCAGGATGCGGATAGCCTATGCCATGGCCAGCTATGTACGACAACCTGGTTCTCGTAAGGTAAAGGAGATTCTTGACTTTCCTAAAGATGAAATAAGGCCTGCAAATGGTAAGAAAGTTGCACTGATCCTTGGGCTGGGACAGGAAAAAAACGTTTCTCATTCGATCTTCAAAATGATCAATCCCGATCTGCTTTATTTATATTATGCAGATCCTCCGACTGAAAAGCGTTTTGTTGAGAAGGTCTTCATAAATAACCATAATTTGATTAACGAAGCTCCTATAAGGAACCTTGTTGCCTACCCGATACGTAATGCGCAGACCATTTATCAGAGTCTGGTCAATACCATTCTGCCTCTGCGCAATGAGTACTCCATCGTGCTCATTCCTCAGGGCCCAAAGATTTTCTCTGTGGTATCTATGCTGATTCATTTGGGTTATCCCGATATCAGGATCAGTTATCCACGTTTTAAGAAGCCGCCTGCAACTGATCGTGAGTCCAAAGACGACCCTGTGGTGCTGGATATTCTATTCGAAGGCGAAGAGTAAAAACAATTTCATGGTATGGTTGTTATACCAACGAATTTTCTAATACTACACCATTTTCATTTGATATAATTATGGCAAATTTTGATATAATCATGCCGAAGATGGGTGAGAGTATTGAAGAAGCAACAATTACAAACTGGTTTGTTAAAGAGGGGGATATGGTAGAGGAGGATGCTGTCCTTCTTGAAATTGCCACCGATAAAGTTGATTCCGAAATACCTTCACCTGTTGAGGGAGTAGTTAAAAAAATATTTTTTAAGCAGGATGAGGTTGTCGCTGTGGGTACAGTGATTGCAGTCATTGGTTTGGATGGTGATGATTCTTCCAGTACCAGTGAACAGGCAGAACCTGAGGTCAAAGAGGAACCCGGAGAAACTACAGATGCTAGCCTTCAGGAAACGAAGAGTGATGGGCCTGTGGTTTCAAGCGAGGGAAGATTCTATTCTCCTCTGGTCAGAACCATTGCAGCGAAAGAAAGTGTTTCGCAGGAGGAGCTCGATTCCATCCAGGGAAGTGGATTAAACGGAAGGGTTCGCAAGGAAGATCTTCTGAACTATCTTGAAAACAGGGGAGGGGCGAAACCGGTTTTGGCAGAAGAGGCGGTGCTAACAACTCCAGTTTCAGAACCAACTCCAAAGAAAGAAACAGAGCAAAAGCGGGCTGTACCCATGGAAGGTGATGAGGTTGTTGAAATGAGCAGGCTGAGAAAGCTGATTGCCGATCATATGATCCGATCCAAACAGACTTCGGCTCATGTCACCAATATGATTGAGGTGGATGTTAGCGGAGTTGTCAGCTGGAGAAACCGGGTAAAGGAGAATTTTCTTAAAAAAGAAGGAGTTAAACTTACTTACCTGCCCGTATTCCTTGAAGCTACCGTGAAAGCACTGTGTGATTTTCCACAGATCAACGCCTCAGTAGATGGGGATAAGATTATTTTGAAGAAAAGTATCAATCTCGGTATTGCAGTTTCATTGCCAGATAATAACTTAATCGTACCAAATATCAAGGATGCAGGAGCGCTGAACCTGACTGGTATTACAAAAAAGATGAATGCCCTGGCATCAGCAGCCCGAAGCAATAATCTTAATCCTGATGATATAAGTGGCGGAACCTTTACAGTAACCAATTTTGGTTCCTTTCAAAACGATATTGGCACCCCCATTATCAATCAACCTGAAGTGGCCATCCTGGCTATCGGAGCCATAAAAAAGAAGCCTGCAGTGATTGAAACTGAGATGGGAGATATGATTGCCATCAGACAGAAGATGTGGTTATCTCTTACATACGACCACAGGATTATTGATGGCGCTCTTGGAGGAGCATTTCTGAAACGCCTGGGAGATTATATTGAATCTTTTGACCCGCATGCCGGTAATTTTAAACAATAAGCAACAATGTCTACAAATAAGAAATACAGTATAAAACATACAGACAAAGAGGACCTTGCAAAATGGCTTAAACTGATGCTGGTAGGCAGGGCTATTGACAACAGGGCTCCCAACTATCTGAAACAGGCAATTGGCTGGTCCTACCATGCACCATTTGCGGGCCACGATGGTATTCAGCTGGCCATCGGACAGATCTTTGATCGTGAACATGATCACCTGTTTCCCTACTACCGTGATATGCTGACCACACATTCGGCGGGTCTGACTGCTGAAGAACTGATACTTAACGGAATTTCCAGGGATTCAGATGTGGCTGGAGGCGGAAGACATATGTCCAATCACTTTGCCAAACCGGAATGGAACATACATAATGTATCATCCTGTACAGGAAATCATACCCTGCATGCTGTAGGCCTTGCAAGAGCCATGAAGAAATACAAGGTTCCCGGTGTAGCCATAAGCTCACAGGGAGAATCGTCTGTTTCGGAAGGATATGTGTATGAGGCAATCAATGGTGCCAGTAATGAGAAACTTCCCGTGATTTTTGTATTCCAGGACAATGGATATGGGATCTCGGTTCCCAAGGCAGATCAGACTGCTAACCGAAAAGTTGCCAATAATTTTTCAGGATTTAAAAACCTGAAAATATTTCACTGTAACGGTAAAGATGTATTCGACAGTATGAATACAATGACCGCTGCCAAAGAATATGTAGCCGAACATGAACACCCGGTCATTGTCCATGCAAATTGTGTCAGAATCCACTCACACTCCAACTCTGACAGGCACGATCTTTACCGGGACGACTACGAATTAAATTATGTAAATGAATATGATCCCCTGGCCAAATTCAGGCGACTTTTGCTCAGGTATGAACGTTTTACGGAAACTGAGGTGGAAGCAATAGAGGCTGAGGCTAAAGCGGTGGTAAAAGCTGCCCATAAGCTTGGGATGAATGCTCCGCAACCCACACCCGAGTCTATACATGATTTTGTTATTCCGGAACCTTATGTGAGCGATAAGTATCCAGAGGGCCTTCATACTTATAAAGGAGAGCCAAAGAAGCTTATCGAAGGATTGAATGAGACCCTGAAGGCAGAGTTTCGTCACAATCCGGACACCTTTATCTGGGGACAGGATGTAGCCCACAAGGAAAAAGGAGGTATATTCAATGTAACAAAGGGAATGCAGCAGGAGTTTGGCAAAGATCGCGTCTTCAATGGTCCGATTGCTGAAGATTTTATCATGGGGACGGCTAATGGAATGAGCAGGTTTAATGATAAACTGCGCATTGTGGTTGAAGGAGCTGAATTTGCCGATTATTTCTGGCCGGCCATGGAACAGTTTGTTGAAACTACGCATGAATACTGGCGTACGAAAGGCCAGTACTCTCCAAACATCACAGTTCGGCTGGCATCAGGAGGATACATAGGAGGAGGGCTCTATCATTCACAGACTATTGAGGCCTCTTTAACGCCCTTGCCGGGAGTCAGAGTTGTTTACCCATCTTATGCTGATGATGCAGCCGGTTTACTGCGTACCAGTATCCGTTCTAGAGGGCTTACAATCTTCATGGAGCCAAAGGCACTCTATAATTCCACCAAGGTGCTTTCACCTATACCGGATGATTTCGAAGTACCCTTTGGTAAAGCCAGATTGAGGAGTGAAGGATCTGATCTGAGTATCATTACCTATGGAAATACCACTCCATTGTGTGTGGATCTTGCAGAAAAGTTCACTGAGAATGGTATAGCAAGCGTGGAGGTTCTGGATCTCCGCTCACTAAGTCCCCTGGACACTGAAGCTATCAAGGCAACTGTTAAGAAAACAGGTAAAGTACTTGTTGTACATGAAGACAAGGTGTTTGGTGGCTTTGGGGGAGAGGTAGCTGCACTGATAAATGATCTGGCTTTTGAGTACCTGGATGCTCCTGTTAAGAGAGTAGGATCCACCTTTACTCCGGTTGGATTTAACAGGATCCTGGAAGCAGCAGTTCTTCCTGATCTGAAAAGAATTGAAGATGCTGCCACAGCACTTCTGAATTATTAATTACTAAGAGCCTGACAATGACTAAAACCGCCATTATATACAGTTTTAACACCAAGAAGACCAGTAAGGTTGCCACCCTCATTCAAGAGATATTTAGCAACGATGCCATTGAAATGGTGAATGCGGAAGAACTAACTGAAGAGCTCTTTCTATCCTTTGACCATATCATTATGGGAGTAGCTACCTGGTTCGATGGAGAACTACCTAACTTCTGGGATGAATTTGTACCTGCCCTGGAAGAGTTGGATCTGACAGGTAAAAAGTTCGCCCTGTTTGGATTGGGCGATCAGAAAAGTTATCCTGAAAATTTCCTTGATGGTGTTGGAATCATGGGTGAGATCCTTGAGGCGCAAGGTGCCACCCTGGTAGGATTCACCTCTTCGGAAGGGTATGAATTCGAGAGTTCGAAGGCTCTGCGTAATGACCAGTTCATGGGATTGGCCATCGACTACGAAAATCAGGGGTCTCTGAACAAAGAGCGTGTCACAGCCTGGATTGAGCAGTTAAAAAAAGAGTTCTCCTGATTCGATTCCATGAATTTTAACCATGTTGGATAGCATGTTTTAGCATTAATTTTACTTCTTTTGTGCTTTAGGAGTGCTAACTGTAAAATTGCAAAGCCATGGCTAAAGATCGCGTTTATATCTTCGATACCACATTAAGAGACGGGGAGCAGGTTCCCGGCTGCCAGTTGAATACCATTGAGAAAATCGAGGTAGCCAAAGCACTGGAAGAGCTTGGAGTTGATGTGATTGAGGCCGGGTTTCCCATATCAAGTCCAGGAGATTTTAATTCGGTACTTGAAATCTCCAAAGCTGTTTCTGAACCGGTAATTTGTGCGCTTACCCGTGCAGTAAAGAAAGATATTGAGGTTGCTGCTGAATCATTGAAATTTGCTAAACGTGGTAGGATTCATACAGGAATTGGTACTTCTTACTACCATATTTATCACAAGCTGAACAGTAACCCTGAGGAGATCATTCAACGGGGAGCGGAGGCTGTCAGATACGCCAAATCTTTTGTGGAGGATGTGGAATTCTATGCTGAAGATGCTGGCCGGTCTGATAATAAATACCTTGCTCAGGTAGTTGAAGCAATGATAGATGCAGGAGCTACAGTTATAAATATTCCTGACACCACAGGTTATACTCTACCTGATGAGTATGGGAAAAAAATTAAGTACCTGGCAGATCATGTAAGCAATATTGACAAGGCCATCCTCTCCACCCATTGTCATAACGACCTGGGAATGGCCACAGCTAATACTATGAGTGGTATCATTAACGGTGCCAGGCAAGTTGAAGTTACCATGAATGGAATTGGAGAGCGTGCCGGAAACACCTCTCTGGAAGAGGTTGTTATGATTATGAAGAGTCGCAAGCACCTTAATCTTCAATCCAATATCAATCCACGAAAAATATATAGTACCAGTAGATTGGTTTCCACACTGATGCGTATGCCAGTACAGCCCAATAAGGCCATTGTAGGAAGAAATGCTTTCGCTCATTCTTCAGGAATTCACCAGGATGGTGTGCTGAAAAGGCGTGAAAACTATGAAATTATTAATCCGAAAACAGTAGGGATCACAGAGTCGTCAATCCTGCTCACTGCCAGAAGCGGAAGGGCTGCATTGAAGCACAGGCTTGGAAAACTGGGCTATACATTCAGTAAAAATGCCCTCGATAAAATCTACGAAGAGTTTCTGGTACTTGCCGATTCAAAGAAAGAGATTGTTGATGAAGATCTGAAAATTCTTGCAGGAACCGAGGAACGGGATATCAAACGAAACCTTCATCTTGATAAGTTACAGGTGCTCTGTGGTAAAGGTACCTCGCCGGTAGCAACGGTCTCTATCATCTGGGAAGGGGAGACCCACACTGCTACTTCACCAGGAAACGGTCCGGTTGATGCCTCTATCAATGCAGTCAAAATGATTCTGAATAAGAAGGTTCGGATTGAGGAATTCCTTATCCAGGCCATCACAAGAGGAAGCGATGATTTGGGGAAGGTCCATATGCAGGTTGAGAACAAATCTGTGGTCTATTATGGATTCTCTGCTTCCACCGATATTGTTACAGCATCAGTTGAATCTTTTATTGATGCCATGAGTCAAATTGTTTAACAGGGCAGTCGCACTTTTTACTATTTTTACAACAGATATGGGATCAATGAGTAGAATTGATCCGGTATCTGTTTTTTTATTTTTATACAAGTATGTATTATCCCTCTGTATGACATGCTGAGAACCAGCTTTCTTCTACTTGCTTTTATTACATTGATTTCTCTGGAAGGCTTTGGAAAGGAGACTGTTAATGGCTATGTGCGCGATGCAGCTACCGGTGAAGCGCTCATTGGAGCAAATGTAATTATAGAGGAACTTGGCACAGGAACCACCACCAATGAATATGGCTATTATGCACTGGCTCTTGATTCAGGATCCTATACTCTGATTTTCTCCTATGTGGGCTATACAACTATTTATAATAGTATCAAGCTGAGCGAGCCAATGGTACTCAATATGGAATTAAGTGAGTCCCTTACCGAGTTGGAAGAGGTTACCATTTCATCCTCACGCAGAAATTCCAGCATTACCAAGCTTGAAACAGGGAGTTCCAGTCTATCCATCCAATCTATCCGTAAAATTCCTGCATTTCTTGGTGAAGTAGATGTAATTAAAGCTATTCAGCTCTTACCGGGGGTTCAGGTGACCAGTGAGGGTTCATCAGGATTTAGTGTCAGGGGAGGGGGACGTGACCAAAACATGATTATGCTTGACGAGGCCTCCATATACAATGCCAGTCACCTGATGGGTTTCTTCTCCATCTTTAATAATGATGCCATTAAGGATGTAAAACTCTATAAGGGAGATATTCCTGCCAGTTCGGGTGGCAGACTGGCATCTCTCCTGGATGTTCGCATGAAAGAGGGAAACAGCAAGCAGTTTCATGGGAGCGGTGGCATTGGAACCATCGCGAGCCGTCTTACTCTCGAAGGCCCCATTGTACCTGATAAGCTTGCGTTCATATTTTCAGGCAGAAGAACTTATGCTGACCTCTTCCTGCTCTTTTCAAAAGATGAGTCACTTAAAAACACCAGACTCTATTTTTATGATCTTAATGGAAAGGTGGACTATCGTATCAATGATAAAAACAGAATCTACCTGTCGGGCTATTCCGGAAAGGATACCTATGGCAACAAGGATTATGCTGGGATGGGCTTTGGAAATCGCACCCTTACATTGGGCTGGAACCATATCTTTAATAACAGTTTGTTCAGTAATTTCACCTTTGTTAACTCCCATTATTTTTATGACCTGGGAACTCCCGAGGATGCGGAAGAAAATTTTGACTGGAAATCCGATCTTGACGATTATGGATTGAAAGCGGATTTCACCTGGTATCCTTCACCTGAGCATACCTTCCGCTTTGGAGCATCAACAAACTATCATATTATCAATCCCGGGGAATTAACTGCAGTCAGTACTGGAGGCATCAATCAGAGTCTGGAACTGAGTGTGGATTATGCTCTTGAAAGCGGGCTGTATTTTTCCGGTGAGTCAAAGCTGGGAAAAAAACTTGCTTTACGATACGGACTTCGCTATTCAATGTTCAACAATGTAGGTTCGGCTACCATACCTGTTTTTAATGAGGATTATCAGTTAATTGACACCACGTATTATGAGAAGGGGGACTTCTTTAATTTCTATAGCGGACTCGAACCAAGGTTCGCTGCCAACTATATGCTTAATGGCCGGCAATCGGTGAAAGCGAGCTATTCCCGTACTCGTCAATATTTGCAATTGGCCAGTAACTCTGCTGCCGGAACCCCTCTTGAAATCTGGTTTCCTGCATCTCCAAATATTGAACCACAGATATCTGACCAGGTCTCTGTTGGTTATTTCCGAAACTTCCTTGAGCATAAACTGGAATCGTCGGTAGAGCTCTATTATAAGAAGATGAATAACTCCATCGATTTCAGGGACCATGCCCAGTTATTCCTGAATCCGGGTCTGGATGGAGAAATCAGAATCGGAGAAGCCACTTCCATGGGAGCAGAATTTTACCTCAAATATGCTAGCGGTGGATTTTCAGGGTGGATCAGTTATACACTTTCGAAAACCATGAGAACGTTTGCTGAGATCAATGATGGCAATCCTTATCCCGCTCCCTACGACAGGCCAAACGATCTTGCGCTGGTACTCAGTTATGATATAACACCAAGAATTGGTCTGGCTGCCAACTGGATATACAGCACCGGTCTTCCCTTTACACTTCCTTCGGGAAGATATGAGGTAATGAACAGTATCCTTCCCTTATACACCGGAAGGAACGAATACAGGCTCCCGGACTATCACCGTCTGGATCTTTCCTTTACACTAAGGGGCAAAGAGAAACCTGGAAAACGATGGAGAGGGGAGTGGAATCTCTCCTTATATAATGCATATGCCAGGAAGAATGTTTGGACGCTCAATTTTGTCGAGGATGAAGCTCAACCCGATGTTACCCATGCCGAAATGACCTATCTTTTCTCAATTGTTCCGGCCATCACTTATAATTTTATATTCTGATGTGGCTTAGAGATACATATTGTAGTTTTCTAATGCTGGTTGTGGCCCTGATCCTGGCAACAGCCTGCACGGAAAAAATCGATATAGAACTTGACTCTACCTATGCGAGGCTGGTTGTGGAAGGTGCTGTTACCAGCGATTCACTTAATCACTATGTTTTGCTCTCAATAACAAGTGATTACTTCTCAAACAAACCTCCACCCAAGGTTCAGGATGCAGTAGTTGAACTTTCTTTCGGGAATGAAAGCATGCAATTAATAGAAAATGACACAATTCCCGGCCGATATGAAACGCCAAATGCATTCAGAGGAACAATTGGCACCACCTATGATCTGGATATCAGTCAACTGGACATTGATCAGGACGGACAGGACGAAATATATCATTCCTCAAGTACCATGCAGGGCGGGGCCGAGCTGGAAAAAATTGAGATCAAGTACTATTCAACCCCGGTTGCGTCTGGATACACGGTCTTTATGTATTTATACCATGTACCCGAGATCAGGGAATGGTTCGGATTTAAACTGATTAAAAACGGAATTCTGATAAGCACTTCACTTGAACAATATTCCGTTCTTTCCGATGAAATATTTGATAGCGGCTATTTTCCTGGATTTCCCGTTGGATTTTTAAGTGATGACGAAAGCGATGAAGCTGTTTTTCCAGGCGACACCATCACTTTTGAACTCAACTGTATTGAACAGTCATATTACAATTTCGTTAGCGAGGCTCAATTGGAGCTTGCTGGGAATTTCCCTCTTTTCTCGGGGCCACCTTCCAATGTTGTGTCCAATATTGACAATGGGGCAATGGGGACATTTACCGCCTACTCCATTCAACGATATTCTGTCATTTTAGAAGAAGCGCAAAAAAAATAGGGCTGCCTCCGTGGAGACAGCCCCTGCTTTTTCTTGCTTTATTTACTTGTTAGTAAAGTGAGAGCTGACGCTTGTTCTTCACTACAATTTCAGGAGAACCGTCAAAAGTGGTTATCAGTCCGTTTATGGTAATGTGCTCGCCCAGGAAAAATCTCTCAGGTCTCCAGCTGAACTTGCGTGCCACATGTCCCGGAACAACCACGGTAAACTGCTGGTAGGGAAAGTCCCCTCCGAAGAAGAGCAGAAAATCGTCGGTCTCTTTGTTGTGCCAGGTTGCATAAACCCTTCCATACACGTAAGCCACTTCACCCACAAAACCAA